>Ga0226658_10000136_pt1 | contig 32383 bp, 36 predicted proteins | sample OliLak19BULKMAT1_FD_169091 | JGI IMG/M metagenome (GOLD analysis project Ga0226658, IMG submission 169091) | Freshwater microbial mat bacterial communities from Lake Vanda, McMurdo Dry Valleys, Antarctica - Oligotrophic Lake LV.19.BULKMAT1 (v2)... | ecosystem: Environmental > Aquatic >... | reverse complement strand
TTTTGGGGGCTCCCCCTATTCGTACTTGTTGCGTACAGGAACACCCATTAGCGGCGCTTGCTCTGGGGTAACCTACGCTGACAGCGGTGCAGCCTTAACCAGTCAAACGTCGTTTGCCCTCTTTGCACGGGACACTGCAACCCTAGCTTGCTGGGTTGTTGTGGTGACTGACACTGCGTCTGCAACTGCGACAAGTAATGCGGTGCTCGCACCGGCAACAGGTAACGTAATGAGGTCTTACTAAAATGCGTGTTCTCGTACTTCTGTTTGTTTGTATCGCCACGTTTGGCCAGCCAACAAGGATGCCGTTTCGAACAGGTACAGTGGGTGCAATTCCTTCGTGGACCGGCGATCCGGAATACGCCTCGCCATTGGAAGCCGCACCCGTCCTGTCGGTCGGACAGGGTGTATACACCTCATATGGCCGCTGTTTGCTCCGGATCACCGTCCCTGGCGTAAGAGCCGACTACGTTTATCCGTCAGCGTTTAATCGCACCAGACGGTGGCTGATACTAAATGCAGGAGGCGGACGGCAACTCCAATGGATCGGAGAGCCTGTCTTGACCCCTCCTACTTGTAGCATACCGACCGCTGCATTCTTTCAGCCGGCTGGGTTTCCTTCAGACTTAGGCAACCAACTCATGTATTGGTCAACGACTGAGGACTACGTGGCCTATGGTGTTGGTGGTGGAACTGGATCAGGGTCAGCGCAGAATCTTTATGAGATGAGATGTTCCGCTAACTGTGCCTTGTCAACAGCAACATGGGGATTCACCACTCTTAAGGCATTCGGGGGGAATGACGGAAGTGGAGTCCCTTACATCGATTGGGACAATAAGACGTTCTGTGTAAGCGGCACGCCGCCCTCTTGTACAAAGGTGGCAGACTACACAACGGTACTCTTGCGACTGGCTGGGGTTAGTAATGACTCTGATTGGTTTACAATGACCCTCCGAGGGGGGACCAAGTCAGAATATGCAAGTTGTCACTGGAAACCTTCAACTCAGTTTTTTGGGTGTAGATACCTAGATGTTAATGGGCAATTGCCGACCTCGTCAACCCCACTGTTCCCAGGAACATCGGCAAAAGGAAACGGTCCCGGGGAAACCTGGGACCCAATAGGTACAGGCTTCACCATGTACCAGATCAACGGTGACGGTCTAGTTCCGGGATACGTCAACGGGGCAAGGCTGTATCGAAAGCCGACGCTGACCACACGGGTAGGGGATTGGATTGACGCTGAAAGCATATCGGGTTCTACAACGGTCGGGCACGGCGCAGTCACGATCAATGGAGTTGGCTCTAATACTCCAATGGATGGGTACGGCACTTGCCCAAGAGCTGATGGGGGAACGGAAGTTGGCTGGGTGCGAGGCTATCGGCTTTACTCGAACATCGGATCAACGCCATTAACAGCCGGGCAACCGGTACCTTATCGGGATGTGCTGTACGCAAAAAGAAACCTATGGGGCGGCGGATGGCACGTCTCAAGCTCTCCGAGAAGTGACAGGCAGGCGTGGGTGCTGTCAACGTTCTACAAGGAGCAGACGGACCCTTGCCTCTCGTCAACTGTCACTACATTTCAGGGTGAGCTTGTCATGCACAACACCACCACAGCGCTGGCGGCATTTGATTTGGCAGGCGTTACTCCTATTCCGTATCCCGAATTAAAGCGCATAGGCCGACACTTCAACTCTGGAACTGCCTGCCAGGGACACGCTAATATGTCTATGGACGGCTTGGCCGCTTTGTTTTTTTCCAATATGACGGGTGGCCTTGGTGGAAGCGGCTCAACTGCATGCGACCCGGGAGATTATTCGTCCTACATGATTGTTGGGTTATCAGATATTGTTTGGTGATAAGGAGCCGAAGAGATGGAATACAATGGATTAGCTGACGATGAGAGCTTGCTAAGTCAAGCGCTTGATGAGCCCTCAGCGCCTGAAGAAAAGGAGCGCTCGGTTAAACGGGACTCTTCCTCAAAGGAAGGGTCTGGGGATGACACCGTAGAGGACACTGTAGAAGACACTGAAGAAAAGACAGGGTCCGACCCAGATCCTGAAGATGAGCCAGAGCCAGAACCAGAGTCAGAACCAGAGCCAGAACCCAGTGAGGATGAGGTTCTGAATGGCAGGCCGACTGTCAGGGACCTAAAAGAAAAGTACCCCGGTATCTTTAAGAAGGTACCCGAGCTTAGGGGTGTGATCTTTCGAGAGCAGCAGTTTGCAAGGATATTTCCAACACCTGCTATAGCCCAGACTGCGAGTGAGGACAGTATTGCCTTTCAAGGAATACGAGAGTCTCTCATTAACGGTGACTCTAGAGAGTTTATTTCCGCAATGAAGGGAGCCAATGGCATCCCTCAAATGTCGGCTAACCTGTTACCTGCGCTTAAAGACATTGATCCCGACGCGTATCTAGATGCTATTGCTCCGGTGCTACAGACGTTGGTGCGTAGTTTCTATAATAGTGGTGTGACATCCAAGGATGAAAACGTCACTAATGCAGCCTTGTTTTTGAGTGAGTTTGTGTTTAGCAACTCTGAGGTTGCAACAGGACAGCGTAGTGGGTTTGATGAGGTGAAGCTGGCGGCAGACAAGGCCGTCCGTGAGGAAAGGGCTCGATATGGGACCGAGCGCCTTCAAACTTATAGGGCAGATGTGCAGACTTCCGCGTTTAAGGAGCTAGATAGCCTGATCACAAGGTCACTTGACAAGGAAAAGGACCTTACTCCTTTTGTTAAAGGGGCAGCGAAGTCAGCAATATCTGCTGAGGTAGCAGCACAGTTGAAAGCTGATAAACAACATCTTAGGCACATGGACGCACTTTGGGCCACGGCAGAAAGAGGTATGTCTCCTGCGGATAAAGCCAGCATTATCACCGCGTACCTGGCACGCGCTAGGCAGGTTATTATCTCTGCAAAAAACAAAGTGCTATCGGAGTCTCGGGGTCCCCAGGCTCTTCCACAACCGCAACAACCGCAACAAGTGGCCCCACGTCAACAAGGACGTCCTGTATCGCAGTCGAGTGGTCCAATTGATTCTAAAAGGATCGATTGGAGAAAGACTACAGATGCGGACATTCTAGGTGACTCGGTCACATATAAATAAGGGAGTAATATATGGCTGGTAATGAAGTACAGGTTTTGAGCCTGCAGCTTGAAAAGGTTGCAGATAAAGTGACTACCCTGTTTGACAGGGATGATACGTTTTACTCTCAGATCGAAAAACGACCTGTGGAGGTTATCTCTGGTCGTGATATGCGTATTCCGCTTGAGATTCGTCCAGGCGGAAGTTTTGGATATGTTAATTTGGATGGTGGTGACCTTGGACGAGGTGACGCTATCACCTTTGATAAGGCAGTGATCAATACCGTGACTATGCGTCACGCAATTGAGATCACGACCAAGTCTATTTGGACGACGGATAACAGTCGAAAGGCTGTGCTGGACGCATTCAAGACAAATATGTCGCGGGGCATGGCGGAGTTTCGACGAAACGTTGACTCCCAGTGCATGACTGACGGGACGGCGGTGGTTGGCACAATTACCTCTGTAACAACTGCGGCTGGAGTAGACACCTATACACTGTCTACCGATGGGTACCGAGCCCGGCTAATGCGATTTGGGCAGCGTCTCAATGTATTTAGCTCATCCCTGCTCGTCTGTCGCACAGCGGGTGGTATGGCTAATGAGACGTCAGTCACAATGCTAGACCTCACAAACAACACAATCCAAGTTACTCCGGCAGTGGCCGGTGCAGTAGCGGGGGATGTTCTTGTTTCGTCGGGCGTTCAGACCACGCCACCAGTAGGATTGTTGGGCGTCAAGTATCACAATAATGCAGCCTCGACAGGCACTTGGCTTGGATTTGATCGGGCATTGAATCCTGAGATTAGGGCTAATCGTGTCAACGGAAACGGCTCCTCTTTGACCCTTGCATTGCCCCGTCTTGCCATTAACAAGATTGGTGATCGACTGGGTATTGATCAGAATAGTAAGCTACAGGCATGGACGCATCCTGCACAAAAGAACGCATATGAGGAGATTGGATTTAACGTCACTCGAATTGACAAGAGTGATAGTGATAACGGTCTGAACCTGTATTTTGGGGACAATATGCGGCTTGCTGGTGCCCCAGTTAAAACGTCATTTTCGTGGGATCGCACGAGAATTGATTTCCTTGACACGTCTTTGTGGGGTAGAGCAGAGTTGAAACCTGCTGACTTCTACAAGAATCCGGACAGCTCCCAAAGAGTTTGGGAGATTCGAGGAGGAAGTGGAGGTGTGGCCACCGCTTGGGTGTTCTACATCATCTGCTCCTTCAATCTGTACTGTTCGAACCCAGCAGGGTCGTCATATATTGACAACCTTGCTGTTCCTGCAGGGTACTAACCTGTAAAAGGGGGATGCACCATCGTCCATGGTTTCTGTCCTGTTATCTGTTGACGATTATGCTCCCCCTTTAATTTTTCATTACGTGAATCCTATGGAAGCAACACAATTTGACGTTATTAATAAGTGGCTAAGGGCTACGTGTAGGGAGGGCTCTAATAACCAACCGTTCTTCAGACTTGTTCACAGTGCGGATCAAGTAGAAAAACGTAAGGGGGAGTTCTCAGATTATACTCCATCTGGCCTTCTCCTACGGAGGGTTACAGAAGTAAGGGAGGTTAGTAAGTATCACTACCTTCAAAGTCCTTGCTATGTACTAGAGCGCTGGCAGTGCCATGATTCCAAAGAATCTGAGCTTGTAGACCTAACGGGGTCTTATGAACCTGTGTGGGCGTTTTTGACCAGTGGTGGAAAGGCAATTGACCCGGTCTTACGTGCAGTACAGTTTATTATTCACCGAATCTTTAACCCTAAGCTGATGACGCCGTCACAGCTTGCTGACTTAGAAGAAGAGGAGCTAAGTAGCGAATCTTCTCAGTTTGCCGACATGCTGGATATTGGGGACAGAGTTCCTCAGTCCGGCTATACAAAGGAGATTATCAGTGTTTGAACCTATGGCGACTATTATTAGCGCCTGCCCCTTTCCAATTACAGAGAGCAAGCCGGGATTGTCCCCTGGCTCCTTTAGTATTGAGCCTGGTCACTTTCTAGAGGCTACAAAGTCTCCGTCTTTTCTGGTTATAGGGCCGTCCACCTATAGTAATTACATGGGAGATGACCGATACTTTACAAGTACTACGTCGGCCAACTCCATGGCACAGTCCATTGTCATGGACTTTAAAGTTGCACAGTTGGGGTATGGTGCAGCCGACTGCTATCCAGCCCTGATTTGGGTACCTGATGTCGTAGGGCTCAAGGAATTTAGTGCCTCCAAGGCTCTTAAGGATCTATTGGAGGCACAGCGTATTCCCCAAAGAAATTGGCTGATGTCCATCTGCCGAACTGCGGACAATGATTGGCGAAAGTATCACCACCATGGAGTTGTGGGGGACCTCCAAAGGAAGGCAGCTGAGATTCTTGAGCTCGACCCAAGAGAGCATGAATGGCTACAGATCACTAAGGACTCTAAAACTGAAAGGTGTCCCGCATGTCAAACAGAGCGACGTCCAGGCGCTATTGTGTGCCATATATGCACTGCTGTTTTTGATACTGTTGCCTATAGTAAACTTACATTTGGAAGGAAGGATTAAATGTCTGCATCTGCACAGTTTGTGTCTGAGGCGTCACGTACAGAAGGGGGGCTGCATGAGGTCTATGGAACTGTAACTATTTCCCCAGATCCTGCAGTGTACCTAACAGGGGGCATCCCCCTTAACTTTGGCGGTATTAAGGCTACCCGTCCACCTATTAGGGTAGTTGTCGAGGGACAGTCGGGTTACTCTTTCAGGTATGCAAAGGGAACGACCGCATCCAATGGAAAGATTCTAGTTTTTACTGGGTCGGCGGCACAGTCCCCTATGGCACAACTGAGTAACAACACTACTATCCCCGCTGCTCTCAGCGGGGATACGATAAGCATTATAGCCATCTTTAAAGGACAGCTATAATATGGCAGTTGCATCCGTTGCCCTAGATAGGGCTAGGGCTATGATGAACGACCGTCTGGCTGCTATCTGGACGGATGCGATTCTCATGCCTTTTTTGGACATTTCTTTTCAGGAGGCGCAAGCGTGGCTTAGGAAGTCCAAGTCCCCTTTTATGAAGGTGACTTCTCCCGCACAGGTAGTACTTGCAGGTGCAGTAGTTGTTGGGGCTGCCCTGACAGACCTAGTGGAGCCCATTAGGGTATGGGCTGGACCCTCTAGCTTAGCCACTTCGTCCTTGCTAGAGGAGGTTTCATTTATTCCTCAGGTCCCAGCCACAACTACATTAAAGTGCTGGTCTTGGACTGGTGGAGCGATTAATTTGTTGGGGGCAACGACAGATCAAAACGTGTACGTTCACTACTGGAAAAACTTCGCAACCCCAGCATCTGGCGCAGGAAGCCTTGTAATACCTGCAATAGAGAACTACATTGCTCCCAAGATCGCTTCACTGGCCATGGCTAGTGTTGGTCAGGACTCACTGTCTGCTGTAATGGCAGCAATGGGTCTTGAGAGGATGGAAGAGGTTGTTTCTGCAAACAGAGGGGCTGCACGCTAATGGCTAAACTGGTCCGTGAGGTATTGGAAACAGTAAGGGCACTCATTAATGATGAAGAGGCCATCATGTACCCCGACTTTAGGGTTCTTCCAAAACTGAAGATAGCGCAAGAGGAGTTGTTCAACAGATTGATTCTGGCAGACCATACAATAACGTTTGTTCAGTCTTCCATCATGACGGTTCCAGGAAGCATTTCTGATGGAGGAACAACCAGTCTTAATGCCCTAACAGGGTTTCCTGTGGGGTTCAGGGTTCCAATGAATGTCTTTGAGCGACCTTCTGGAGGAAACTCTTCCCAGTTTATCCTGGTTGGCACAGCGAGCTTTATTCCGATTCAGTCGCAACTATCTATGATTCAGTTTTGGTCATGGGTAAATGACAGTGTTGTAGTAAATACACCAACCTCTAGTAGACAGGTCCTTCTCCAATACAGGGGAACCCCATTGGCGACGACTGGGCTAACGGACGATGTGCTAGTGGAGGGGGCTGAGATATTCTTGAGTTATCGGACTGCGGCGCTTATGTACAGTGTGCAATCAGCTCAAGATCCCAGAGCCGGCCTGATGGCAGCTAACGCAGATGCGGCTTTGCAGGTCCTTTTGAGGACAATGACTAAGCAACACCAAGCTCGTCCTGTCCGAGCTATGGCATATAGAGGGGTTCGGTAGGCGGTTTAGTGTTTTTGATTGCCGGCGCCGGCGCGCTAAAAGGCGGGTATAAATGCTTCATTAGGCCGCTGAATCATTTCCATTAGGGCTTTGGGGGGATTATATTGGGAAGATCCAAGAAGCGCTTAAAAATCAGGAGTGTCTATGTACACAGGTGAGTATAAGGCAGAAGTAGTTGATGTGTTTAAAGGACTCTTTGTCAGAGGAGGTAATACAAACACGCCCCTAGACCACATGTCGGCAGCAAACAACGTTGTTTTTGGTGACTCTGGTCAAACTGAGACAAGAGAGGCAATTGCACAGTCCTTTAGTACTGGACACACGCCAACAAGGGTTTTCCTATCTACTATCAATAGCACGTATAGACTTCTGACTTGCAACGGAGCAGGAGTCATATATGCCAATGGCTCCGCTATTTACACAGCGGCTAATCTTGTAGACTTCACAGCGATTAACATCTTCAATACCACTGTGATCGCCCCATTGTATACAGTGGATGCACCCACGAACGTGCTGTTAATATACAACGGCACGACAGTCAGAGCTGCGGCAGGAGCAGCTCCAACGAGCTCGTTTTCCTTGACGGAGCCCGCCGTTGGAAACGTCAGTATTGGTGTACACAAGTTTGCGGTGTGTTTTGTAACGGCCAGTTCTTTTACAACACCACCAGGACCTAAGATTTCAGGGGTCTTTACGCCGGTAGAAATTACCTCTACTGGGTCCAAAAATGTGAGGTTGACTGGGATTCCTACAGGTCCTGCGGGAACTACAAAACGAATTATTTTGGCGACCAAGTCTAATCTAGACGTCTATTACTATGTGAATGGGGGAACTATAGACGACAATACCACAACAACACTAAACGTTAATTTTTTTGATACCGATCTTGCTGTTAGTGCCGACTCTTTGTTTGATTTGTTAGAGACGGTGCCCCTTGGATACCCGGGTTTTGGTGGTCTGGGACTGCAAAAATACAAGGGTAGGTTGGTGATTGTTGGGGGAACTGGGGACCGCGTATACATTAGTGAGTCTGGAGACGCAGAGTCCTTTAGCGCTGTTACCGGACAAATAAACATCACGTCAGAAAATGACGGTAATCAGGTAAGGGCCGCATTTGAGCACTATGATGTTCTTTATCTGACCAAGGCTGTTGGAATTTATGCAGTTAATGGAAGTGACGATTCAGATCCGTCAACTTGGCGTGTTGTAGGTCCTATAGAAGGAGCCGTTGGTGCCTATCATAATGCAATAGGATCTATTACGCAGTCTGTGCCGGGGCTGACCACAGTTCATACAGTCCTTATAGCATGTAGGTCTGGGATATTTGCATTTAATGGTGGCGTTGATCATCCGGCGTTAACTTGGAAGATTCAAGATGTTTGGGACCGGATAACTCCCGGAACTGACTCAATGTTGCAGCTTGTAATAGACCCTTTTAAGGAGCGGATCTATGCTCTTCTTTGCGCCGATGGATCAGTCACTCCAAACCTAGTAATCTGTGGATGCTATAGGAATGGTCTGTCTAAAGAGAACATATACTGGTCGACGTTCTCGTTTCCGTTCACTCCAAAGTCGATAGCCATGCTCAGTTTTAATGATGGTTCAGACTTTGCCTACAGGCTTAGAATCGGTATGAATAGTACCATGTATAAGTTGACGGAGACTAAGGGGGCAGACCTTGGGATACATGCGGTCAATAGCTATGTGCAAACCTCACTGTTTGGAAATGCCTCCCCGGGAGTTGTAGATGTCTTCAGGTTCTTGAGGTTTGCAATCTTTGGGTCAGGGACTGCCAGCATCGCAATGTATGACCAGTACGAAACACTTCTATTGAACACAGTGACACAAGGTCTTGTTGCTATTCCCGGAATTGAGTATATAAAAGAGTTTAACCTAACAGTGGAACGTCTTTCTATTAGAATCACCGTCAATACCGCCGGACACCACTTCAACCTAAGCTCTCTCGCTGTACTGCATAAGCTGTGGTTGGAGGCACGACCAAATGGCTAACAACAGGTTGGACATCGGGTTTTTAACGGCGCATCTTGTACAGGAAGACAATCGTCTTTATCAAGCACTCGTTCGAATTGTCAACACATTTGAAGACCTAAAGATAACATCCACAGCCACCGTTATTGAGCCCCCAGGTCCAATACGAAACTTTGCACTCTTTGGGACGGAAGCAACCACCCCGGAGCCGGTCGACTTCACAACTGAACCAGGGTTTGCTCTAGTGCACGTGGAGTTCTATCCTCCATCCCCAGCCATTAATGACTTTGATCGTGTGAAGTGTTGGATCACTGTTAGTGGTGGAGATGAGCTAGAAGTTAACACAATCACACACCCGATTGGGGTTGCCACGATCGGGGAAGGCACAATCAGGGTCGCTGTACCGACGGCAACTGATTGGCTGGTTGTTCGTCTTTGGGGAGCATCGGGATCAGAGAACACACAAAACACCTTGGTAGTGAACTCTGGTGTGGGTCAAACCCCCTTTATCTTGTTGGGTACACTAACTGCGTACTCTCCAGTTGGTGTACCGGCAGCACCTCCAGCACCAAATGTTGCTGGTGTGACCACGACCATTGAGTACCTTTCTCTAGATATGGATACTATTGGGGACGACGCAACCATTCCCGTTAAGTATCGATGGCGACTGGCCACGGCAGTTATCACCTATGGCGCAACCCGTCCAGACCATATATCCGTTGACATAATCACCTACACAGATAACACGTTTGCACAAGTGGCACAGACCGGGCCACTGCGAGAGTGGATAGATCCTCCTGTCAGTGGAACTACAACACTAGAGCCAACAGACTGGTGGGAGCTCCCTGCTTATGGAGAAAGGTTTAAGCTACAAATAAGGTCTAGTAACTCTCAGAGTGTAGATACTGACCCTCCATTCCTATCTGCTGATCTTGGGGTTGCTGCTGGTGACATCGTGCCAACTGTGCCCAATGTGACTGGAGTGACTGGGACAATTGAGTATCGTCAAGCTGGAGGAAATGTAGTAAGTTCTGCCGTAGGTCCAATTGAGGCGTGGAGACTTTCGTCTTATGTAGTCACCTTCCCTGCACTTACTAGGGGAGCAGTTGGATACTTTGAAGTCCATTTAGAGGTTGCTACAGACTCCTCATTTGCAACAGTTGTGCAAACATCACCTTTGATTGGGCATTCCGAGGTTCCCCTACTAGGTAACTTTATCGGGGGGATGGACGAGTTTTGGGAACTGCCTGAAGACGGAGCACAGTTTAGGTTGCTAGTCAGAGTATTCACTGTCGATGGCATCCCAACAGATCCACCTCTCTACTCTTCTAATCTAAATGTGTCGGCCCTTCCGACACAATCAAACATAATCTCAATCACGGGTGCCTCTATCGCTGGTGTGGACAGGGATACATACGGCTATACGTTCACAATAGTTATTCCTGTGGCAAGGAGTTTAATCGAGGCTATTTATGTGTACTCCATCGCAAATATAGGAGGGACTGACACTAGGCAGGAGATTGCCCATCCTAACATCCCTGTGTCCGGAAACCTAATTGATACCACCATAAACGATTTTTTGCGTCCTGCTGTGGCAGAGTCCCACCGTGTGGAAGCAGAAGTATTGACCTCTTACGGCGACATCCTGACATTAGTACAGTCTGCAACATTCACTGTGAGTCCCCGCATTCCACCTGAAGTCGGAACGTCAGGAACGAATATGATTGCGGCCAATCTGGTGGTCACCAGAGTATCTCCCATAACTTATACAGCTGATGGGGTAGAGAGTACGGAACTCTTAGTTTCTTGGAATCATCCATCTAACACAGACGCTGAAGAGGTCCAAGTAACCGTTACTAATCCTTCCGATACAGGAGACACTGACAGGCAAACCCATAAAGAAAGGATTGGAGACGTTGCTGGATACGGGGCTGCAAGGCTGATTAAGATTGGCCCATGGCCAACAGAAACTGAGACAACTAGGGTTAAAGTCTGGACTATTAATTTAGATGGCGTCAGACTATCTAACCCCGTGACGGTTGACATTGCCATTACTGCTTTTGCATTTACACAGGTGACATCATTCACAGTGTCGTCTACAGACTATACCAGTGTACAAGGCTCTGTCAGGGTCATTGCAACGGCTACTGCTCCCACGGACGATAGATTTTCTGGTGTGATGCTCTATGCTCGGCGTGCTAGTGGACAGCCCCAAGAGCTTGGGGAAGCCCCGGGTAATAGTGGTGCTACGATAAACGTTGACGTGTTGTTGGATCTTCCGTTCTCATCTACAGAGTCAATTGAGATTTATGCAGTTCCCAGGCACATTACCGGACGTCGCGATACTCTCAGGATCAGTGGAGGAGGTTCCACTCCAAAGGTCACCATATCGGTGGACCCTGATTCTCAGCCGATTCAAAGTTATGACGGGCTCCTTCAGGTAACCTTAGGTGCCTCAACAACTATAAGCCGCTCAGTTGGTCGAATAGGAGAGAGTATGACAGTATCTATGGCCCAGGATGCGACAGGTGGTAGAGTCCCTTCTTGGAGTTCAGACTTTAGTCGTACTTCTAATTACCCTGCCCCATGGCCAAACGCTTCGTCACTTACATTTTTTAGCTTCGTGTGTATGGACTTAGGTGGGAGTCCAAAATGGAATTTGATATCTGAAAGGTTTGACGCATGAGATTGATACTATTGATGGTCTGTTTGCCAGTTCTCGCGCAGCAAAAACTATCTGCACCTGTAACAATAGGTGGTGTAGATTGTGGAGAGATAAGGCTCAGGGAGGCATTTGCTACGGGGACAAGCTACGCTACGTGGAAAGCCTGTCAAGATTCTTTTGGAGAGGTACAAACCTCTCTTACCAGTTCTACAGGACACATTACATTTATAGGTGGTGAGCTCGGAAACTTATTCTTCGGCGCTCAGCAGTTTCGGCCTCTTGCAGGGACAGACGGTAAGATCATTATATCCTATCCTTCTGGAGACCCAGTAGTAGACCTAAAGAATGCTGGGGGGTCAAATGCAATAACACTTCAACCGACCGGCATTGTACTTGAACAACAGGCAGCAGCTCCGTCTACACCAGATGTGGGACAAATAATCGTTTACGCATACTCCGCACAATCAGGTTTGTGTTCTAAAGACTCAGCAGGGACAGAGCTCTGCATGGGTGGATCGGCAGCAAACATGGTAACGACTGACACAACCCAAACTATCTATGGTGCCAAGTCATTTGTAGCTCCTCTCATTGTTCAGACAAGTGGCGGTGTCGACAAGGTCCTACTCCAAACAGTGTCTTCAAGGGGCTATGTAACGATAAATGACGCTTCTGGTCTGGGGGGACTTATACTAGACGGCACTGGTAATGTCTCCACCAGCCTACAAGAATTAAATCTTAGTCAGTACGGGGATGCAATAGGGTCGTCCTCATTGACCCTAAAGAACCGAGTAGGTATTAACGGTGGCGAATTGAATGTATCTTCTGTGGACGTTGCGGATTGGTCAATGTGTGGCTCTTCAGGAGGGTGCATGAGTATACGCAATGAACTAAGGTCTGGACTCACGTATCTTAATCCGACTAAGAAGGAGTTTCAATTTCTTAACCCCACAGGTACCTACCCAAACTCAATTGGACTCTTAGCCAATGAGGATGGGATAGGATTGATGAGGGGAGACTATTTTAGAATGCTGGGAGCTACTAGTGGGTATGCTGGACTAGTAGCGCCGTCGGTTGTAACGTCTTATACCCTGTCAATGCCTGCGGCTACAAGCACTACTGGAGAGCTGCTCTGTCTGGCCAGCGCAACTGCTTTAGGCTGGTGCTCTCCCGCCGCTGCGAGCTCAACCCTGTCAACTCCTGTAGTGTTCCAGACAGCAGGCGTTACAGAGGTAGTCTTTGCCTTGAGCGCAGGTCGAATGGTGGCTCAGATTTATAACTCTGCTGGGGGTGTTGGAGTTGATATAGATTCAGAGGATGGTATTACTTTGAAAGATACTTCAGGAACTACCAAGGTTAAAATTGACTCAAACGCCTCAAAAGTGGAGTTCTTTAACGCGTCAGGAGTATCTCACTTTGATGGTGGGTCGTCTAGTCTTGGTGGATACCTTCATCTGAATACCAATGCAGGCAATCAGGCTGTCCAGATAGATGGTAGCGGCATTGGACGTATTCGCGTAAGCGATGGAACCTCACTACGAACTGGGTTCACTGGGACCGTTAACTTTTCAACCTGCACGGCAGCGACCGTGGTCATGGGTTTGTACATTACAGGATGCTAAATGAAACAGACACTCGTTTTTATTATCACATCATTACTCTTTGCAGAGGAAAAGCCCACACCGGACAAACTGGCTCTTACAGAGTTTCAGCTCGCTGCTGCATGGGCACAAAACACACTTTTGCAAATAAAGCTCATTGAGGAAAGGCACACCACCCTCCTTAACGATAAGAAGAGACAAGACGCTGACTTGGCTGCTAAGTGGCAAGAGCTCTTTAAGAAGTCGGGCGTGGACCCTACAAATTGGGACCTTAATATTGCTAGTGGACAGTTTGTCCGTAAGGAAGGTAAAAAATGACTCCTATCTCTGATGTACTTATTTCTACAATCTCAACCGTTACAGCGGCAGTAGACCTATTGCGTATCTCTAATACCCAAGGACTAGATGCTCTTAGGGGTGATGTAAGAGACCTTAGGGACGACCTAGGGACTCTTGCAGGTCGTGTAGGATCAATGGAGATTTCAATCGCAGAGGAACGGGGACGTCGCAGTGCAGACCAGACGCAGACCTCAAATAACCTTGTAACGTGGAAGGACATACTTACGAATAACACTTTCGTAGTTTGCGCGGCTATCGTGGTTATAGCGCTCTCCCTTGCGTTGGGAGGTCCCGGCCTAATTCAGGCGGGACAAGGTATGCAGCGTACCTCTCCTGTGGAAGTAAAATAAGATGAGACGTCCGAGTATCTCAGATTTGAAAGTACTGGAGTCCTTTCACAACGGGACGTTTTACCTTCCAGATATGGGAAGCTCGGAGGTCACTCATGTTGAGATCTCCGACGACTGCCGCAGTGCAGCGTTTGTAAAACTAACCTCTGAGGTGATTTTGCTTCAAGATCCCAGCTTGTCTCGGATCAGTAAAGCTAAAAGGATCTTAGAGCACTTCAACTCCGTAAAGGTAAATCTACCAACCAGTGATACTCACGTCTTCATATGTGCTGGGGGCGACCAGTTTGCAAGTATCTTAGAGAGGCACATGCAATTTGAACGGACGGAAGGAATCTCGATGTGGAGAAAATATGGCAAAAGAACAGACTAAAAAGGCAACCTCGTCTGCAACTGAGTTGCGTGATCAATCGAAGCAACAAAACGCAGATTTTCAGTCGGGGATTCGTGATCAACAGGGCGGGGCCAGGACCCGTCGAGATGACACATTCGGATCGGCGTATGAGGGGTTTAAAGAGCAACAGAAGACTGGCGGGTTTGATGAGAGTCGTTTGGGTGGACTGCGTACACAAGTGGATAATATCTCCAGTACTGGGGGATTTGATCCTACCCAACTAGGTAATTTGCGAACCCGTCTAGCAGACCGTAACGGAGGAATGGATGCGGACGCAGTAGCTGGACTTCGTAGTCGTGGCGCATCCCTGATGGATAACGGAGGTTACGATCAGGAGTCCACTGGAAAGATCAGAGAGGGCTACGGGAAGTTTATTGCTAACGGAGGAATGGAAGACCAGGACAGAGAAAACTTCCTAAACAGGGGAACATCTGGGGTCACCAGTACCTATGAAATCCTTAAGGATCGAATGGCACAAGATCGAGCCAGGTCTGGTGGAATCGGTGCTGGAGGTGGATACGCTCAGATGGCACGTCAACTAGCACAACAACAATCCGCCTCTACACTGGATAGCAACGTTGCACTTAACACGATGGTCAACAAGAATAAGATGGATGGATTGGGGGGACTCTCCGGCTTTGAGGGAGACGTGGCAGGTGGAAGACGCACGGCGTTTAACTCTGTTGCTGGGTTTGAAGGGAACTTGGCAGAGGGTAATAGGGCGCAAGACAAGACAGCCGCTGGTCTTGAGGCAGATGTGGCGGGAGGTATCAGGTCGGGCACTCAGATGGGTATCGGTCTTGAGGGCCAAGTGGCCGATAACAGGAACACCGCAAATCAGGGGATGATGCAGATGTTCCAAACAGCCAGTGGGGAAGTGAGTGATTTGGGCAAGCAGATGTTGCAATCTATGGGATTAGACTATTCCACCCAAGAATCTGCAATCAGATCCTTAACTGAACTATCTAAGAATCCAGGTCTGTTCCAGACAGCCATTGCAAATATCGTCGACTTGGCGGGTGCCGCTGCTGGAATCATGGGTGCTCAGGGTGGGAAACCACCAGTGAAACCACCGGTGCAACCATGAGCAATACTAGAGACTTTGCCTTAATGCAAGAACGCGTAAAGAGGATGCTGCTGAACGGGGAGCCTCCAATTCAGGGGAGTGAGTGGATTCCAACCCCTGAGCTACAACCAGAGCCTCCTTTTGTTCCGCCACCTGTAAAACCCGAGGGGGCCTTCGATAGTGTTCAGCGCATGCAACCAGAGCCTCCTTTGCAACAGGAAGCACAACAAGCAGTGCAACCGGGAGTACAATCAAGAGCAGTGCAACCACAACCCATGCTACCCAGGGATGCCTCAGCAGCAGCTTATAAACAAGCTATGCTAGAGCCTCTCCCTAACAGGCAAGACTATCAACCTTCTAAGAAAAGGCGGGTTTTAGGAGGGATTTTGGGGGCTTTTGCAGGGATTTCAAACCCCAGAGCTGGCTATGAAATGGCTAGTGATTTTGTGGACTCTCCATATAATCGGGCTATGCAGGATCATGACAGACGTGTTAACCAGGCAGGTAAGTTGGCAGCCTTCGATCAGTCTGCCTATCAGACAGACATTAAAGGGCAGCTTGATAGATCTCGCACTGAGGCGCAGCTGGCACGGACAGGAGCAGATATTGCGAGAGGGGAAAGCTATGGCACTTTTGCACAACGCAGCGAACAAGAGCTGAAACTGGTAACGGCCAAGGAAGAGGCAGCAGCACGAAACAGAGCACCCGAAACTTATACCCTCACCCTCAACAATGGAAGCACAGTGCATATGGCAGGGTGGAATAGCGGAACAGGAGTCTGGACAGCAGGTAATGTCACAATTCCTCCGGATCAAGTCAAGAGCACGATAAAGTCGGGCCAACAGGCACTACAGCCAAGAGCGGAGGACTCTTACACCACGCAACGAGAAGCATGGCAGGCAACTAATCCAGGAAAAGTAGCTACTGCAGAGCAACATGATATTTGGAAGCGGGGCCCGGCTGCGATTAATCGGGATAATGCAGCAGCAGCGCATAGCTTACGGCCTCCGGTCGATGCGTCTGGGGCAACTGATTACGCTGCTTATGCCCGGCAAGTTTATGCTAATCCTGAGCTCTACCACACAGTATATGGACAGAATAAACAAAGGTTAACTGAGGAGATGCTAAGGCAGGGAATGAACATACCTGCAAAACTAAATGCGCATGACAAGAGTAAACTAATAGCTGTGGATGTTAGTTTGCAACATGCAACTAAGCTGAGGGAAATGCTGAAGAACCCGGCAATTGCCAGCTACGCAGGACCCATAACAGGAAGAATTGCAGATTTCCTTATAAGGAAAGGAGTTCCCCCTCCCCTGTCTGGTGACGAAGGAGAGGCTTTGTCGGAACTCAAAACCAGGCTGAACCTCTTTTTGGCACAGGAGTCTGCTGTAATTAACACCAAATTCTCAAATCAGGTCCTCCAGCTAGTAAAGGAAGGCTCTCCAAAAATGGGATCCGTTATAGGTGTGATCCTGGGAAGTCTTACTGCCGCGGAGTCATCTGCACTCATGGTACGGGAGGCTATTGAACATGCTCAGTTTCCTAATGGAAGAGGCGAGTATAAACCTGAGGGCACTGGGAACCGGTACCAGGCCAAGGCCAAGGCCAAGGGATGGACCAAATGAGTGATTTTGAGACCAATGAGAAGCTATTGGCCGACCCCAAGTTTCATGCACTCCCAATAAAGGAAAAACTGGCTGTTTTACGGGAGGATGCGGAATTTGCAGCTCTTTCAACTAAGGCACAGGGAGAGTACCTTGTTCAGAGTGATAGGGAGGTACGTCCTTTTCCAAAAGGGGATGACCCTAAACCAGGACTAGGGCTCACTGGCAACGTTAAGCAGTTTGCAGGCACCCTTGGTAATGATGTATTGGGCATGGTACCTCATAAAGAGAAGGGAGAATGGGTGACAGGTAGTTTGCTTGACACTGTCATGAACCCAAAAGGCGCGATATCAGGAGTGGTAGATACCCATACAAACCTCTTTAATCAGGCCAAGGAAGCACATAAAAACGGATTCCGCTCTGAGGCAGCGCTCAAGGGAATAGCGAGTTTCCTTCCGATTGTTGGCCCTGAAGCAGTAAAGATCGGTAGCCTAATTGATGACGGTGATATAGGAGCGGGAGCAGCTAAGGCATTACTGGGGATGCTGCCTTTTGGGAAAGCCCCTCTTGGGGCTGTAAGGCAGGTTGGTAGAGGTATTAATACTGGGGTCAAGGCAGTTGGTCCAGCTCTGAAGCCTGTTTTAAGACTGCAAGAACGGATTGGTAGTGGTATTAGTGCAGGGGTTGATGCAGTTAGCCCAAAGCAGTTGCACCCATTTAGAGGCAGTGGTGCTCAGCACCTTTCTGGAGTAGTGGGAGGTTTACTTGGTCATGCAGCTGGAGGTCCATATGGGGCTTCAATAGGATATGGCATTGGCAAACAGGTTCCTCCAGTAGTAAGTGCTTTTAGGGCAGGATTCAATAAAGCGCCTGAAACCCTTAATAATATGGGGCCTACAACGATAACACCCACTGTACCCGCACGTCTACCTGTACGTCCACCTTTGCGTGACCCCAAGACTCCACCACCTTTTTCATCTGCACCTCCACCTTTACCTCCATACCTACCGGAGACGGTTCCACCTCTACCCGTGCCTTTAGGCAGAGATGGGCCAGTACATCCTCCTGGAATCTTTAGGCGTAGTGAAGTCCCTGGATCGTTCATGAATCCGCGGGATGGGTGGAAGGTCACGCCTCCTAACGCTCGTCCCCAGGGTGTTTATGCCCCCGCACAGCAGCCTCCCATGAGCTCGATCGGATCAACTAGGCCTACCATTAATAGGGCGGTTACTGAGGTGACTCCACCTCTGCTAAGCCCTGTGGTTAGACGTCCAACCACACCTATCGTGTCACGTCCAACTACACCTATAGTACCACCTGAACCTATAGTACCAACCACACCTATAGAACATATCAAAGGGGGTCAGGAGCTATGGAAACCTCGGGTGGTTGCATCTGCACCTAAACCTGCAACTACAACCACACCTGTAGCAGAACCTGTAATTGCATCTGAGCCTAAACCTGCAACTGCACCTAAGCCCCAACAAACCCCGGAGCAATATGCCGCAGACAACCGGGCCAAAAAGGTGGGCAGGGTGGTAGCCTTCTTAGGGGAACAGGATATTGATCTTGAGAAGTTTATGGGGCTTTCTTCGGGTATGCTGCCTCCTCTAGCGAAGAAAGCGGGGGTCGCTCCTTTGAGCCTTGAGTCTTGGAAGGCTGTTGTAGCTGCACTACATGCTGCTGAACCGGTTAAACCAGTTACAGTTACACCGGTTAAACCGGTTACAGTTACACCGGTTAGACCGGTTAAGAGGATATACAATCAAGTAAAAAAGACTCCTACACCTGGCCCCTGAGATTATTATAAGTCGCTACAACCTCGGGATTAAGTCGGTAGCATATCCGTTTTGCTTGATCCCGAAAGGCAGGGAGGATAGTCTCCCTTTGCGTCAGTGTCGCTAAGGCCCTGTCTAAGACAACGGCATCTAGTCCGGTCTTTGTAAGGAGTACACTTCTTACTAAGTAATTGTCGGTAGCACTAAGTAATACCTTGACAACAGCTGGGATTGCTTTGTCCTGCTCATCATTTGCAGAGGTACCTCCGATAGAAATTGCTTTGACTCCCCCTAGACACTCTTCTGCTTTAGCTATAGCCGTCCTCATTACCTCAAGTGTTAGCTCCAGGGGTTTTGTCCGACCAGCTCCGTCGGCCAACTCAATCAGCATAGCCACTTTAATCACTTGATCCCCAAGTCGCTCCATAGTGCCTGTCCTGTCGTCTGTTGACGACTGACACATTTCTGTGTACCATTTATCATAGAAGTGTGCTGTGTCTGCACACCATAAAAACACCCCCTTCACAAGGGAAATTGCCTTTAACTCTGCAAGCAGGGCTTTCGTGTTGAGCCTTACTTCAGGAGGATAGACTAGAGAATTGACCATTCTTCTATAGGACTCATAGACAATAAAGGTCCTAGCAACAAACCCTCCTTCCATATCACTGTTGGTAACAACCTGATGAAACAGCACTTCATTACTAGCTACTAGCATGGACAGGCAAGGAGATTTAAGCACCTCAACAGGGGAGTTCTTAAGTGTTTTAGTCCAGGACTTTTCATGCTCATGCGTGTTGTGCAGTGCCGTCAATATCGTTAGTGCGTTGGGATCATCTGTTAAAAACGCTTTGAACTCGTCGGATACCAAGAGCCCTTGTGCAGTACTAAGAATGCGTCCGTCCTCAAAGGTCTTTTGCATCCCTAGCTCTTTTGTCAATCCCTGAATAGAGTTGCATCCAGACACCACCCTAACGCAATCTAAATCCTCAACCAGTCCTTTAATTACGGCAATAGGGGCCCCCTTACGGAGCCCCGATCTTGCCGAGACTAGCGCAACGTACACGTTAGGATATAAAGTGTAAAAGTGGCGGTCAATAGAAACTTGTTTTCTGGCAACTGCCCCAAGAGCTGCAATTCCAGCCCACCAGTAGTAGCGCGCAGGGGACTCACTGCACTTAGTCCCCTCAACTAGCAAGTCTAACCAGTTCATTAGGCCTCCCGGCTGTGATCCTGCTCAACGATAAAACGTACAGCCTCTGAAAGAGTACGTACAAATATATACTCTAGGTTGAAGAAGACGCAGTCTGCTTTGATACACTCATTAGGTGCGATGAAAATTATCTTTTTGACTCCTTTAGTTGCAACTGCGTATCCTAACTCAAAAAACTTACCTCTTCCAGGGGTTATACCAAACTGCTCAGCAAAAAAGATAAGCCAGTCAGCTCTGTCTATGTCTTTGAGGTCCTGGAGAGCGGCCACCTGTGCTATCTCAGGGGACGCAGGGTCTTCAAGCAGCATGTGAATCCAGCTACAAGTGAAGTCTATATACTTGTCATAGACAGCGGCAATGGCGGTTCGCAAGTATTTAGCAGCTCTAAAGTTGTTAGCGATGTACACTTTTGGTCTCATATTTTCTCCATATCTAGCCAGGACTTGGTTCCAATTGCCATGTCACAAGGGATTATTAACTCCCCGCGAGGAATGGAACAATTACGAAAGTCAATAGGAACTTCCATCTCTTCCTTTGTTACTTCCCTTAACTTATCTAGGAACTTAAACGGATAGGTCTCTCCTATTGCTAGGGGTACCTGACACATAAATGAGTCATGTGCCTCAACAAGCATCTGCACCCAAGGAAGACGAAATTCTATTCGTTGTGCTGCAAATTTTAGGTGGTCCGACACCGTTCCCTGAGGAATGTTAGCATATGCTTCTTTGAATAGATCCCTGCCCCATTCATTCAGAAACTGTCTGCGCCTACCATGAGGGGTCACCTGCACCCTGTTGTTATCTTGAAGTCCTTTTATGACATCTGCATGAAAGACTCCCTGTATGTTTGGATTAGTTGCATGGAACTTATTCAGGATTTGCCCCGCACGCCACTCTGGTAACCCAGCACTTTTCGACGCCTCGTGCTTTCCCATGTCATAGTGACCAGCATGTCGAAACTTCTTACCTATCTGCCTCTTTTCACTGCTGATACGTGTTTTCATTAATTGATTCACGCGGTGAACTAATTCCTTGATGGCTGTTACATCCTCAAGAGCGAAGAACTCATCCAGCAGCTCATCTGGAGAACAGCCCTCAATCCAGCCTGTCGTCACCAAGTGCACATCGACGCCATAAGAAAACATCTTATTGAGTTTCGTGTCATTAGCAAGGATAGCAACCACTCTCGCCTCTGCCTGAGATAGATCCGACTCAAAGAAGATGGTTCCCTCATCAGGGACCATCATAGCTCGAATGTCCGATCCTTCCTCTCCATGCTTAGTGATGGTTTGGAATGCCAGTCCTACTTGCTTATTAAACACTGGGGACTTCACTACTCTTGTTGAGGTTCTGCCCGTCTCTAGTGTTTGGTTAATACTTGTTAGTAGTCTTCCTCGATGGTCTGTCTCCGCGCATATGTAGGTCCCTAAGACCTTTTCAATTTTCCGTACATTAGCAATGGCTTTAAGGACAAAGATCTTGTCTGGGTCCTTAACACCATTACGGATAAGGCCGTCTAGGGTAGTTTCATCTGTCCCTTTCCGAGCGGGGCAGCCCATATAACCATAGACAAGCTTCTTCATCTCTCCTGTCGCTGCATTTGAGCCGGAGTTAAACCTCTTCAGTTGGGTCTTTCCGGCCTTATTCTTATACTTACGCAGCTCTTTATCTGGCCAGTATGCTAGAGCTGCCGTGTCGAGTGTTTCCTGTGCCATGTTGCACTTATCGGTGTACTTCTCAAGCAGCACTTTCTGCATGAAGTTATCCCTGAGAATGCCCCTTCTTTCCATGCGAGAGTAGAAAGGACTTGAGCTCATTACCCTCTCAAAGAAGAAGTCAATGAGACGATATCCGGGCCAGCACTCAATCTTAGACATCTCATCTACAAGACATTCAAAACACTCAAATGTTATGACCGCATCTTTAGCGTTGTACAGGAGTAACCGTGATAGCTTATCTTTTTTAGGGTTGTATTCTTTTCCCTCATCTTTATAGTAGGGCTCTTCTGTTAGGACGGAGGTCATGAACTGAAGCCTTCCAGGGAGTTCCGGAAACAGCGTCTTGAAGGCTAGGTTGGTGTCAAAGAAAAACCCTTTGGTGATCAAACCGAACTCTTCGACATCGTTGTTGCACCGTTCTAGCAGTCGCATATCAAACCTGCTAAAGTTCTGACCCACCTTTAAGATGTTTGGGTCCGCCAACAGCTTAGCAACCAACTGCCAGCAATTGGCTAGCTCAGCCCTATTCATTTGCTCTTCCCCTTGAGACTTGGAGGCATACAGCAGGGGCACGCTAATGGCTTCGTTCCGAGTAAATGCAAAGGATATGCAAATGGGGAATGTTTTAAAGGTCTCGATGTCGACGGAGACATACTTAAAGTCGGCGTACTGCCTAAAAAAACTCCACAGTTGATGTGAGCTTGTCGCAGCTATTAGGTTTCTCTTCGGTGGAGAGTGCTTAGAGAACTTGGACTGCTCAATGGCCCTTTTCATATCCCATTTGATATAGGTGGAGTCCGTCCATGACTTCACTTTTCCGTCTGCATCTGGCATTCTCAGGGAATACGGGTGGAGGGTACCAACAAACTTAGGGCCTAGGTTTGACTGATAGATTGATCCCCTAAACTGATCAATACCATGGTGGCCTGTTAAGAAAGTCAGCGGCACGTTCCCAAGGCCTAAAATACAGTTAGGCCTCAACGCTTCAATCTCTCCTATCACTTGCTTGGAGTAAGCGGCCAATCCCTTAAGCCTATCCTCTTTAGACAGTACTGTGGGTGTCTTGATCACATAGCTGTAGTAGACAGACTCGGGGGCTATCCCGGCTTCCTCCAGCAACCTCTTAACCATTTTTCCAGGATTCCCTGAGAAGGGAAGCCCAGTAAGAAGGTCGTCTCTGTACGGCTGCTCTCCAAGCACCATTAGCTTTGCCGAGCTAGGACCATAGCCAGGAATATAGTCCATTACAGGTTCCTTTCTGCCACCGGAGACTGGATGTAGGTAACTTCCTGTCCCTCAAGCCTCTTACAGATATTACTATAGAATCCAGGATCCCGCTCAATCGCTATATACCTGCGATTGAGGTTCTTTGCCGCTTGCGCGACAACACCTGATCCTGCAAATGGGTCCAGAATTGAATTACCTTCGTAAGTACAGTCACGGATGATTTTCTCTATCAACCCAATGGGCTTTTCATGTGGGTGTATCATATGTCCCTGATGGACAATTGGAAAACTCAAGATCGATGATTGTTGACTTCCACTTGCAAGCATTCCCCTTCCTTTGACAGCTAGCATAATTGGCTCATAGTCTCTCGCATACTGCCATTCCTTCCTTCCCATAGTCATGTGGTTTTTCTTGTGCCAGATAAGGGGAAACTGCTGTACTTGAAAGCCTAGGTCCTTTAGCAGGGGAGACCACGTTATAAAGTCAGGGGTTGACACAATACAGTAGAAGAACCCTCGGGGCTTGAGGAGCCTGTAGATCTCTTTAAAGGTGGCTAGGGTACTCAAGTCTGCTGTCAGCCTCTCGTCCTTGTATTGCGTCCATGGAGGATCAGTGATACAGGCATCGAAAAGACCGTCCGGTAGTTGCTTAAGAACCTCAGCGCTGTCTCCATTAAACACCCTATTAAACTCAAAGTTTGTGCTCCATTCAATCGGAGCCATCGATAACGCCTCTCTTTCCATCCTCTCAGCAGCATCGGCAATTAATCGTTTTGCAGTTCCTTTATCTGTGATCTTTGCGAGATTCGGATTCTTTTGAAGTGCCTCATAGAGAGCAAGGTCCCCATGAACTTTTCCTACTGCGTTATTAAGGGCTTTGGCAGTCTCTGCAATGCCCCAGCCTGAAGACTGCTTGACTCCATCCACCACCTTTCTTCTGCCCCTTGTGGGCACTCCATGGATTATCTGTTTTCTTTGGTGGTACTCCGCTACCAGACACACCTCCGTTGGCCAGGGTAGCTGTGTTCGCATAAGATTCTCATGCAGAGACATATCGGCACTATCTCTGGGATCTACTACCACTACAGGCAACTCAGTATAGTTCAGTTTGATTAGGCACTGAAGCCTCTTTCTCCCAGCTAACAGAGAGTATACACCCTTTTTGTCTGTAGTCGCTACAGTCACAGGGTTTATAATGCCACCCACCTCCTGTATAGACTCCAATAGTCTGTCACACGTTGGGTCCCACGGCTCTGGGACGAACTGAACAGAGTTTATTGGAATGTAAGTCAGCCTTGCGAACGGGGCTTGTTCGTCTTGGGGTATTTCATTTTCCATGATTTGTAATCTCCTTTAGGTGGGGAGGTTAACCTCCCCCCCTAGGTTTATTGCTTATGCAGCAGCGGACGCAGCTCGGACACTACCGATACTGTTCCACTTCATGTCTGGATCGTAGGTAATCCACCCGTCAAACGACCGTCCTTTGCTAATCTCCAAGGAGTAGGTTCGACCGGGTTCGGGGCTGTCAACAAAGCAGGTGATGAACTCGATGATTCGGCCCACCTGCTTCTTGCTGATATAGAACATAACTGGGACACCCTTCATTGCACCGGACTCAACCTGGCACGTAATATGGTACGTGGTCGACGTCGGATCCGACTTTCCGGCCTTCTCTTCGATATCCAATACCTTCAGGCGATACCAGGATGCCGGAAGTTGGGTATTGCGGAGAAGGTCAGCTTGGGTGAACGTGATTTCAAGACTCATTTGTATTTTCCTTTACTTGGTTGGTTTCTTTGGTTTGGGTTTTTATGGCCATTCATTAGAGAGTGTGGCGAGAGTGTATCATCCGCCGTTGCGTTATTTGAAAGTCAGATACTTATTTACCACTTCATAGAAGGGTGTGTTTGTCACATCGAGTTCTGAGGGCAAATTGAAACTGCACTTTGCTTTGTCCTCCCCGGAGGATGTGGTTAGAATTAGCCTCTTCATGGCCAACCCACTCATGTCTTTACGGTCCGGAACATGTACAAAATGGTACACGTCATCGAACACGGTCGGAACAACTACACCCGCCTTCCTTCCTGCTGTCAGAATTGACTTTGACACAGTTATGATCTTTGTCGTTGGGTCCGGTGCACTTGGAACACTCAATATATGTGCCAGTAGGAACACATGTTTAGGGTTTCCAGGTCTTGAGTACAAGACTTTTATAGCCTCTAGGAAGTAACGGATAATAAAGTTGGTCTCCCCTTGATAGTAGTCCCACCCCATCGCCTCCAGTTTGCCACCCTTCTTCCCAGGGACAGGGACCTTGTTGAATATTTCAGCGATGTCCTCTCCCTTGGCGTCGCCAATGGCATTCAAGCACATGGTCGATAGCTGTGTCACAGAATCGAATATAAGTGTCTCATATGGACACTCCCTAGTGAGCTGCCCCACTTTTGTGACAATCTGATTGATTGTGTGATAGTGGTCCCATTCTACATCCGTTCTACCAGCACAGTGTCGCAGTGCAACACCCGGCATTTTCTTATCAAAGTCAAACACGTACGCCTTAGGAAAGGAGAGGGCAGCTGTTGTTTTTCCTACCCCACTATCTCCCGTCAGTAAGGCAAACATCCCAGGCTTTGCATCTTTATAGTCCGCTAAAGTCATAATCCTCCCCAGGCATCGCTGGCATACCAATATTCATCAGTGCCTCTCTTGCTCGCAGTCTGACTACTCTGCAAGATGGACAAAAGGGCTTTGTAATTTCTCGTCCAGCCACCAACATCTCCCTTGTAAATGACAGCTCATCATTGCACAGATGACATAGTGTCAGCTTGCCCAGCATCATCTCTATGCTGGGCATGTGGTGTGTGCAGTTTAAGAGAATACACTTGTACACCATATACCCTTTTTTTCCCACAGCCACCTTTTGGTACTTATGGGGTCCTTTGTGACTTGCCTTTTTAGACATTGCCCTTTCCTTTCAATGCTTCTGCTGGGTCCCACTTTGTACTTATGTGGTACAGCCTCTCTCTCTTGTAGTCCCGTAGCTGTGGATCAGAGCTACAGATTGCTAGAAACTGACACCCCGATGAGTACTTGAAACAGCTTGTCATGTTCCTTGGAAAGTGATCGTTATCAATCGCGTAGAGGATATCGAACATTGTGCTCACAGTGTTCTCCACCCACTCGTCAATCCTTCCCTGAGTGTACGTAAACAAGAACCTCTCAAACCGTTGACCAGGGGACAGGGTTTTTTGTAGTCCAATCCTATTGATCATAATAGAGCTACCTTGCCCTAATCCCCAAACGTATCCTAGGAATTGATTCTCCATATCTGTGGGGGACTCACGTCGAGTAGATGTCTTGTGGTCCACCGCCATGATATTATTACCCTTTTGTACTATAAGGTCAATCTTGTATGTATACAAGAACTTGATGTCTTTGTCCTCATAGATTACCTTGGTTCCTACGGTTTCGACGGCCAGTGGAACGAATGTATCCCTGAGGTAATACTTGAAATAGTCTGCAGCATGGGCTAAGATAAACTGTGCCGTGTCCGGCTCAAGCGCCATCTTTACGGCAAGATAGCGTCCCGCTTCAATCGCAAACTGTGCGGCCTTTGCACAATCCGTGCTTTGTCCGACGAACTCAACACCTGCTACGTTAAGCTCATTAAATAGTTCACTGCGTGAATTAATAAGCCCACCTATTACAGAATAGTAGGCCTCCATTATACCATGCATGAGACTCCCCTTTTCTAGTGCTTGGGGTTTGTCGTTCTGCCTTAGGTGCTCTATGAAGCCCAATTTCATCTGCTGGTTGCAACTCTGAAACCCAGTAAGAATCTGGGAGTCTATGTTCAGGATTCTTTGTCCCATTTACCTTCCCTCCATTCCCTTATTCGGGAGGAAACAACTCCCGTTTGAGCCAATCAGTGCCTTTGGCACTTGCTCGGCTAATTTGTCTTGTAACATTGATTAAACCTCTTGCCTCTAACACCCTGTCATACTGCATAGAAAACGGGAGTCCTGTTTTTCCTGCCCTCAAAAGCCGGAACATCCTAATCAGGTGTGCCTCTCCAACCAAACGAATCTCCGTCAATAGCCATTCCCCTTTAGGAGGTCCATGTTTGCCTGACACCTATTCAACATAGCAAGGTTCCACTTGTTCCTTCTCTCCAATCCCGGATTCCCTGCAGAGTTCATTACCGCCTCTCCAGCCGCTAGTGCCCAAGAGCCCTCCCTAATGAAACCATTGAATCTGCTAAACTTCTTAAGTCCCGTTACTCCTACTGCCCAACTCATGGAGAGTAAAGTCATTTGGACAAGCGCTGGATACTCATTCCAAGCAGGATGGTGCGTCATAATACCTGCCTCATGAGTTGCAAGAACCGTACTGACTAAATGCACAATGTCCGTTTCAGCCATTGTTATGGCACTCCCTGTAAAGTAGTGCTTATGGTGTAATCCAGGTGGCATTGCTTTTACCCTTCGCCACTCAGTTTGAATCTCCTTTTTAGTCGCCGGTAAGCGCATAGGCATATTCTTAGCCCAGCGTACAAACGGTAGCTTCTCTGCAACCGTAATGGGATCAATTAGGTTTCCGACCCCTATGGTCACCAGTCCCTTGATGTCTTGATACATATAAGGGACATAGCCTTCTAGGGATTGGTTAGCACGAAAAAACGCATCTTCTACTTCTTTTTTCATTCTTGTTCTCCTTCAAGCGATGACCTTTTATTCTTTAGGACCTCTGAACAGAATACACTCGGGCTTCTCGTTCCCAACTCATCCAATATGATTCTTCTGCGCTTGCGTAACATCCGCAACACTCCTTTAAGTGCGTCTAACTCCTCTGGTGTAACCGCCATTTCGATGTAGCCTGGGTTCATTAGCTGATCGTAGAGGCTCCCCATCCGTTTGCAATCATAGGATATGTCCTCCAGCTCCCAATCGTGCAGTCCCTTGATTGTTTTCATTAGGAGCCTCTCATTTCATCCATGGTCTGTACGAACATCTTGGAGTACTCGCGTTTGAGTATGCCAAGAGCTCGGAAGGCACTCGCCATGACGAATGCTGCTCTTTTGTCTAGAATGGACGCTATGACTGTAAGCACAGCTAGCTGTCCTAAAACCATAAACCCAGCATTGAACACTTCCCAGAATCCGTTCATTTGTTCTCCTCTTGTTCTGTAAGACTAATCATCTCTTCTTCTAGCTCTGTAAACTGACGTAATGCCATTTCTATTTGGTCCACTATCACGTCGGAAACATTTGCCAATGTGCGACTCATATCACTTGCCATCTTGATAACCACTTGAAGGTTTTCCATCTTCTTAAGGTCTCTCTGAATGTCGGTAACCTCCCGTTGAAGGTCTTCCATCTCTTCTTTTAAGTCTTCATTTTCCAAACGTAAAGATCGAATTTCATCGTCCTTATCTGACAGGGCAGTCATTGCATCATCCGGTATTGGATAGTTTTTAGTTGTCCAATCAAGCTCTAACATGGGGTTGACCCCAGTTTTTCCTCAAGCTTGCTCAGGGCAATACTTGCTGTGTTTATTGCCCATACTGCCTCACATGCTGCCGCGTCGACTGCCATACTTATAGAGTCCTCTCCTGGCCCATCACTATTGACGAACATGTCCTCAAGAAGGTGTATCATGTGCTCCTGCACACAGAACAGCCGCTCCATGTCCCGAAGCAGGTTAGATCTATCGTTGTGACTCATTAGTCTTCTCCAAGCTTTTCTCTTGCCGGGTGGCCTCAAGCGCGGATTGGATGTGGTCCGGGGGAACCCTGTTTAGGGTTCGATATCCGACCGCCGCAGACTCAGCAATACGGTGAACGATGGCGGTGGCATCAGTGCCAGGAGCCAAGGTCTCGAACAACGCGTCAATGTCTTTGTCGCCTAGCTCCGCAGGGTCGCCGAACAATTTGTCCAGAAGATCAGGGTCTTGTTTTGGCAGCTTATCGCGCGGCATAAAGCTCCTTTGCCCGAAGCAGATAGGTTTTCACTTCTTCTTTTAAACCCTCATTTTCCCGACGTAAAGATTGAATCTCATCATTTGCGTCGTTTAGCTTTTCCTCAAGACCTTTGGCAAGTGCTAGAAGCATGTCAGCTCTACTGTTATACTCCATTAGGTCCTTTCCTAGTTAGTTGGTCTCTAATGGCTATCAGGCGCGACGGTATCTCCGCTCCTAAGGCATTGAGACAATCGATAAGTGCTGATGTGTTGCGCACTCCCGCCCGATCCGCACACGCGAAAAACTCATGGTATCCTCTACTATTATTAAAGTAGTAGAATACGTTCCCAGCGTTGTCGTGTATGGAGAGATTGTACCCTCCATCATTGTACACAACCCATGATACCTGATTAGGTTCGTTGGTGTGTTCCACTATACCGTAATACACTCGGAGGTCCATAGGATGCCATGGCCTATGGACTTCAGGCCAGACGTTCATGTCTTCTCGGGAGATTCCCTCGTCCGGACAGCTAATCCCGATTTTTGTCCATGCATGGTCATGCAAGGCAGCCAATGTATGCGCCGTCTCATATTGCACCTTGGTCATGTAGTCGCCCCTGTTTCTAAATTCAGGCATTCTATTCCTTTCTTTACTAAAGGCTCCACTTACGACCACCTGTGGAGGCTAATTTTTCCTTGAGCTCTTCCATGATAGTAGACTCTTCCCATGGAACCTCTTTACCATCTAGTGTTGCTAAGACAATTGAACGTTTCCGTTCTACTATTTCAGCGAGCACTTCGTCAATTGTACCTATCGCGACAAAGTAGGTCCCGCTAATACTTGTGGACCTTGTCCCAATCCGAGGAAACCTGCCTTCTGCCTGCTCTTCATTGGCAGGATTCCATTGCCGCTCCAACATTGCAAACTCATCGCAGAACTGGAGGTTCAGACCTTCAGCACTTGACAATGTACTGGCAAGTAGAATTGGGGAGACGCCGTTTCGGAACGCGTCTACTACCCCAATTCGTTGCAGACTATCTAAGTCTGATGTTAACATTAGGCACCGCTTTGCTCCAAGCAGTTTGTTAATCTTTACTTCCAGTAGGTCGCCCACATCCTTGTGGTGAAAGAATATGGTCATTATCTTATCTGGGAGTTCTTCTAAGAACTGCTCAACATGTGCAACACAAGGTCGCACTTTTGATATCCCTGTCAAGTGTCGCATTCGTGACATGAGTGCCAGCGTATTAGCTGGATCCGCCTCTGATGAGTTATAATCGTCCCTGAACTCCAAGAATGCCTTCTTATAAGCTTCTTCGACCTCTACTCCCAGTTCATCGAATTGGAAACGTCTAAATACCTTTGGTAAATCAGGCATAACCTCTTCTCTTGTGCGGCGTATAACAAACGGAGAGGTCTTCTCTTTAAACTCTTCGGCGTTATAAATACCACCTGTTTTCCATGCAAACCCGGACCATGTGGATGCGCACTCGCGCATTCGATACTGTACAGCAGACGGGAATAGGTCTGGTCTAGTTGCATTGAGTGCGGCCCAATACTCCCCAGCATTGTTCTTAATCGGTGTGCCTGATAACAGGATTACATTAGGTACTACTCGACTCAGCTTGAGCACTTCGATAGAGCGTCCTGCCTTTTCATTCTTGATTTGTTGACACTCGTCAACAATCAAGGTCTTTATGCCAAGGGCTTTTACCTTTTCAGGAAGGTCTTTAATCCTTCCAAGCAAATCGAATCCTATAATGTACCCTTGCACTGCGAGCCAGTGGTCTCTACTGGATTCAATGGTCTGGATCATGGCTTCATCATCTACCCACCGAACAATCTCACGTAGCCATTGTACCTTCAGTGAGCTTTTTACAATAAAGAGCACGCGTCCGGTAGTCTTAGGTGCCTGAAGCGCAAGCCAGCCAAGCGCTTGTACAGTTTTTCCCAATCCCATTTCATCCGTTACTAGCGCGCGAACTCCAGTCATGGGATCGGGTACTAGTTTTGTCACTCTTAAAGTTGTTCGTGTACGGTCAATGAATTTGACGCCTTCCACTTGGAAAGGCATCAGCCGCTTATGGTCTGAAGATATAAACGATTCCGGGTTTTTTCCCCCTATAAGCTGACGCTCATAGATTAAATGCCCGCATTCTAGATTCAATAGTCCGTCTGGCACACCTTGCAAGCCGTCGAACCTTTTCAGGACTACGGCATCCTTATGGCACCTCGGGCAGGTTTTACTTAGGAACATGGCCTATTCCCTTAATCTTCCCAGATAAGTAGCGCTTGTGTCATGGTAAGTTTGTTTTTTACCATGAGATTGTATATCGCCGTTGCGTCGGATGCGGGTTTCTTGTGCTCTTGTGTGAGCGTCTTCAGGATGCGCGTCTTTTCAGTGGCAGTTTCGGTACTTGCAGCCTTTGCCTTGTTACCGAGTCCCGTCTCTTTTAAGGGAGACACAAGCTGTACTTGCATTGCACGCTTAGCTTGACGCGTTGTCTCATCCATGTCTCCCATTTTTTCCGCACTACACGCGCGGGCAGTAAACCATTGCGCCTTTACGACCTCTAGAGCATCTTCTAGGTGCGCAATGTGCACTTGAAGCGCATCATAGCTCATTCCCGTACAGAGAGTTCTACTCTTGTTCACCAGGTCTATGTAGCGTACTTTTGCCGATATGGTATCGACAATGCGGTTTGGACTATGTGCTTGACAGAGACGATGCTGGGCGGGAGTTACCCTAACGTATTTGTCGCATTGCTCCCCTACTTCGTTCATATTGACGCATCTGATCCAGTCTAGTAGATCCAATGGCGCGTCGATCGTGGTTAACGTGGTTATCTCTTCCATTTTTGGTCCTCTCTTGAATTTTGGGTTGCTATTTCCTACAGGAATGTTCGCCGAAAACGAACCGAGCGTACACCGAAAATACACCGAAAATGTATCGCTTCGTTGGCTTAAGTGGTTTAGAATCAACTACTTGTATTGTAACACACACCTACACTAGAAACAAGGGGTACCCTTTAATTAGGGCTGAACCTTTACAAACATTTACAAATCTCTGATTCTGGGGATTAGAGTTTTGAAGGCGTGTCATTTTCGGTGTATTTTCGGTGTACGCTTGGCGTATATTCGGCGAACATTCCTGTGGGGTTTCACTTTGTGTTTTATATATATATATATATATATATATATATATGTATAATAAGGAATTTTTTC
>Ga0226658_10000135_pt1 | contig 32413 bp, 36 predicted proteins | sample OliLak19BULKMAT1_FD_169091 | JGI IMG/M metagenome (GOLD analysis project Ga0226658, IMG submission 169091) | Freshwater microbial mat bacterial communities from Lake Vanda, McMurdo Dry Valleys, Antarctica - Oligotrophic Lake LV.19.BULKMAT1 (v2)... | ecosystem: Environmental > Aquatic >... | reverse complement strand
CCCCAGCGTGGCTGCCCCCGTGCTGGCATAGGCCACCGCGCCAATCGCACCCAATCCGCTTCCGGCCAGGCTGCCGAGGCGACCGCTGCCGTTTCCCGCGTACGCTGGCGTGGCGACCGTCCCACTGCCCGTCGCACGCGGACTGCCGAGCGTGGCTGCACCCACCGCTCCATAGACCGGATTGGTCTCGCTGGCGGTTGCAGTACTGGTGAGACCGCCAAGGGTGCCTGCCGCTTGTCCTGCGTAGGCGACCGACCCAATGCTTCCTTGTCCCGTACTGGTGACACTGCCGAGCGTGCCCGCCGCTTGCCCCGCATAGGCGACACTGCCACTACTTCCTTGCCCATTCCCACTGATGCCGCCCAATGTTCCGGCACCATTCCCACTGTAGGCGGGGGTGGTGACACTGCCGCTACCGTTTCCGCTCAGACCGCCAAGGGTGCCTGCTGCCGTGCCGGTATGGGTGGCAGTAACCGCAGGCGCTTTTACCGCAATGCGTCGGAAGGCGACCGGTGGCTTTGCTGGGCCGACTTCATCGAGCAGCGTGCCCGTTTGGGTGAGATGATTCCCGTTGCCGCTCTGATCGAATCGATGCGTGTTGCCCGGTATCATCGGATACCAGGCGTTGAGTGCTTGATCTTTTGGTGGCTTATTGGAGAGGTAGCGCTCGCGGATCTCCGGTTGCGACAACACGCGACTGTAGACTTCTGCGTTGGCGATCACGCCGTCGAACCGTTCGGCGTCGTAGGTGTTGCCAATGTCGAGTCGCTGGGCCGTCACACCTCCGACCGCCGTGAGGGTCGATCCTCCCTGCACGCCATCAAGGTATACCTTGCAGGACGTGCCGCTCATCGTCACCGCAGTATGATACCAACGTCCAACCGTCAGTACGGCTGCCATCGTGAAGTTCGCTGCGCCCGGAAACATGACGAGGTTCTTGGCGGTGTCAACATGAAGTTCGTAATACGATGCCGCGTTGGTGCCAATGGTGAGGATGGCCCCATTCGCGCCTGGGGTCGCGGTCATCTTGAAATCGCAAATGAGGGTGAAGGCGGTAATTGGTGGCAGGTTCGTAGAACGGGTGAGCATGTCACCCGTTGCCGCAAACCGAACGCCACTCTTGCGGCTCATTTACTGTACCTGAGTCACAATAGGCGTGATATTGATACTATGATCAGTAGCCGTGGCGCTCAGGGCCACACCGCTGGCATTCCACAAGAAGATCGAGAGGTAGCGTGCGCCCGTTTCTATTTCAAAGCTGGCAACCTGTTGGGTGGTCACGTTATCGAGGGCCATCGTTCCGACATACAAGCATTGGGCACGCACGTCGGTGTCGCTGACGGCTGCATCGGCCGATCCCAAATTGGCGTCGCGGGTCGTATTGTCGTCCGAGCGCACCAGGTTCACTTCGATGGGCGTGCCCGCTGTCGGAGCACTGGTCATCTTCAGAATCACCTGGATGCGATAGCGCCCACTCCGCAGTGCGCCCATGTCCAGCACACCACCAGTCCGCCCGGCTGCGTTTGCCAGGCTGGTGCCGGTAAAGGCCGCATCCCCACCGCTCGACTTCCATACCTTGGTCGTGGCGTTATAAACGAAGACATCGTTGGCCATTGGGCATACTCCTGGAACGCCCGACGATCAACGACCATCGGGCGTGGCGTCCGACATCTTAGGCAGGCTGGGTCACGGTCAAGGACGACATCGACACGGTGCCACCGGCAAGAACACCACCCGACACGAACTGTGCATTGTCAAAGGTGACCTCCACTCCGTTCTGATACACCACCGCACTGGTGGCGTGTGTGGCAGCGGTGGTGCCGCTGGTGCCACGGGTACAGCCGGTGAGGTCGTTGGTGGAGATGCCGGTATAGGTGATAATTTCGCTGTCGATGAACACGGCTCCGCTGGCGGGGAAGCCGCTGGCACTGGCGAACGTGATCGTGGTGACGGACGCGTTGATACCCGCAGGCAACGTGGAGCGCACGCCTGCTGCCATGTCCATGCGCCGGTCGGTGGAAGTTGCAATCGTGCCAGGAGCCGTGTCGCCGTTCCGGTAGACACGAATATAGCCGGGGAGTCCGGATGCAGCAGCAGCGACTGATGCGATGGCATTGGCAGCAGCAGCACCGCCCGATGCGGCAGCGAACATATCGCCGTTGGTGGGGGTAAGCGTGGCCAGCAGGGTGCCACTGGCTGCGGTGTCAGCCGTCGCGGGTTGGGCACCCGTGTAGACGGCGATCTTTGGGACGGTATCAAAGGCGACACCAATACCGGCGTCGATGGCGGCGTTACGCGTTCCCAATCCAATACGTGTGGTCATGACGTGTGCTCCTTATTATCGAATAGCACACGCTGGTTCTCGCAGCCGCCAAGCTGACTACTCCGGCTGGGCTGGTTCCGTGGTCGCGACGGGCACCTTTGCGGCCCACGCTTCGCGCTCGCGCATGGTCACTTGCTGAATGGCCACCTGCAAGATAGAGATCATTGCCGCATAGGGCGTATCACGCGTCGCTTGAATGAGCAGGCTCTGCCCATCCAAGGTCAATACCAACGAAAGTGGCGGGTGCGCCGCCTTTTGCACGACATTCAGGATACGCTCACGAACAACCGCTTCCTCTTCCGACTGAAACACTTCCGCCAGCCACGCCCACGGAACCGGTGGCGCGACCAACTCTTTTCGCCCTTTACTCATATACGTCGATCCTCGATCTGTGTGATCTGGTGCAAACTCTGTGTTAACGCAACAACCGCATGTCGCATCGTTCCGTGTAACAACCCAAGGTTCACCCGACCCGTCGCTGGCTCATAAACAATCGTCAAAATCACATGCTCGGGTAACAACGCCTCGCCGGTGATCGTCTCCATCGGTACACATTCCGCTGTCGGTGTCATCATACGCCTCCGCCATACCTGTCGTGTATTGGTGATCATACGACAGTTATGGCGTTTGTGCAACTCGCACGGCCACGAGTTGCTGTTCGAGTTCCGCAACTCGCGCGAGTGCCGCATCACGTTCGCGCGTAAGCATGTTCACCGCAATCCTGAGTCCCGCAGTTGTCCCGACAGCGACGGCATTTTGCTCTTCAAGGACGGCAATCTTCTTGCCCTGCGTGTCAGCGATTTCGCGTTGGACGCCGAGTCGTTTATCGGCGGCGTCGACTTGTGCTTGCAAATAGCCCACGGTGGCCAACTGCCGTGCGCGTGAATCGCGTTCCTCGGCGAGCTGCACGTCTTGGGCGTTAATGCGGTTCCAGGCGTCGTTGAGTTCGTGCCGCAGTTGCCGCTCTAAGAGAATGCGCGAATCAACCTCAAACTGAAGCTTCTTGATTTGTGTGTACTGTTCCGTGCGTACACGATCCAGTTCCCCACGCGCCGTCGCTGCATCGGCAACATGCTTCACGCGCTCGGCATCGATCTCGGCCCGGAGCTCCTTGTGCTGTCGTTCGATGATGGCCTCCATTGCCGCCATCTGTAGCTCAAAGGCACTGGGGTGGTCTTGGAAGAATTTACGCCACGACATCGGGGGTCTCCTGGCGACGCTCGATGAGCAGCATCCGCTCCTCCAGTCGTGCAATACGTGCTTCTACGACAGTGGCCCGCTCCGCAGAGGCAAGCCGTACGACAATGAGCTGCTTGCCAAGCTCGTCGATTTCGTGCCATGCCACGTCAAACTGACTGTCCACCCGCTGCTGCATCTCTAGCAGCCGACGATCCATACCATCGAGCTGGCGGAACAACGTTAAGCGAAAATCCTCTTCGCGCAGCGCCCGCTCCGCCAACCCATCGTGGAGACGCAGAACCGTCAAGTTCAGATCGTGGAATGACTCGCCAAGGTGAACAATGGCTTCCAGAACTAATGCCTGGTTGACACGCGGTTTCTTGGGCATCTGTTCTGTGGGCATTATCAGTGCTCCTTATGGGGCAGCCATGATCGGCATGGAAAGAATCGCTCGTGGCGGTATCACCGCCTGCTCTACGGGTTGCGCGTGGCTATCCTGTATTTCCACAATGCGGCCCGTCTTGGCGGCATAGTCGGCGCTCACCCCTTCCGACGCCAGCAGGTAGGCCGGATTACCACATGAATCGGGCAGCCCAGCAATGATCGAGCCACTCCGCAGGTACAGACAATCGGCGGTTGGATTGGCAATTACCAGCACCGCATCCTCCCAGTGCAGCGACAAGGTGTGTACGGGTAGAGGTGTTGTCGGGTTGATCCCGTCATACCACAATACGGTGGGACGTCCCGGCCCCACACTGCCGTTCGGATCAAGTGTTAGCCGAAGTGTTGCCTTGGTAAACCCAACCAACGGCGTGCAACTCACGACACGTTCATTGGAACTACGACAATGCATGTCTGTTGCAATGTTCTGTATCCGTGTGTTCCCCGGAAGTACGACCAGTAACAACATCGGAACTGACACGTCGTTCGTGGGCGTGCTGGTGCCCGTGATCGTGATGTCGAGCACCAGACCACTGAGTTCTGCGACAATCGGTGGTGGTACGACTGCGCCTGCCGGTTGCACGCCAACCACGAGTTGCACCACCAACATACCAATCGCGATCAGTGCTATTGCACGAGCGTTCCTCATCATAATCCTCCCATACGAACAGTCGTCCGTATGGGTCTATGATCCACTATTGTCCTATCTTCTGTCAAGTGCGCCACGTTAGGCGGGTTTGATCTTGTACGCCTTCTTCTGGTCGTCAATGCTCATGCTGCCCAGGAGCGTTGCTAACATGCCGACATACTCCAGCAGGTCAGTAGGTTTCAGTTCCAGATTTGCCCCGTTGAAGTCGGTATCCACCAACGTGGCCGCAACGTCCTGTAAGGTCATCTCCTCGCCCAGCGCCTTGAACTCAGCCACCGTGGTGATGAATTGGCGTGCGTTGGCCCGGATGCGTTCGATCATGTACACGCGCTGTGATGGAGTCGCCATTAGATGTGTCCCTTCATATGCTGCTCAAACATCTGTTCGAGCCGTTCCAACCGCGTGCGAAGCTGCTGATTGTCGGCCAGCAGCTTCGGAATGCGTTCCTCGTGCTCCTGTTTAAGATCCTGAATTGCCGCAATGGTGTGGGTTAAGAGGGTCATTTGCGAAAGCCCTAAGATACCTTCCATGCCTTCATACACCGCATTCGGGATGACCTTCTGGACGGCCTGAGCGATGAACCCCGTTTCGCGCATCCCACTGATATTGCGGATGAAATCCACTGGTGCCAGTGCCATAAAGCTGTTCCAGGAGAAGTCCGTCAGCGGCTGGATGTCGTGCTTCTCGCGTTCATCCGATATCGTCCAGGCAGCGTTCGCAAACAACGCACCGTTGTTTTCGACATACATCAAATTGGTAGGTGTTGCGTTGCGAACCACCAGCGCATAGGTGCCCGCCGAGGCATTTGTACCCTGGATGCCACACATCCAGGTACCCACGAACACCGTAGGGTCAACGCCAATGCCAGCGCCACTCGCGGCATAAAATTGCTTGCCGCCATACACTTCGACGCTTGTGCTGTTCTGCATCCGAATGCCACCACCGTAGGTGTTTGAGTACCAGCCGGTCTGTCCGCCAGAGCGAAACCAGTTGCTACAAAACATCGCCGAACCGGCTGTGTAGCTGCCGTTGGTGTACAGCCCCGGATACGTGCCCGCCGTGTGTTGGAGCCAGTATGCTGTTTGATTGCCCAAATACAACACGCCGGTCGCTTTGATGCTGCCGGAGCCAGCTGCAGATGCGGTGCCCACACTCACCCCACCGATGACATACGTGTCAGTAGCGTCTAAGGTGATGTTGGTGCCACCAGCAGAACTAAAGCCCGCTTTCACGATTGCGGCAGTTGATCCATCCGTCGCAACAAGGCGCGACGCTGCCGATCCTGTGCCGGAATTGTTGAGTGCCACCGCAGTAACAACTGGGTTTTGCCCGGATACATACGGCGCATACAGTTGTAACTCATTCTCGGTCGTGCCACCGCCCGTATATGTGGTTGTTAACGTACCCACTTGTCCGTGGACTGCTGCTCCGTTGAGCCAGCGTATCGCACGGGAAGCGATGGGAAACGTGCCCGGGACTGGCGGCGAGCCGCCACCGGTCGTCGTTGTGTCACGCGTAAGGTAAAAGCCTGCTGCGTCGATACCGACATTGCCACCGCCCGCCACAAGTGTGCCGGTGGTATCAATATACAGTTGTGTGGTTGTGCCACCTCGGAAGCGCAACCGTCCATCAACGGGTGTCCATTTGATATTGGCTCGCGAGGCCGAGTTATCGCCGAACAGCACATCGCCACTGGCCATGCTTTCGCCATTGTAGGTCTGGACGTTCGCGAAGATGCTCAGGTTGGTGGTGCTGGGTGTCCCGACGTTCGAGCCGATGAACACGTCACCGTCGCTTTGGGCATCGAGCTTGACCGTGGTGTTGATGCGGGTTTGCAGCGCGCCACTGCTCAGGAATAGATTGCCGACCCCACTGGCCACCTGGCCAATGGTGATGTTGCCGGATGTGTCCCATTGGGCCAGCTTGGTCGAGCCACGCATCACCCGAAACCCGTTGGTGGCATCAGCGCTCACCCACGGCGTCGTACTGGCGGCTCCGGTATACTTACCGAAGGCAGCCCCGTACACGTCCGTGCTGTAGTCGTACAACCCATTCAGGTTGCCTACTGCCCAATGTTCACTCCAATCGTTGAACGCAGTGGAGTTCCGCACGTTGCCCACAATCGTTGGGCCAGCCGTGCGCTTGCGCCAATAGGTGCGACGGCTGCCTTGGCGTGGGTAGGTGGTCACACTGGTGATCGCGGTCACGCGCTGCCGCACCCAATAGGCACTCAGCCCGTTGATGGTTTTGAGTACCCAACCCTGGAGCGGTAATGACCACTCGGCAGATAACGCACCCACGCTGGCAAGGCTTCCCGTCCCGCCCAACGTGGGCGTGAAGGTCGTCCAGGCCGTGCCATTCCAATATTCCCACACCGACGTAAGCCCCGTCGCAGCCAGTGCCGTCAGGACATTCAGGTAGATATTGTTCCAGGTTTGTGCGGTCAGGCCAAAATACATCGAGTCGTTGACGGCCATCGTGCTATTGAAATACTGGTAATTGGTCTCCTGCGCGTAGTTCGCGCTGTAGGTGCCACCCTCGAATGGGCTGGCAGCCGCGCCGTTGGTGTAGCCAGAGATGCCATCGAGCAGCATGCCGTTCACCCCGGCCAGGCTGTACAGGTCGATAAAGCCACTTCCGGCTTGCCCCGTATTGAACAGCGCATCGCCCGCGTTCCAAGCATTCGCGCCCGTGCCGTCCAGGTCACGGGCCATCACGTAGGTGTACGGCCCCGTGCCAGTTGGCCCGCTGATGACCGTCATGAACTCAATGAAGCCCGCAGCCTCCATGTAGGTACTGTCGCCTGCCTGCATCTGATTGTGCTTGACCACGACGCTGCTGGTCATGCGTGGGGTGAGGGCAATCAGGTGGGTGGCGTTTGATCCCGCATTCGCCGCGACACCAACCCGAGCGCCCGTGGTGCCCGCTGCGGCTTGCAGCAGTTCGGCTATCTCCATCGTGATGCCGGTCGTGGTGGTGTCGATCACCTCCGTCATGCTCGTGGGTGGTGTCACCGTGGTGGCCACGGCGGTGCCTGCGACGTAGACCAGCATCGTATTTGTGACCGTCGTGGTCATCGCCGGAGCGGTCATGTTCACGCCACTCGCATTGGCCTGGAACGTTGTGATGTTCTCAATGACCGCGAGCTTCACGTTCTGATACGCCACCGCGCCCACAATCCAGGCGACACTGGCAGAAAGCGTAAAGCCCAACGTCGGAACACTGGTGTTGATCGGAATGACATAGGTGAGCAGTTGGGCGGTATTGGCAGGATTGGCGGTACTCCGCAATAGCCGCGCTCCCGTGGGAATAGCCGTGACCGTTGTTGCGGTGCTTGCGCCCACGGTCAGACTGATCAGTAACACATCGTTATTGGTGGTGCCCGTGGGAGCCGTCACGAGTGGGCTGGTGCTGGTGCCAACTGCGCTCCTGAACGCCCGCCGCGTAATCGTCTGATCCGTGCCCGTGGCCAGCAGATCGGCGGTCAATTGGGTGGTGGGGCCAACCAGGATACGCCCGCCAATCGTGGCAATGGTATCTTGGGCGACCAGGGTTTCCACCCATAGTTCGGCTGCGTGAATGGTAAGCCACTTCTTGTTGATCATGCCCAGGTTGAGGTCGTAGTTCGTTTGCGGGCGCACATCATTCCCGACCGGATCGAAGATGAGATCACCCGTGGGCACCAGCGTCAGGTTGCCGCCGTTGTCCGTCGTGAAGCTCACGTAATTGCTGGCATCGTACGCCAGGCGCAAATGCTCGCCACCAGGGTTGACTGCCGTAAGCAGCGCAGTGCCTGGCGTGACGCTCCCAAAGGTGCCTTTACGACTGACCGCCAGGTCAACCGCGCCACCCAGGGCATTGTCATCGGCCACCAGCACGCCCGCACTGGCACGACGCAGCACCACATCCGGATTGGCGCTCCCCGTGCCCCACAACAGGCTGGATTGGGTTAAGGCCATACGCGTGGTACTGTCACCACTGACCCGCGATTGCAGCACGGTGCGGGCTGCCGGAAGCGTGGCATTCACGAGTGCGCCAGTTGTGAGTGCCGTCGCCAGCCACTCAATCGCATTGGCCGTCGTCACACTGGACTGTATTCGCTGTGCGGCCTCGGCACTCCCTCCTGTGACATCAACGCGTGCTGCTGCGGGAGCCATGCCAAGGCCCACGCGGGTGTTCACCACATCGACGTTCAGTAAGTTCGTGCCCAGCGTCAGGTTGCCGGTGGATGCCGTCGCGACCAGCGATGCAGCGGCACCCGGTGTGGAACTGCTTACAATCGCGTGGGTGTGGCCCGTACTGGTCGCGTTGGTGGTTGCCACGGTCAAGGTGGTGGGTGTGTCCAGATTGATCGTCAGGGTGTTGCCAGCGCCCGTGGAGCCAATGCCGTTGCCGCCCGTCACGGTTAACGCACCAGCCGCACTCGGAACGGCGGTTCCGCTATCGCTGGGCATACTCACAAAACGCAAATGATGGGCATCCGGATCGGTAATGTGAATATCGTACAACGCTTTGAATGCCGAGAGATCGACCCCATCAATCGTCACGCTGGCCGACACTGCGAGGTTGCCGGTCACGCCTCGCGTGCCATCGACAAGCAGAAATTGCGGTGCCTGGGTATTGGACAGCGTTCCCGTGTGCGCAGTTCCCGATAGGGTATGCGGTGATACGCCCGAGCTAGAACTACTGGTCACGTCGGTAATACGATTGTCGATCAGCTTCCCGACGAACGGCTTAATACTGGCCCATACCTCATCACGATCAACACTCATCGCACACCACCCATATCAAAGACATTGCGCTGCCCACGCGGTGTGGGTGTGAGTGTATTGGAGCCGACATCGTATTCGTTCTCTTCAATGAACATGTACTTGAAGTTTGTGAGCCCGACCCGATCTGCAGCAGACGGTATGACTCCAATCAGTCGGGCCCAGCCCGCACACGGACATTTCCACGGCTCAATCAGCGTGCCGTAATTCGTGTACCATTGCCCGTGTGCATCAAGGAGGTACGATGGATTGGATCCATCCATTGGACTGGCAGGCTCTGGACTCAAGGAGACCGTCCGATCTGGTAACACCCGCGATAACAGACGCAGCGAACTCGATGTTCCGGAGTTTAACTGATCTTCTACCACCTTCAACACCCGTGTGTCACCATCACCATAGGCAGACCCGAAAACACCGGCTGCAGCACTCGACACCACACTGGGAAACACGCCTTGCCCATAGGTTGTGATCATATCGCGGATGACATCTGCGGTATCACGCGTGCCGTTGATCCGGAAAAACATATCCCAGGTGGCCGTCGCCCATGCCGACGTGAATATCTTCCCTTGGCCCGCACCATACCCCGCTGCGGCGGAGACACCAAGCTGATAGTAATTACTGGCATCGCTGGTGCTTCCGATCACGAGCCAGTATGTTGTTCCTGCCGCCAGCGTGATATTCGCACTGGTGAAGTCAAAGCTATGCCATCCATAGACATAGCCAATCGATCCCGACGCAGCAGTGCGCGTCGCCAATACGGTGCCGGGCTCACTGCCACCATCCGCATGCAGCTCCACGATGAGGACGCCCGGTGGCGTGTTGTACTCGTTCGCCCGCAACTCAATCGTGGTGAGCGTGCAGCCGAACAGTCCGCTGAGCTGAAACGTTTGGCCGTAGGCGGCAACATACGTGTTCACTGTTCCTTCGCCATCAGCAATAACATAGGTATAGCCCGAGCCCTCACTCGCATTGGTGAAGTAACGCCAATTCAGCATGTCCGGCCAGCCCCGACAGGTAATCGTGGCCGACAAGCCCGTGCCCGTCGCCAGGCGTACACTGCTCACAGGATTCTTGCCGATCACCAGCGCTTGCGCCAGGAACCGTGCGGCGGCGTTGCCCGTGGCATCGGAGAACGTCAAGAGCGCCTCTTTGATCCCGAATGCTGCCACACTGGTCGCATCCTGTGACCACGCGGTGGTGGTGCGCGATCCGCTCGACGATTGGCCCGCCACGATTTGATTGTAGGCCACGGCAATGGTATTCGCCATACTGTCGAGTGACAACCCGAAGCTATACCCGCCAATCGTGATCTCGACTTCCGCAATGAATCCCCACCAACAGGGCGTTCCGTACTCGTCCAGTACTTTCACCCCATAGCGCAGCCAGTCCATCAGCCGGAAGATTGCCGTCTCATCGCCCTCCGCATGGATCTCGCACGCCTTCGGCCCCCACATGGATGCCATTGAGAACCGGACGGGCGTGAATCGTAATGCCGTCCCGAAGAGGACGGGTGCGAAGGTGCGATCCTCGAATTGCGTCGTAAATCGTGGCATTACAGCATCCTATAGCGCGGGCGATACGCAACCCGCACCGTCCCCGTGCGGGCGATTTCACTTGCGTTCAAGTTGTTTGTCACCAGGAAGTACAGGCGATTCGTGCGACTGGGGCGCAGCATGATCTTGGATCCATCAGCCTGGTAATTACCGATAATGCCACCACCCGCCCCGTCATCCGCGTACGTTGTTTCCAGCACCTGATCATCGTACATGCGGCTTGTGTAGGACAAGCCATAGCCGGTACTTCGGAGCATCCGGAAGCTCTCGGTCGGCACGAGATGCACGCAGTCCACCGGCACGGAATACGAACCACCTGCGGTGGCCCGCACCTCAAGGTCAAGGGTGAGCGTCGTGAATGTTCCGGCCCCAACTCCGCGCACGTACGGAGGGAGTTGTATCGCGCCAAGATCAACCAGCCCGGATTGTGCGTAGGGCGTCGCCCATTCACCGACCGAAAGCTGTGTCAGGTAGCCGATCTTCACGTTCGCACGAATCTGGTACGCCTGGGAGCTCGTGTCGATTCGCGCAAACACGCGATACCACATCCCCAGCCCTGCCAACAGCAGTGACGCAGGGATCGTCCAGTACCCAAGTGACTGTACCGACGTGCCCGCCCACGTCCAGGTGCGTTGCGATCCGTTCGAGTACGACGCCCCCGCGGCCGTGCTCGTTGAGCCAACCACCAGGGTCATCGCACTGGTCTCGAACGTCACGTCAGCCACCGCGGGATTGGCAATTGCACTCAGCCCCACAAACAGATTCTGCGCCGAACCACTGGCGTAACTATTCGTGTACTCCAGACGAATGGGCGCAGGCAGATCGCCAGCAATCGTCGTCGTAATCGTGGCAAAGTTGTCACCGTTCGAGTCGTTGGTGTTGTACACCGTCAGCCCCGTGCTGTTCGTGCCGTGCTGATTGGTGAGCGTTACGTACGACTCAGCCCCTTCCCAGTAAAAGCGACGCAGCACATTCAGTGTGATTTTGATGCGTCCCGACGGGGCCATGTGGCGATCAAGCATATCATCCTGGCCGATTGCCCAGCCCGCAATAATCTCCGACCGAAACCAGGTGCCTGAGTCGCCTGTTCGATATTCCAAGTACACCGGCCCACCTGCGTGCGACTTCTGATAAAAGCGTGCGTGCTCACAAAGGAGGTTGATCGTCCGAATGACTGTTTCGAGTGCGGCCTGGCTGCCCGAGTCGATGTAGACTTCTGGTGCTTCACGGATATTGGGGATCGTGATAACGGACGCTTCGCCGCCATCATCAAGGCCGTTGGTCGCAGCATCCGTGAGTTTCATTTCTGATGGTGTCAACACATACTTGAGCTGCCCGTAGACGCCGCTGGCCGGATCGTGCAGCGTAACGGTGCCCAAGGTTGCATTCGTAATGCGGAGACCACTCATATCATCCCCTCGTTGCGCGGCGAATACGGTCTGCCACGAGATACCCGATCCGTGCGATGTCTGCGGGCGCGATGTCATTCACGTTCGCGATGTTTGGTAGTTCCAATTGTACGTTCAGGTTCTCGATCACCAGCCCGGCACCTTGTCCCGCACGACCGCCAGCCGCACCTGCAGCACCGACCAATCCTGGCACGTTCAGGGTTGGGCCAGGCACGCCTGCTAACGAGCCAACCAAATGCTGTAACGCCGATAACGCAGTCGGTGCGGCAGCATCCACGCCCATGCCCACGCCTTCGCCAATTGGCTGGCCCAGCTCGTCGGCAAACAATTGTGAGGGCGATCCGGTTTTCGCCTCTTTCTTGCCCTGTCCTAATGCCTGCTGCACCAGGTCACTGATTGCATTGCCGACCTCTCCCGCCATTGCCACAATGCCTTGGATGATACCCTTCACAATGTCGTTTCCAAAGGTAACGAAATCAGCAATCACCGAACTGAGCGCCTTGGGAATGCCCGCAATCCCGTTCTGAATGGCCGTCTGAATATCGGTCAGGGCTGTTTTCAGGCCAAGTTGGATACCGGCCCAGGTATCGGTCAACACGTTGGCAATGCCCGTCCACAGGGTTGTCCACGCGCTCGTAAGCTGCACCACCCATCCTGCCAGCGTGAGCAGCATGGCTGCCAACGCGTCAACCACTCCTTTCGCAATGCCCGTCCACACCGCGCCAAGGAATGCGGCAATCGCGTCCCACGCAAACGACCACACCGAGGTGACAATACCGAGCGCGATGGTGATGGAACTCGAGATGAGCGCCAAAGATGCGCCCAGGAACGTGCCCATACCGTTCCAGAGTGCAGTGAACGTTGCAACCAGTGCATTCCACGCACCGTGCCAATTGCCTTGAATGATGTTGAGTACCACCAGAATGATGCCCGAGATCACGGCCAATACGGTTGTTATCACCGTGGAGATGATCGTCCAGGCCGAACCTAACGCGGACAGTATCTGTGCGCCGTGGGCGTGCAGAAAGAGATTGATCCCATTAAACACGGTGCCGATCACCATGCCCAAGATAGTGGCCACATTTGTGATGATCGTCATGATCAGGTTCCAGGCCGTGCCCAGGGTGGTCGCTATTTCCGTGCCGTGCTGACGTAAGAACTCGGCCACGAATACCATAACGGTCGTGACGGTGTTTTGTACCACGAGGAAGATACGCGTGAGGTTGTTCTGCACCGAGAGCCAGGCGGTGATAAAACCCTGGGTCATTGACGGGCCATAACGACTGATCGTGCCCGCAATAATCAGCAGCAACGAACCAACAATATCCGTAATAACCCGCAGCCGGTCGCGCACCACCCCACTCACCGCATCCCACGTGGCTCCCATTGCCTGTGCAATCGCAGGTTTGTTGCGGTCAATGACGGTCGCCATACCACGTACACCATCCGCCACCTGCTGGCCCACCTGTGACCAGACGGGCGGGAACAAGCCCCCAATCCACGTGGCAAGTCCGCCAATCGCCTGCCGCACCTGGGCGGTGGCATCCGCGATTCGGCGCTTTTGCTCATTGATCGCCGCCTGGGCCTGGGCCTCGTACACGCGCCGCGCCTCCTCGATCTCGCGCTTTGCCTGCTCGACCGGATTCTCTTTCTTTGTATCGTCGGGCTTCTTCGTGCCTGGGCCACCACCGCCACCACCTTTGCCACCCTTCTTATCGCGCTCTTGTTCTTTCGCAAGTGCTTGTTCGGCGTGCAGCAGTTCCCGACGAGTCTGCTCGTAATCCGCCGACTCGGTGGTCAAGCCAGCCATCTTCTTCTTGAGCAGCTCGACTTTCTCCGCCGTGGTCGCCTGCGCCATCGCGTACTTGAACTCCGCGTTCGACTTTGCGTCAATCTTTTTGGCAATATCGTCTGACTGGCGCTTCTCGAGCGCACCGAGCTGCTGTTTGGTTGACCAATACTCCGCATCGTCCTGGCTGAGCTTGCCCATCTTCGCGCGGAGCATTTCAACTTGGCCCTGCTGATCCGCCATCGCGAAGTTGTATTTCCACTGTGCGTCTGCCGCACGCTTGGCCGCGTCTTCGGCTTTCTTGCTCTCGGCTGCGGCTTTGCTCTTCCCTGCTGCTTTTCCACCGCCCTCGGCCTGCTTGGTCAGCGCGAGTTGTTCTTTCTGTGCCTGCACCTGCATCTGCTGGAGTTTCATGGATTGCTCGATCTGTGCCTTCTCCGCAGCCGCGACGGTTTTCTTTTGCTCGGCATCCTTCTTGACCGCCTGAAGTGTGGTCAGGCGATTACGTGCCTCGGCGATCAAACCTGCATTCCCGCTGGCTTGGGCAAACGCCAAATCTCCTTGGGCAGCCTTCATTTCGTCTTGAATGCCGTTCAGGGTGCTTTCGGCGGTCGCAGCCGTACCACTTGCGGTGGCAAGCTGGACATACTGGCGTGCGAGATTCGCAACCCGCTCACCGGCTGGCCCTGCAGTTTGTGCAATGTGCGCGAACGACTCCGCACTGACCGATCCGGTTGTCTTGGCGTGCTGGAGGATCTCCGCGAACTGCTGCCGGAGCTGGCCTTGCATGGCTCCGCCTGCCTCCTTGCCGATGTCACCCCCACTGACCATATTGCCAACGATGTCGCCTATCGCTCCACCGAACTTCGAGAGCGCCGAGTAATCCGCCTCGCCCCACCCGCCAAGGTACACCTGTGCCGCTTGGGTGCCCCACGTATCAAGAGCAGGGAGCAGTTGTGGTGGCGAATTTGGTTGTAACCACGATGTGATCTCAGCTCCGATACTCCCGAGCGCTTGTTCCACGTAGCCAATCGCGCCCGACATACCGTTCGCCAGCACCTGAATCCAGCCGTCGCCCCATCCGGCGAATGATCCGCCCAGGTCGCCAACAAAGGACGTGACCACACCCCATACCAGCGAAAGCGCACTCTGTACGGCTGCGGCTCCCGTACTGAACGCATCCCATGCGGCCATCACGGCAGGCGCAACGGATTGACCAAATTCAATCGCCCGTTGTGCTCCTTCAATCAGGCTCGATGCGAATTCGGCAATCCCACGTCCCGCAGCAGCGAACCATTCTTGTGCAGAACTGGAACTCAATAGGTCATTGATACCGCCGATGCCTGACTTCATTACCTCGAAGAGTGGGCGCAGCATGTCGGCGACGTTCAGGTTGATAATGTCAGAGAAGGTCGATGTCAGGCCCGTCCAGGTGGTCGCTTGGGCTAACATTGCCCCATTAAACCCGCGCAACTCTTGTTGGAACGCCGCCCATACGACCGTGCCGCTTGCGCCCGATTTCTCAAGTGCCTCAAGCCGTGCCCGTGCGTCACCAGACATGACGCCCATTTCCTGCAATCGGAATGCCGCCTGCCCCCACGGCTGACCTGACTGAATGGCGTTGTACGCTCGTGCCACCCACATGCCGACTTCCTGAATGGGTTGACCCACGGCAGCCGCGGCATCGCCAACTAACCCCAGGTTCTCGTTGGTGGAGAGTGCCGCCCCACCCAGGGTGTACATCAACCGTGACGCTTCAATGACGGGCCCCGTCTCGAACGGTGTCTTGGCTGCAAACGCAAACAAATCGCGCACGTGAGATTGGGCCTCATCAGCATTGCCCATCAGTGTCGTGAACTGGAGCGTAGAGGTTTCGAGGGTGGCGTTGGTGTCGATCAGGCCGCCGCGCACGGCACCCCAGGCGGCTTCAGCTCCCTTCGCCATCAGGATGCCGGTCGTCGTTTGCAGCGCACCGCCAATAAACGATGCCACGCGGGATGACCATCCCTGGGCCTCGCTCTCCACTCGCGAAAACGTCTGCTCGAGATCGGAGCTCTCGCCTCGGAAGTGCAGCAGAATGTCGCCGAGTGAAATTGGCATCTACCTACCTCTACACAACCGTCGCCCGGCCTACGATGGGTCAGACGACGGTTGTGATCGCTCTATCGAGACTCCCATGATCTTCAAGGCTTCATGGGCAGGAACCTTCCGATAGGTCGTTTGCTCCTGAGCAGGAGCGGGTGTGGGTGCAGCGGATGAGGAAGCTGCGGGTGAGCCAAAGAGCTTGGCGATCTCACTGACCAGGATTTTCGCTTCATATTGCTTGCGGCGCACGTAGGCGCGCAGCATCAGCGCAGCATCCCAGTCGTTGATTTCGTCTTCATTCAGGCCCCACTCCGCCCGCGCCAGTTCGACTATGTCGGGCGCTTCACCGGGCCAAGAAACCTCATCAAGCCCTCCAAAGGGAAGACCACCCCGAGCACGGCCACAAATGCCGCCACCACTTCGGCATCCGTGGCGTTCTCTTCCAGCCATTCGGCATCAGCAGCGATTTCTGGCACGTAGGCTTTGACTTGTTCCCATAGCACGTCGGGCGCGTTAATGATGCGCGTTGCAATCAGGCGCACGGCTGCCACGAGCCCTTCGACGTTCTGGATGTCGGAAAAAGCACCGCCCGAAATAACATCCATAAGCTGGCTGAGTGGCTCTTCGATTTGGCCCCGCCAGCGGCGGTTGGCTTTAATGGTCAGCGGGCGCACCTCGTAGGTGCGCTCACCCATAATGACGATCTTCATGACACTCCTGTGGTGTACATTTCCTGAAAGAATGTACCGGGCGTCTGTCAGGTACAGACATTCAGTCGCAACGCGCATTGCTCCCTAGCCCGGCACAGGTACGCTTATGGCAGCGCTGGCTCAAGGACACGCGTGATGCGAATGAGATGGCGTCCCACGGTCTGTGACGTATCCGCCAACGCCTTGATTTGCAACGGCACGCCCGCTGGCTTCTCGCGGTCGTACTCCAACTCGCCACCTTCCGCTGCGGTTGCTCGCCAGATAATGGCCCGAATGGGGAACCGCATGTTGTCTTCATCGACATAGCTGCCGTCGATACCCCACATCTTGACGGGCAGGTCGGCGTCACCACCGACGTAGAAATCCTCGTACCCCGGCACACCGGTCACGGCGGCGGTCTGCACGGCCAGCCCCGACAGGGCAAGTGCCAAGAGATCGGCGGAGTGCTGGGCCAGGGTCGACTCAAACTTCAGCTCTTCCGAAATACGGAAGCGACTGACCGCATTCATGGTCTGCTGCACCATAATGTCCAGCGTCTTGAACTTATAGCCGAGCTTGACGGGCTCCAGCGTATAGCCCAGGTACACCCACGGGGTGAGCCACGCCGCGTTTGCCGCCAAGCTCGCCAATGGCTGTGTCGTGCCCGTGGGCGCGTAGTAAATCTTCGCCCCAGTGACGATGATGTCGGATACAATCTCCGGCATGGAAGCCTCCTACGTGATGCTTTCGTACGTTGAGAACAGAAACGGCCAACCTTGTTCCGTGCGCGACTTCTCACCCGGCACGGCTTGCCAGATATTGCGAAAGCCACTGATCGTGGCGGAGTCCAGTACCGCAAGCACCGCAGCGTCCAGTGCAAATGCGTCAATCTCCGTCGCTGCGAAGCAACGAACATAGATGTGTGATCGCACGAACGCGCCCTGGGCGAATCGGATGGGCGCTCGTGCCAAGACAATAATGGCCGCACCCGAGTCGGCATGCTCAGACGTTGCGACGGGTCGATAGCCTGGCGGTAAGTCCACCCCGCCATATACCCGATCTGTCACAAGATCGACAATCGACGACTGGGCAACCAGGAACGCACGAATGGCGGGCTCGATATGCACGGGCGGTCGTACCATCAGAACGCCTGCCCACGAACGATCTCGTCCAGCTCCTCCACGGCCCGTTGTGCTCCTGGCACCAAATACGGAAACCGCAACTCGATGTCCAAGGCGTACGGCGCCAGCGCCCGCAGGTCAACGGCCAGTGGCCCAACCACTGCGGTGTCGATGTGATCGTGCAGAAAGCCAGAGTCGATATGCACCAGCACCTGGGCATGAAACTTGCCCCGTTCCGCAACCCCACGGACGACCGCAGCCGCACGCGACACGACGCGATCAATCATGCGGGTATCAATCTTCACGTCAGCGTAGCTACTCATCGTGATCCACCACCGCTCTGCAATCGAGCTTCACATGCACGGGCGACTGCTCGGGCTCGCCCGTCACGGTGTACCGTAATGGTCGTGCCAGGAGCTGACCTGCCCGGTGCGTGATGACAACTTGGTACGCAGGCGTCACCACCGTATCAGCGGGAAGCCACACCGTGGCACGATCATCGGGAATGCCCGTCGTGAACGGCAAGGTTTCATCACGTCGCGTCATCACCATGCGGCAGGAGCTGATCACGCCGGTGGTAAATGACTGCGCGAGATACCCTGTGGCGTCGCGGGTCGCACCATTGGGGGCAAAGAGCGCGCAGGTATCCACCATGAGTGCATTCGCCCGCTGCGCGAACGCCCGCTGTCGTTTGCCCATCATCCGCGACGTCCCGATACTTTCGTGAACATCGTAGGCCGGTCGTAGACCGTCTGGCCAGTCGCGCCAATGACCTGATTGATTTCAGCAACCGCTCGACTTCGTAATTCAGCGGCGAGCTTGTGCCAGTCGAATGTCTGTCGGTTATAGCTGTAATCGGCCAGCTTCTCGCTGGTAAATTGCGGGATGGCCGGAGCGAGTAAGGCAGCCGTGAAGAGCACCGTCGCCGCTTGGACACGCACACGAGCAGCCCCAGTGCGTGTCTCAGCAAACGGATCACGAGACACCACATCGCGTTCTGCAGCGCCAACATAGACATCAAGTGCAATGACCGCATCGGGCAGGATGTCATCGGTGAGACCAATATCAATCGCTGCACGAATATCGGGATAGTTCACACTTGAGATCAGCATTTAGGCGTCTGCTTTCTTGCGACGTGCCGGTGTTTCTGCGACATCAGCCGGTGTATCAGTTGGTATTTCGGCGGGAAGGTCATCAACGGGCACCACCGCATCCACGAAGGGTACGGTGTCTACGGAGATGGGATCACCCCCTTCAACGATCACGAGATCGCCGTTGTTCAGTTTGTGCCGAACCAGGCGCGTGGGTGCGACGGAATACGTATCGGTGCCGCATACGTATACTTCTCCGCCTGGATGATCAGGATGGACTTCCCATAGCCCTACCCGTGTGGGATCACCTGCGCGTACCAAGATCATGTGATTCTCCTACGCCGCGTGCGCACGTTTGATCGTGACGCTGACGTATACGTCGCTTCCCGCCACGACACTCCCGATCTGATCGACATCAATCGTGATGCGATCACCAGCGGCAACAGCGGGAACATCCGGAACAACCGCCGTGCTGGCATTGCCAGAGATAGCGACGGTCGGGCGATTGTCCTGTGTCGTAAACAGCGTGGTGCCGTTTTTGTTCACATCAACGATGAGCGCCGCGCCAGTCGGCGCGGTATCCACGTAGGCGCGTACATCAACCACCGTCCCGGCAAATGAAATGAGCGCCCCTGATTTCTTCGCGGCAGCGGTCTGTGCGCCTGCGATGTAGAAATTCACCACTTCGTAGTGGTTTGGGTTGATCGCCACATTGGATGGGCCAATGGCAAGGGCGTCAAAGTTTGTTGCTGGCATATCTATCCTCTCCCGCTGGGTTCATTCCCCAGCGGGGCAGTCGTCGAATACCTCGTATTGGTTAGGAAGCGAGATCGAGGATTTGGGTTGCGTTCTTGTCGAAGATCGCATACCCTTCCGATTCCGTCATGGTCAGCAACTGCGTCTGGCGTGAGATGTATGCCTCAACCTCCTGAACATTGGCCCCAATCTCCGTCACGCGCTCAACAGCGAACCGCTGATCGAAGGCGACAAACTTACTGGCCGGTGCGTCGGTTGTCCAACCGAGTGCCACACCGTCCGACAAGCCAGGGTTAATGGCACGGAAGGTGCCGAACCCACTCGACTGGGCAATGGTCACCAGTGGCACGTTGGCCGAACCAACGTTCAGCAACATGGCCTGCAGCGATGGGCCTTCCTGGGCCAGCACGGTCGTGAGCTGGTAGGGGTTGGCGAACTTCATGCGGAAGGCCAGCCATGCCTTCAGGGTCAGCGTGCCAACGACGGCTGCCGTATCAAGGGCAGTCAGGCTGAACGAGCCAGCGGCGGTGTTGGCATTGCCGTCACCGTTCACCATCACGTCGAGCACCGCTGCGACCTTGTCGGTTTCGGCCTGGATCGCGATACGCGCCAGGTGGAACGCAACCTTGTCGATAGGCATCCGGCGCAGGGCTTCGTAGGCAATTTCCATCGCCCGACCGTACTTGTACAGTCGGATGGTGTTGTCACCCCCGGTGATCTTCACGCGTGGGATCTCGGCTGCCTGACCAACGCGCACCATGCGGCGCTCTGCGGCAGTGTCGTCCAGGTAGTAGGCGCGATACGCGTCACTATCAATTGGCGTGGTGAACGCAACCACACTGGACAAGGGAATGGCGGGCGCAATCTGCGTGCGTGCTCGTGCCGCAGCCGCATCAGCCCACGGGTTCTGCGAGGTGCCCGGTGCTTCCGTGGTGCCATAGATGCCGCTGGCACGGGTGGCAAAAAACGGCACACCCAGGGTTGCCCGACGCCACTGACGGGCCAGCCACTCTGGTACGAGCGCACGGGTCTGCTCGTTGGTGTTGAACTTCTCGAACGTGTCAGCGAAGATCCCCATCTCAGGGACGCTGTTGGTGCGGATACCGGCCAACATGCACAGCCGACCGAACGAGTCCAAGCCGTCGTTGTAGTCACTCGACGGGTCGATGGTTTCCAGGTAGCCGCTCAGGCTCATGCCACGGGTATAGGCCTCGCGATACATCTGGCCGTTCATCCGTGTGAGCAAATCATTCGCGCGTGCGCGAGTCGCGATGGTCATGCTGTCTCCTAATCGACTGACCTACAGGTCAACCGTAACTGCGGTGGTGACACCGTTATTGATGATCCGACCCCGACACTTGATGAGTTCGGCAGCCGTGCCACTGGCCGCAGCGCGGATGTAGCCTTTGGCACTGGCCGCTCCCAGCGCACCAACGATGTTGACACCGCGGGTGAGTGTCGCTGCGCTCCCACCTGGGAACGTGCAGTAGCCATCAACTTGCACGGTGCAGATGCCGTCTGCTTCAACCGTAAGCAGCTTGCCCTCAATGGCGTCGCCATCGGCTGCCAGGGCAACCGTGTCATCAGCGGAGAGCGTGACCGCCAGACCGACCGCGGTGCTGCCACCAGTCGCAGTCGCCAGGTAGGTAATCGTGGATGCGTCGATCTGATAGGTAGCCGACCCAAAATCGACTCCGTCGTTACTAACAATCTTGCGTGGGTTCGCCATGAGTATGCTCCTTTAGGCGCGATATGCGTCGGGTGTGATTGCCGGAGTGGCTGTTTCCGGAAGTGCAGCAGGTGGGCCACCATCCACCGTTGCGCGGCCGGTCGCGAACTGACGATCTCCCAGGGTGCGCCAGTCGTTCCGCATTTGTCGCACCGTGCTCATATCGGCACTCTGCAATACGGCGCGATAGGTGTCGGCACTGAAATCCGCGCCAAAGGCGCGAACGCCCTGCACCATCGCCTCATTCACCATGTCGTCACGATACGAACGCCCGTCTGCAACCAGTGGCTGCATCGTTGCGATGTCCTGATTGGCCTGACGTACCTGATCAACCAGCACCTGGACACGCACACCCAACGGAGCATCGCCTGATCCGAGTACCGCCCGAACTGCATTCAGGTCGCGTTGCAGGTCAACAATCGTCTGCTCCAACTGCGCCCGCGCCAGCCCGCCTTGGCGATTTTGCTCTTCCAGGGATGTGCTCAACTGTGCCCGCTGGCTCATCCGCAGCACCGCACCACTCACGTCCGTGGCGGTCTCGCCGTTTGCCAGCAGGATGCCACGCACCTGCTCCAGCTCGGCATTCACCAGCGCCAGCCCCTCGACCAGCTCCAGTTCCGTAACTTCGTCGGTTGGTACCCGTTCCGCAACCGGCTCAGGAACCAGCTCGGTCACCGCGACCGCGACGACCGCTGGCGCAACAACAGGCGCAACAACAGCCTCAACAGGGGTATTCATGGGTTTTGGCATACGCTCCTCGATAGCAATTCCCGGCACGACCACCCGTCGTGTGGGCAAGTTAATGCGATAGCGGTTCTCAATCAGCCGTATTGATTCGGGTGGCATCCGACCGTTGAGCGCTTCTTGCTGCGCTTTGACGATGCTTGCCCCCGGCGTCGCACCGTCATACACCACACTGACTTCGGCCAGATGTGCGTCCTCGACATAGCCAATGGCAATATCGTTATGCACCACCAACTGCGCGTCATCACGGGTGTCGTAGCGCAGGCCCGGTACATGGCAGCAATCCCAGTCGCGTACCATGTCACGCCCGCAAATACTGCACGGGAGTGAGCCACCGTAAAAGCCAACCGACACGTCAACGAGCACGCCTGCACGGACACCGCGGATGAAATCATCCGTCGAAACATCGTGCAGCCGCAGACCAGGAATGGTGTAGAAATCAGCCTCAACCCGCATCACGCCGTTCCCACCTGGCCCGAAGAACTGGCCCGTGAGGGACCGCCCAAAGCCGAGCGTATCCGTCGTGTGCGAATTCTGAAACGAGACGCCTGCCGCCGCTTCATCGGCGAAATTGCGTAACGTTGACTCGCGCATTTGGGTGTAGAACACATCAACACGCGAACTACTGATTTCCGCAAGCCAAAAGAACGGTGGTGTCTCATCGAACACGGTCGGATCAACCGCACTGCCGCGCTTTGCAAGATCAAGTAAGGTGCCCGTCGTCGCACGACGAGCAATGGACGCTGGTGCGGCGAAGACGCGATCCATTTCCATGCGTTCTCCAAAACAAAAGCCCTGGAGTACACCGTTCGGGATGTGTACTCCAGGGCTGGACTTCATACGAAGCGCGAGCCGTATTCTTATGTGTCGGGTGACGGTTTCAACAGACCGCGTACACGAATGATTTCGCGACGAAGCTTCTGTTCTTCACTATCAACGCCCAGTGTCGTCTCAATGGCCTTCACTAAGCCGATATAGTACCGTCGTTGCTGCATCAGCAGATCACGATAGGCTGGTTCGTCTAGCGGGCATTGTACCACGACATTTTCGTCGTGTCTAGTGGTCGATACGTCATACTGTGTCATTCGCCAGTCCACCATGCTGCTGGGGCTGCCCATCCCGCGAAATCGGGGATCCAAAAGCAGCGACAATACGGATGTACGGGGATTTCGATGATTGGCGGGACGGAATAGCGCTGCTGATCGTATCCACGGCAAATAGGACACGCACCACCGGTTGCGCGAAAGACCAGCGCATGCATGTCATTATGCTGATAGGCTGCCACGCGGCCAACGTTCACGCCCCAATGCACCTCGGTCACGCCAATACGCACGGCTCGTTCCGTGCTTTGTGTCATCGCCGTGGTCAATCCCCCCGCGAGATCCTCGTCGGCAATCGCCTGGGCGAGTGCGTCGATGGCATTCACAAGCAACGAGTCAGTCGGCCCCAAGGCCGTTGCTGCGGCAATCCGGTCAGCCATCACCGTGAACAGGTCGGCATCGGTAAGATGAGTCATCGGTGGCCCACCCAGGAGGTTGAGTGCCTCGCTCACGCCCAGGCTGATTGCGTGAATCGCACTATCGGCCAATACAACCCGTAACGGATCGATCCACGCGGGATGGGCCGCCAGACGCGCAACCAAGAACGCACGCACACGCGTTGGGTCGCGGAAGTCACCGGTGAGGGCACGGGTCACGCGTTGGAGCAGGGTGGTGAGCACAGGAAGGATGCGCGCCGTTGCCGTCTCTTCCAATTGTGTTACCGCGCTCATTGTGCGCGCTCCAGAATGAGATGCACCAGTCGTGCGAGACGCGAGTAACGTTCGGTTGTGCCATCTTCCTGATCAGCCGTTGGATCCGCTTCTACCCCATCACCCGCAACCGTCAGGTCGGCACCAGGCAGGGCGACACCTGGCGCTGGTGTACCGGGTGGCGTGGAGGGCGGCGGAGCACTGGGGTTGCCCGTCGGCTTGCTGGTGAACGCGAGCGTCAGTTCTACTGCCGCAGCTTCGTTTTTTGCGGGCACATGGCCAACCGCTTTGAGTGCCGCTTCTTCGTGGGTGATCCATCCCATCTCGTACTCATAGCGCGTGTTGGTGTTGTTCTTTTCGCGCACCATTTCGTCGCGAAGTTTCTCCGCTGCCCGCAACTCCGCAAAGCGAAACTTCACGAAGCCTTTAATCCCACCCGCCTGGAGTGCCTTCCCCAGCAGATATTGCATCAGCCCTTCGCCAAGATGCTGCAGGCTCTTGATTCCGGCGACATGGATCTCCCACTGGCGGTTCGCATTGGCTTCGCTCACCCCATCGGTGATACCCATCAAGAGCGGCATCGTCTTCAGCGCACGAATCGCCTGTCGCTCCAGAATAGTGATCAGTGCGGCAATGCCACCCAGGGAACTACTATCAATCGTTCCTACGGGCCGGTTGACCTTGACCAGATCGGTATGCACATAGGCATCATCGGGTTCAAGGTGGGCATACACATCGGCGATTTCGTCAATGACTCCACGCACCCAGGCCGATGCAGCATCGGCGTCGTCTTGCAAGTGCTCTGGCATTGAATCGACGAGCTTTGCGAGTGCGATTTCCAGATCGAGACGCGGATACCCTTGTTGTGCGACCACGCGCCGAATATCGTACATCATGCCCAAAGCAAACAGCGCGGTGAACACCGCAGGGGACGCCGGGCTTCGACCATAGGGAGTTGATGGTAAGGGATCAATCGGGATGTAGCGCACCAGCGGCCCGTCAACCGGAACAATCAGGTTGCGTTGGAGTTGACAGAGCTGCCACACGGGGCCGCGCTCCGGATCGAGCCGGTGCCGGAACCGCACCGTGGCCGGATCGGGCGTGGCAATGTCGATGGGTGTTTTCCCGTCACTGCCGACAACGAGTTCCGCGAAGAATGCCCCGCGTGACCAGGCACCAATGAACAATCGGTTGATGACCACACTGGACGACCCGTGCTCGTCCTCCAGCCGCTGCATAAAATCAGCGACCACTTTCGTACCAGCGGGCACCTCAACGTCGCCGTTGGGCGTGGTGACCGCGATCACCGTCCAACCGGGATTGCAGAATCGCAAGAAATCCCACAGGGCTCGGCTAATGTCCGGACTCGCATCACTCAACACATCCAAGAGTCGTTCGGGGGTCATCTTCTGAAACGGCAACGCACTCAAATCAAGGTGCTGGTACTCTTTTACACCCGAAACAGGCTCAATGGTTGAAAGATTGATACCCCATTGGGCCGCGGCACTCCACGTTGTGGGAGCGCGAGTCTGTACCGCATGACGAACGGTGCCGAGGTTGACACGCGTGTGATCAGGTGTCGGCGGGGTGCGCGTTCCGAAAAGACGTTCACGTAATGTCTTGGCCACACGTACTCCTGATGTACAATGCCCATCCTTGACGAGCAAGGATGGGCATTGCGGAATGAGAGAGAAGAGGAGATGCACGGAGGAAGTTCACGATTGGCGGCTGCGACATATCCGGCGTGCTCATACATAATAACGCCATTCGTGTCCTACGTCAAGTAGGCAATGGAGCGCAGATTCATGCGTGGCAATCCAGCCCGCTTCTGTCGCTGCGTGCGAAATGCGTTGCGCGTACGCAGCGTGCGAATACGCGAATTGCGTCCAGACTGCGCTGCGCGATATACGCAGAGATGGTGCGAAATGCGTCGCGGGTGGTGGCGCATGACCACGACACGCGGGGCGTTCCGTCGTCGAGCGAATCGACCGAAATAACGAAATCGCGTCGGCCAGCGGGTTGCGCGACCGTGATGTGGACCGCCAGTGCGTCGGTGAGATCGGGCCGCAACAGAACAATAGATGCGCTGCGCGATTCGGGCGAAACGTCCCAATCAATCGAATCGTGCAGTGGCAATATGGTCAGGTTCATCGCGACGTTTCCTTTGTCGTATTTCTTACGATATATGACACGTATGGCGCATTGTACGCGGTCACAAAGGAAGAGTCAAGCGCCCGTGCAATCTGTTCACTGCACGGGCTGTTCACTGGGACGTATGCGAAAAACAAGAGGTAACAGGCAAACGTAACAGGGGCAGGTAACACCACTACTGCACCGGCGTCATATCCCGGGCGGCAGCGTCTGTTGTTAAGGATAAGAGGCGCTGCACCTCGGGTAATACCTGCGAAACGGCGCGTTCGGTGAGGGTGCTGTAGTTCCCGCCACCCTTGTGCGCGTCTGCATTTTCGCTGTACAGCCAGCGCGCAATTTCGCGGTAGCTCAGATCGTCGGGTGAAATAACGCGGCCTCGCGCACGTTGTACCAACAGGTATGTCGCGAGACGCTGATTTCGCTCTGGCCAGTCCGTTGGGAATAATTGCGCGTCGTCGGTCTGTAAAAGTGTGCGCAGCATTTCGTCGGATTGATGTGCAATTGCGGGCGAAATTGCGGGCGCTGCTTCGTTTCGCACGTGTCGTCGTTCGCGGGGCCATTTCGCGATCAACTCGTGTGTCCAGGTGTGCTGCACGTCGGGCTTCAGTTCCGGCACGCGACCCAAGCGTGAGCCACCTCCCGGTTGCCGCCAGATCGCCACCCCTGGTTCGCCCAATGCGCTTGGCTCGAAATCTGGTCGGTCGCCCGGAGGAATACCCAGCGCCACTGCGGTGTAACGGGCGCTGTCAAAGCGGAGCGTAATTGAGCGGTGCAGGTTGGGCTGGATCTGGCTACTGAGCACCTTGGCAGTCGGGTATTGCGTGGCCACCACCAGCACGATACCCGCGCTGCGACACTTGCGTGCAATATCTTCGAGGAGCACAGACTGCTCCGCGTTCAGACTCGCCGCTTCATCAACGATCAGGAGCAGAATAGGCAGCGCTACCGGATGATTGTCGTTATATTCGGCAATGTTGCGAAAACCGGCATCGCCAATCAATCGGTTGCGGCGATTCATTTCCGCCGTGGCGTGCGCCAACCCCATATCAACCGTGCCATCAAACAGCGGATTCCTATTGTCATCGCGCTCATCCGCAAATAACCGCGCGTGGCCCACGCGCATGATCACCTGGCGATAGTCCATGCCGTTCTTGCCGTCGATCATCCACACCTGCACACGATCTGGCCCCAGGCTCAGTGCATTGAACATCAGCAGCTGCAGCAGGTTGCCTTTACCGGAGTTGGAGCCACCACACAGCCGGGTATTTTCCTGGGCATGGAGGTCAAGCCCCATCCAGACACCACTGGCATCTTGAATGAGCGGGAGGAGCTTCGCAGACACCGTTCGATGAATCGTAACGTGTTGTGGCAATCGTTGCACCGCGGCACGTGTACGGTCGGCATCACTCATCACCGTGATGGACGCACGCGGTGTCAACGCGAATGATACCAACGGACTCGCGGCGACACGCGCAGCCGGATTAAAACGTGGTGCCGGATGTGTGTTTGCCAGCGGTTCATCATTCGTGGGTGGCGGTTGTGGCCACCAGTTTGTTCCGCTGCGGGCCAGTCGCACGCCAATCGCAGCAAATCCACGAACGAGCACCACGAAAATGATCACCGCACCGGTCATGGCTGCGATGATCATTAATCCACTTGCTGATGTGTCTGGCATGTGCCACACCTTCCCAGCGTCATGCGCGTCGGCGTCGCCCTCCGATCAGCAGCACTTCGCCATAATATGCAATCAGAACGCCAACCCCAAAGGCCGGAATTTGGATCAGCGCCCACGCCCACCAGCCATATGGGCCATCGCGAATATCAGTCGGCCCCCACGCACGCCACATCGTCGTAAACCATGCACCAATTTGGCGATAAGTGTACCACGCATCAACCGCAACAACAAGACGATACGCAATCTTGTGGCGCTCAGAAAGCACCAACTCCAGAATAAAGATTCCCAGTGCCACAAGGACTCCGATAATGAGTCGTAGCTCAATACCATTCAGCACCATCTGCCCACCCAGGCTTGTTATTGTGAGCGGCGTAATATCACTGGCAAGGTATTGTATCGTTGATTGGGCACTGATCCCAATGAGAATGGCCGCACCCACCACGCGTAAAAACGGCATCGCCGTATCAAGGTGCTCACGGGTCATGAACAGATCCCAATCGCCAGTCCGCCCGTGTGGTGCTGCGGGCTTCTGCTGTTTTTGTGGCGGTGCCGGTTGCCGCTGCTGGGCTGGTTGCGCCTGTTGTGCTGGTGGCTTCGATTGCGCTGCTGCCGCTGGTTGCACTTGTGGATTCGCCTGACTCGCAGCAGCTACCGCTGCGTTGAGCTGTTGCCTGAGTATCAATTTATCTTGCTCGTTCAATTGTGGATCGCGGAGCTTCGCCATGATGTCTTGTACCTGCATCTCACACCTCCCCCAGTGACTTCCCGAGTCGCCACACATCACCCTCTTGTATCAGTACCCCCATCCCCGCCAACTCCTTGCGGGCCTGCTGCACGGTGCGATGCGTTCGCCCAATCCGCTGTGCCACGGATGCCGTCGCTAAATCAGGAATATCCACCAAGCACCCAATCAGTGCCTTATAGGTGACCATGCGCTTCTCTGGCACCTCCATGGCAGCATCATCCGCCGATCCCGTCAGCTCCGCCCACAGTCGCTCGAACGTTGCGGTGTCCGGATCGTTCACCGGAAAGCGCATGGACTGACTGAGTACCTTGCGCGCAGTCGTCGCATCCGCAATGCCATAGTGCGCCACCATTTTCCGTGCCCCGACACTATCGATCCCGAGTTTCTGCAACAACCGATCCAACGTCCATACGTCCGACACGACCGGTGCCACAGGAACAACGGGCACGCTCGGCAGCGGTGGTGCGACCGGTGCCACAGCAACAACAGGCGCGAACACCGGCGTTGGCAAAATAACGGGGGATGGTGGCAGCGCGCGTGGTGCGACCATTTTTGCCTGCGCTTCCCGCATGTCCTCCAGTGCCCCACGTATCGCACCACACTCGACACCCAGCGCCACCTTTGCGGTCGTCGTCCGCCGCTTGGCCGCTTCAATGCCTTGCACCGCCACGGGAATTAAACACGCTAACATCAGCGCGACCAGTAATCGAATGGGTGCGATGTAGTCGGTAATCATCGGCGCGACACCGGGCGAATAGGTAATCACGAACAACCCGTTCAATAATCCTGTCAACACGTAAAAGAACCACCGACTGTCCCCACGGTGTAAGGCGGCTGCCCCCGCGTCTTGAATGAATAACATCAAGCCTGCCGACAAAATGATGTACAGCAGCGCTAAGTCAATGCTCACCGTGAACGCAAGTGCCGAATCGTGATAGACCCAGGCGTCCAGTACCAGCGGCACCACGTTTGGCGGCAGGATCTGACCCATCTGCTGCCAAATATGAACAACACTCACCCCAATCACCCCTGCCTGTAACGGGAGGCCCAAAAGCGAAAGTGCCCACGCCTCGATTAACATCCAGCGCTTGGCTTTCAACACTTCTTCTAACCATGCCAATTGTGCCCGTGGGCCTTGCAACAAGACCGGGTCGATTTGCAGGAGCCGCATTGGCCCTTTCGGGGCTTTGGGCGTGGATGGGCCAAACAACCCGTTCATCATTTCGCACCTTCAAGCAGCCGACACAGCCGCTGCATCGTTTGTTCCAGTTTGTCGAGTCGCGCGATCACCGTGGCCAAATCCCGTGGCTGGCGATGCGGGCGAACCGAGGGGAGCCGATCATTCGGCATTGGGTCGCAGATACGACAAACATCCGTCAAGGCCTTCCCCTCCGGCCAGAACCAACGCCAATCGAGTTTCTTTCCACACATGGTGCAATTTCGACGCTGCGTGTGGTACACACATCGGGCAACGTCGGCAGGTCGCCAGTCGCGTGGCGCGCCTCGGCCAATCGTTCGCGTGGCGCGCAGCCACGACCGTGCGTGATCGACAAGCGTCTGACATGCACGGTCGTAGGCAGGGAAACGCCAGCTCGTCACCGCAAAATTGCTGGCACGCTGCTCTTTGCCACAGATACTACACTGGTGGACGCTCGGGTTACGATCACGCTTCGCGGGTGCTGCTGCCACAATGGCGGGAATGATTTCAATCGTCATGGGGCTCCTCTCATTCCTGTCCAGTATAGCAGTTTACCTGTTATCTGTCAATAGCCGCCGCGCCACCAGAGATAGAACACCAGGGCGCTCAAACCCTCGATCAGTCGATATGTCCACCACTCGGATCGGCTCCGCTTCACCCACCACGGACGACTATCGAGCACCCCTGCGAACCGTGGATTACGCCTCTTTTTTGCCATCCGTGTGTAACCCTCAATTTATCGCTTCCTGATGCCGTATTCACTCGTTTGGAGGTTTAGGGATTTCCCCTATATAAGATATATATATATAAGGTACTGTCACTATCACATACGAGAATGTTTGACCCTTTATAGGGGAAATCCCTAAACCCCTCCATTGGACAAACGAAGCTCCGCTCCTGCCTGAAATAGTCGTGCTGTTGCGATGGATGATTCATCCCACGACGCATGACACCACAACTTGGCTGCCAGAACCACCGCCATCACCCGACGTTGGCGCTCCGAGATGACGGGCCCGATCAGCACTTCGTCGATAATCTCCTGGGCAGCCCCATGAATGCCCCATGCTTCGCGCTGGCCGCGAACAGGTATACGCGATCTTGGATATCTTCGCGCATCCCTTCTGCGAACAGCGCCCGCCATAACGCCTCGTCTTGCATCATTCATACCATCCAGCAGCCGCATCTGTGCGATTGACCCACGGCGGCTGCTCCGTCCATCCACACGCAGCACATATCACAATCGTGCGTCAGGAATAGTCTCCCGATACACCGACCAGACGATAGGCCGAGCGGCAATGCGTTCGGGCGCAGACATGCGTCGATACAATGTCATGCGTGTCGATTTGCTGGCCTTCGATACATCGACCTGCTGGCCCTGCACCGTAAGACACACCGGATTGCCATCTTTGCCTGGTGGATTTTCCGGTGGAAGTTCGCCCAGCGCACGTTCAAACGCTTGGACGTTCTCTTTGCGCCCGTGCCCATCCGCAATTCGCTCAATAAGCCGCATCCGAATCGTCGCCATCTCGCCCTCCTTTCGCACCTGCAAGCTCCCTGCCCGCCTGCCATTGTGCAAACGTGTCACTCATTTCCATTCGCACAATGGCAAGCTCCCTGCCCGCCTGCCATTGTGCAAACGTGTCACTCATTTCCATTCGCTCCGTAATATCTCCCCCGCATGGCCAGGGAACCATACGCCAGGATTCAATGGCCGCACCGCACCATAGTCACACTCCACAATCAGACCGCACACGTCCTTGTGTGGGGCCAACAGCTCCACCTGATAGCCGAGGTCATCGACCATCCGGTCGCCAATCAGCCAGACCGCTATCTGTGTCAGTTTGCCTGCGCCGAATGGTGTCTGAATGATTTGCCCACGCTTCACTTGTGTCATGTTCATCATGGTGTGCTCCTTTTCGTATTTCCTCTTCTGATATATTCATTATAGCACATTACCAGTTACTTGTCAAGTACCAGTTTTCGCCCTGGGAGACCAATTTTTCGCATCAGGAAACCGAATGCACGCACATCTCCCGTCATCCTCGCGTGCCACCGACCGGCCCGAAACCGGCAGCCGCATGGATCGCCAGCGGCCCGCGATAACTGGTTTTCCAACTGCGCGTTTCGATCTTCTTCGCACCGATGGCAAACCAATGTTGCCCATGGTTGACGTAACGTTATGCAGCGCATTTATCGACTCCGTATACGACAGCGAATGGCCCACATGCACGCAAACCAGCGTGGCAGGCCCATATCGCGCATCTGAAGGTAATAGATTCGTAGCATCATCGCTCCTCTATGTCTGTGAGGTCACAGGAAGGCTTCTGCCGAATACGCCATACAGACACACAGATCCACTCATTCAAGGGCATCAGCGGTCGTTTGGTGCGGCCACACAGCCCGTCCCACTACCATCAGCATATGCTCCAGAAGTTCCCGCCCATCCAGCAGCCGCATCTGTGCGATTGACCCACGGCGGCTGCTCCGTCCATCCACACGCAGCACATATCACAATCGTGCGTCAGGAATAGTCTCCCGATACACCGACCAGACGATAGGCCGAGCGG
>Ga0226658_10000129_pt1 | contig 32589 bp, 48 predicted proteins | sample OliLak19BULKMAT1_FD_169091 | JGI IMG/M metagenome (GOLD analysis project Ga0226658, IMG submission 169091) | Freshwater microbial mat bacterial communities from Lake Vanda, McMurdo Dry Valleys, Antarctica - Oligotrophic Lake LV.19.BULKMAT1 (v2)... | ecosystem: Environmental > Aquatic >... | reverse complement strand
GGAGTTTTTCAACCTTTTGAGTTGGTGTATGGGACAAACTTATGCCTAACCGAATTATTAGGGAAAACATCCTATCGAGCGAACCAGTGTGCTCTCTCGATTGGGCTACAGAGGTGTTCTATCGACGGCTTTTAAGCGTTGTTGACGACTACCCCTTGCAAGTTGACCGAGTGAGAGAGGCCGACATTTCCCGTTGGATGGCTATATGCCAGAAGGCCGGGATGATCGTTCTCTATCAGGGTGTTATTGGGGGTAAGGAGTTTTTCAACCTTTTGAGTTGGTGTATGGGACAAACTTATGCCTAACCGAATTATTAGGGAAAACATCCTATCGAGCGAACCAGTGTGCTCTCTCGATTGGGCTACAGAGGTGTTCTATCGACGGCTTTTAAGCGTTGTTGACGACTATGGCAGATACGAGGCAAGTCCTGCACTACTTCGAGCGAAATGCTACCCCTTGCAAGTTGACCGAGTGAGAGAGGCCGACATCTCCCGTTGGATGGCTATATGCCAGAAGGCCGGGCTGATCGTTCTCTATCAGGGTGTTATTGGGGGTAAATCGAGAGGTTTTGTCGAAGTTTGCAAATTTGGACAGCAAGAGAGGACGAAATCTAAGTTTCCGTCGCAAAACGATGTTTTACCTATGGAAATACAGTCTTTGATATCAAATGATATCAAAGGATATCAAATGCCGACAAATGCTCACTTAGACGTATCCGTAGTCGTAGACGTATCCGAAGGCGTAGTCGTAGACGTAGATATAGGTGAACAACGCCTAGACGATATTTTTCCTGAAGAGTCTGAGTCGGATCAGTTTCAATCTGAATGGCACACACTACCGGCTCAGTTCAAGCGAATCGCCAAATGGTCCAGGCAAAGAAGCGCCGCATTTGGCGCTAGGATGAAAGATAGCGTCTTCCGCGATAATTGGCGATCCTGCCTCGATAAGATCGCACAGACGCCGTTCTGTCGCGGAGAAAACAAACGCGGGTGGGTGGTTGATGTGGATTTTTTTCTGTCTGAATCCGGGTTCATTCGAATTTTCGAGGGAAAATACGACGGAGACACCGACATGCCGCAGGTCGTCGCCACAGCCGACGACCAGGCTGACGGAGTGTTTAGAAAAATGTTTGGTAAAAAAATATGATCGACTTAAAGCCATACAGGTCAGACAGACAGATGCTGGAGTCGATGCTGGAGCGCGCAGGATCAGAGCGCTCAAAGGAAAAGAATAAATGGCTTTGCCCGTTTCACAATGAAAACTCCGGTTCGCTACACATTAGCGAGCATGACGGCGCGTGGCACTTTAAATGTTTTGGGTGCGGAAAGCGCGGGGATGTATTTGACGTTCAGGCTCATGTTGAGAGGCGTACAGTGGATGAGATTTTCACAGAGCTGTCAAACGAGGCTCGGCCACGTAAGACTCAAGAGCCTAAAAAACAGGATGTGATTTACAAAGACGTTCAGGCTCTGGATGCGGCGGTTAAATATATCTACTGTAAAAACGACGTATCGCTGGAGGATTCATACCAGTACGTCAATCCGGCGACGAAATTAGTAGACCTAGTTGTGTACCGATTGAAGATGGCGACTGGAAAACGTTTTGTGCAAGCTACGCCGCTAAACGGCGGGTTTGTTTTACGTAACGCCGCCGTCACAAATCCAATCTACAATCGCACGGCTATTTTAAGTTCGAAGCAAATCATTATTGTTGAGGGAGAAAAAAAGGTAAAGCTGCTGCGGACGCTTCAGGTTACCGGAACATGTTCTCCGGGCGGCTCTAATGCGGCCGCGAAAGCCGACTGGGGTCCGCTGGCTGGAAAAGACGTGGTGATCTGGCCGGATAACGACCCCTCTGGATTTTCTTACGCAGAAGCGGTTATTGCCGAGCTTAAAAAACTAAAACCTCAACCGACAATCAGAGTTGTCCGGGTTGAAGATTTAAACTTAGGCCCAAAAGATGATGTGGTTGATTTTTGTAATAAGTATCCATTTTTAGAACAGAGACAAGATGCTGTTCTATGCGCTATAGAATCGTCCAGATCAACCGGGGCTGTGGCCGATCTGGATCAGGAAATTCAAGACGCGTTAGACGGAAAGAGATATCCGATTGAATTCCCCTGGCAAAAAATGAGCGACATGACATACGCGCTTGTGCCGGGGGGGACAATGCTTCTTTGTGGCTCCCCCGGAGGTTCTAAGTCTCTCATGACATTGCAATTCCTGAGGCATTTTATAAAGAACGAAATTCCGAGTTGTATTTACGAACTTGAGGACGGCGCGGCATACCACCTTCGCCGCGTATGGGCACAAATCTGCGGAGAAGGTAGATTGACGAGGGACGTTTGGTGTAAAAATAATCAAAAAATAGTTGCTGAGTGCAAACGTTTTGCAAAGGACGACCTTGCAAAAATTGCGTCCCATATCGAATCTCCGCCAGACAGAACGTTTTTAACGGCTAAGGCACTCGTTGTGTGGGTTCAAAAAAAGTGCGATGAGGGAAACCGTGTAATTATTATCGACCCGATTACGAAAATGGCGAAGGGTAAAATGGGATTTATGGATGACGAGGAGTTTTTAGACGGAGCCCAGCGCGCTGTTGAACGCGCCAAAGCTAGTCTAATTCTTGTTACGCATCCAAAAAAATCAACACAAAAGGGTTATGATTTGAGTATGGATGATCTGGCCGGAGGCGTAGCGTACAGAAACTTTGGACAATGCATTGTCTATCTCAAGGCTCATGAAATGAAGTGTGAGATGGTTAAGTCGGACATGGGAGAAATTAAATCCGAATACGACAAAACGCTTGTGATATTCAAAGCTAGAAATTCATACGGCGCGGGAAAGGCGCTTGGATTTTTATTTAATCCGACATCACTCACGCTTTCAGAGCAAGGAGTGATCCAAGAATAACGGCGTGTAAAACTGTGGAGTGCGGAAAGTGATGAAATGTACGATCCGGCTTAAGTGTGAGGAATGAAATCATGAGCAATCCGCGGCGGCCAGTCTGAAATTGATTTCAGCGCCGACTCGCTCAAAACATGGACGGAGGCATAAAGATGAAAATCGAAGAATTTTGCGGCACGAGTCGCAAATATGACACCGACAAGCCGTTTAAAATCGACGGCAGGATATACGCAACCAACCTCTCTATTATGATTCGCTTAGATGGCGAGATGGAATGTCAATTAAATGAAAAGAGAATTCCGTTGAGGAGTAACGAAGTCTTCGTTGATGCAAAAAACAAATCGGCCAGCCGCGAACTCAAGGTCCTCGACGCAGCCTTGCTCAAATACAAACCGATCCATTGCGACTGTAGGTGGACATCGGTTTGCAAACACTGCGGCCAGGAATTGAAAAACGGGCCACACGTTAACGATAAAAAATGTGTCTTTTGTCATGGCAAGGGCGAATGGCAGAAGCCGCAAGACTTGCGGCTTGACAACGAATTAATCTGGAACGGAAAGTACATCGCGATGATTATCCGTAACTGCATTAATCCTAAATATAAACACTCTGGCCAACGGTACGATCCTATGTATTTCACGTTTGACGGTGGCGAAGGCGTTTTGATGCCAAGAATTAAAGCCGACGAATACTAACTTGAGCGCAGAAACACACGCATGGCTGTCGAAAGAAAACGCGCGCCTCTCAGCGAAGGAAAAATAGAAAATGACGAAATCACCGAGTCATCAGGCTACGAGTTGGTTTACGTGGATCCTGTCAAAGGAGGGGCAGGAATGCAGCGACGGAGGTTTCGAAAACATTTTGTATTACGCGTTTAATTCGGGCTATCAGGCTTGCGAAAAACATCTTGAAACGAGCGTCGATCTGGCCGACTGCAAAGCCGTCAAGAAACGAGGTCGCAAAGTATCAAAGAAACTGAAAGCGAGGAAATGAAACAGGTCTGCGAGCAAATCGCCGCGGAGAATGACGGACGCCAAACCGCCGAGGAGGGCTCGATTACGTTTGCTTACAAGCGACTCGGATTGTGTATCGCCGAAATCGAACGGCTGAAGAAGGAAAATGCGGACATGCTTCAATCGCATCTCCGCAAAAATCAAATCATCCAAGAGTACGAAAATTAAATAGAGCTATTGCTTAGTTTTATTTTTCTTCTTCACTAGATGCCGGATCGGGTTTTCTTCTAAAATCCGTCCAGTGCCCCGCATCCAGTCGATCAGATCAGACTTTAAAATCAGGCGGTGCCCGTTTCCCCGGCTGATATATGGCAAATCTTTCGTCCGCATCCACAGGTCCACGACCTGCCAGCTGATCGACAGTGCCTTCGAAAGCGTCCACATTGTCACCGTCACCGGAAGCGCCTCCAAGGCGGCGAGTTTGTATCGTTTTGCTACTTTCATTTTTTTTATTCCACAATTAGTTCACCACTTGATACAAAATATTCGCACTTTTATGTTGACGTGTCCAGAAAAAAGCGGGATATTGTCCCCGAAAGAAGCGAGCACAGGGGTAAAAATACACTGCGCTTTAATTTTGGAAAACAGGGAGTTGAGATGCAAAAGTCTGAAAACGGAACGAATCTGGCAGGGGCCGTTCCCACCGCAGTACCAATCATCGCACCAACACCGCCCGCGATTGCAACCTCAACGTTAAAAACAACTGAACGGCCCCTGCTTGGGTCTCCCACCAGAGTAATCGGCGGCGTAAAGAGAAAGACAACCATGACTCAGGTAGATGAGTCGATTGTGGCACCAGATGGGATCGTGCCAATCCAAGCCGGATCGAACGGTGTGGAAGCCCCGGTCGCCCCGCAAGCTCCCTGCATCGCGTTTATCGACGCGCTTGCCAATAATCCGTCAGCCTACCCGAATTACGACGTGCGGATCGTGCGGGTAGACGAACTTCCGGCGCAGGTCGTCAGCGTCGCCCCACAAGCACCCTATGCGGTAATTCGCGATTGGATGCGCCGGGCCAAGAAAAAGTTTCCCACCTACGGAATTTACGAGCTGCATGTGTACCGCGACGGTGCTCCCACATCCGGGCCTGCCAGCCGTATCACCCTGCGCGATCTTTCGACCGTTCAAGAGAACGAGAGCGACGACGATTCAGACCCGCTCAAGGCCGCGCAGGTTGAGACGAAAATACTGCGCGAGAAAACAGCGCAGGCAAAAGCGCAGCAGGAGCTTGAAAAGATCATTTCTCCCCCCAGCATCGAGACGCCGCGCGAGCGCGATATGCGCCTCGAATTGGAGCGTCTAAAGATGTATGCCGAGGCTGCTAAAAGCCAGCCGCAAAAAAAAGATTTGATTGACATTTTAAAAGACCTCGCTCCACTTATCGCGATTATCGCGCCGATTTTAAGGCCTGACAACTCAGCCATCGCCAAGGCGCTTGAATCGGTTGCTGTGTCCAGCGAAAAGGCCGCAGAACGCAACGAGCGTAATAACGATAAGATCATGCAGAACATGAAAGAGATGAACGAGAAGATGCTTGCGTCTTTTGAGAAAAAGTCCACGCCCGAAAACTCACTCGACCAATACCTTAAAATGGAGGAGCGGGTTGTTTCCCGATTAGAGAAATTCGGAGCGTTCGAAAAAAACGATGAAGGGGAGGATCGCTTTAAGATTGATCCGAACTCTCCCGTTATGTCGGTGCTTTGGCAACTCGTTGAGCGGGGAGTGAACGGACTAGCTTCGGCGATTGAGTCTGGAAATCCAGTGGTCGAGAAGATCGCCGCCAATATCGTTTCAAAAATGGGCGCACAGGCGACGCTCCCATCCGGGTCTCCGGTCAAGCAGGCTGCGTTTGACGCGGCGCTACAGTCTGAGATGCGCGCCGCCACGCAGCCGCGCCAGATTGCGCAGCGTCAACAGCGCCCGGCAAACATTACGACGATCAATCTTTCTCTGCCGCCGAGAAAAATGGCGCTGCCGCCGAGTGTTGCTGAGCATGCGGTTCCGCCTGTCCAGTTGCCTCAGGTGAACGACCACCCAGCGACTGAAGCAATTTCAATAGTGAATGAAGCTGTGCAGCAGGAGCCAAGCTCTGGCGTCCGTGGAACCCCTCCGCCACACCAGGTCGAAACACCTGCTGCACAGCCTCGCGACGAAAACGACGAAAACGAAAAACCGTTTGAAGAGATCGCGGCAGAATTAATTGAAGACGACATCAAATCAGAAGCGGCAACAATCACAGACATCATGGCACAGGATATTTTGTCTGGGCGATGCATTAGAGGCGAATCGTTTCTCTGGATCAATGACGCGCTGTCGCGCTGGCCCGAGCAGTGGAAGCATGAATTACTAGCCATTGCTGGCACTGGTGAGCGCGACGAGTTCCTAGACGGCAAGATTCAAGGCGCGGTGCGTGAGCGCGCTGGAAAAAGTTGGGGGCTGGTTTATGTGGCGCTAATGAATGAGGCTGATCGCCTGAATAAGGACAAGCCGGGAGAAGGTCAGTACCTGTACAACAATTTTCAATCAAGTTTTGGAAAGCTGATTGAAGCATTACGCGAACAATACGCGCCGGAAACTACCGACGTTCAATCGTAAAACAACCATAAAGGAGTGAATTATGTTCAATCTCATTGGAAAATTGGGCGGCCGCTCATTCGTCGTGGCCTTGATCGGTCTTATCCTAGTGATTCTGACGGCGACAACTGGCTTTGATGTCAAGCCGGAGGCGCAGAAATGGATTATTGACGCCGTTTCAACCATTGTCGCCGCGCACAGCGTCGGCCGGGGCGTGGCAGATGGACTGTCGAAAGGCGCCACATCTTCGACTGCCACGATTCCGGAAACGGTGTTGTAGTCATTTTCTCTGTCCAAGCAGAACAATTCTGCGGCGCGCGCCGTGGGTATCCAACTATCGAGTATAGCATCTGGAAATGGCTCTTAACCAGATCAGAGAATAAAAAGGAAAATAATGAACATCGGTGCTGAATTCAGATCCCTTAGGGCTGTTGCAGACCGCCTGATCGTGCGCCAGATCGACGGCCCAAAACAATCATCGATCATTGAGATGCCAGATATCTCAAAAACGTTTGCGTATGGCGAGGTTTTGGATGTGGGTCCGGGCGAATGCAGTGCCTTTACTGCAAAACCACTCACTCATCAGACCGAGATCGAGAAGGGCGACTACGTCGTATTTAATACCTGCGGCCGAAAACTTCGCGTCAACGGAAATGATTTTGAAATCGTGATGATGAACGAAGTCCATGCAATCCTAAAGACATAAAAATTGTGTCAGACGCCATTTTTAAAGGATTAATATGGACCCCAACGAATCGGAAAAGAGGGGATAATGATCGGCCTGCCGTGGTGGGGCACCGTGATCACTGCGGTGATAATGGGCGGTGGCGCGGCGCTCTGGCTGATGCGCACGTTAAAACAGGCGGCGGCAGATAAAACGCGCGCCGACAACAATCAGGCGCATTCAAAAGCCGAGGCTGAAGCCGACGCCACTGAGGCAAAAATGAAAAAGGCGGTCGATGATGCGCTTCACTCTAATTTTGACACTACTGATTTGTAGCGCCTTTCTTTCAGGCTGTGCCAAATCCACCATTATTGGCGGCGGCAAGCGCCCCTGGCTTCCGGTTATTCCCGCATTCACGCAGCAGGAAAGGGACGAGCTGGCCGCACAGAGAAAAAACAATCCGGCGATGGAAAAGTTGCAACGCAACTACGTCGCATATAAGGCGATGGCCGCTGTCTACATGAAAGATGCTTACGCCGCCAACTGCCGGGTGCTGATCGAAATCGGATGGATCAAGTCTGATGCTGAGGAGTCTTTAGACAACCAGCTTGTCAAGGCGGGTTATAGCGATGATCAGATTCTGGAGATAAAGGAATAATGTCGAAAAAGAAAAAGCGCACGCAAGTTTACGCCCGCCGATGCTCCATGAGCGACTTTGCGCTTGCGGTGAAGCGCGCTCCTGCGATTCTTATAAATAAGAAAGGGAAATTGAGAATATGAAAACGTTTTTTATCATTCTGCTTTGTTTTTCACTACATGCAGAAAACGCCGCACTCCTAACCTCTGAAAAAGATGGCACGACGAACCACTCCACGGCGACCGAGTGGAATGGAAAGTTACTCACCTGTGCCCACTCCATTAAGGATGGGGGCAGCATTAAAGTTCAGTCGCGCGAAGGCTGGATTAACTGCACGGTGGTGAGGATGGATAAATTTCTTGACCTCTGCCTTTTAAAGCCAGAGAAAAAGATTCACTTCACCCAGCGCGAGACTAATGGTGTGACCGCGTTCGGAGCGCCTGGCGGAGAGATGCAGGCGTTTCCAGTGAAGTTGGTGGATGAAAGCCACGCACAGGGCGACGGTTCTGCTGTGGACTTTGGCATTAGCGGAGGGTGTGTTCTGGACGCCAAAGGAAAACTCGTTGGTATCATTCGCGGAGTCGTTCATCGACTCGTTAAAGACGGCAGGGCAGATGACGGTATAAAACGCGTTAAAACAAACTGCCTTGAGTTCGTCCCTGCTCAAAACGTCAAAGATTTCCTCGACCGCTAGCGGAAAACGAAATGAAAGAATTTCCAGACTTCTACGCCACGCTTGGAATCGGACCCGACGCGTCACAAGACGAGGTTAAACATGCTTGGCGCGATCATGTACGCGAGTGGCACCCGGATAAGCATGCTTCAGGCGCGCCGGAAGTACAAAAGGCGGCTGAAGAGAAAACAATCAGGATTAACCGGGCCTACGAGGTGTTGCGCGATCCAAAGCAGCGCGCAGCGTACACGAGCGACTGGCGACTCTGGAAACAGAGCGGTCAGCGCCCGCCGCCAAAACAGCCAGCCGGAGGCGTCAATGCGAGCACTTTTGAGGGCATCCTGCAAATACTCATGGGCGCTCTGCATGCGCCTGTGGATGTCACGCGTGAAACATCTGATGGGCAGGAGTTTATCGGCGGTCTTACGCTGGTACAGGGTCTCGCGAATTTAGACATGGCGATCCGCCGTCAGAACGAAGTGACGGAGCGCCTGATCCAAGTCCTCGATGACGGCTACGAAGATGAAGGCGGCGATCATATTGAGGGTTTAATGGACATGCTCGGTGGCGACGGAAACAGCGTGATCACCCTACTTGAAAAGAATATCGACATCGGCAAGCGCATGCTGAAGTCTCAAGGTGTCGAGATCGTTGAGCAGGCCGCGAAAAAAGCGCGCAAGAAAAAGAAAAAGTAAAAACAATTTCTAACCCGGAGATTTTAATGTCTGACTTTCTAGTCTGCACAATCTGCCACGGCGAAGCGTATTTGAAAGTGGCCGAGGTCACACACCCGCGTATGAAGGCGTATGCGGAGCGTATCGGTGCCGACTTCAAAAATATGGTGATCAACCCGCTCTGCGATCTACCGGATGGATTTTGCCCGCCGTGGATGAAGCTGCCGGGCATTCATAAGAATCTCGGTCTGTATAAGCGCATTATTTTCCTCGACACTGATGTGCTTCTGCGCGACGACATGCCAAACCTTTTCGAAGTGGTGCCTGAAGATAAGTTCGGCGCATTCTTCGAGGGTCAGGTCACTGACCGCCTCATGAGCATCGACAAGGCGATGGGTGACTACAGCATCACCTCGCCATTGATGTACGACGGGCAGTATTTCAACTCCGGTGTGTTCGTATGCTCGCAGCGCCACCGCGACCTCTTTATCATTCCAGACGAGCTTGTTAATAATTTCTACGAACAGGGGCTGCTCAACGCCCGCCTATTCGCGTCCGGCGACCCCGTGGAGATGCTTTCGTATAAATTCAACCGTATGACGCTAGTGGATGGATTGGTGGGCGAGGATCGCCAAGGCAGCTACGTAGTACATTACGCCGGGATGATCACAGGGGCGGATAAGGAAACGCTTTCAGAAAACGCAGATAAAGCCATCGCGAACATGAAAGAAGACATCCGGGCGTGGGATGAAAAACAGCCCGTGATCACGCGTATTCACTGCGCCATCGGAGGCGGTCTTGGCGATGTGGTCTGCACCGAACCCCTACTGCGCGCCATGATCGACGACCACTACGCGAACCAGCCGGACACCCGGATTATTATTTCCACCTCGTACCCACGCGTCTTTGAGCACTTTGAGCTGAGTTACAATAATGTGCGCGTGGTGGATGATGAAAAGGTGGTCCGAGAAGAATGGCGCGACAAGTTTCATTCGTTCGTGCGCCTAGCCAGTCACGATCATCATTCCCCTGTATCGGTGTGCATCCCCTACCCGGAAATACACAATCAGGATTTCAACTCGTACAGCCTGACCAAGAGTCTACTTACGCCGGATCGCCGAACGATCAGATTATCTATCAAAAAGAAAGATTATGCCGAGCTGTTTGACGCGGCTAAGGTCGTCGATTGGCTGGACGGCGCAGTTAGAAACTCCGTAGCCATCCATCCCGGCACAGGATGGGCTTCAAAAACGTTTCCGGTGGGCTGGTGGAACGAAGTGATTGAAGGCTTGGTCGATTTCGGTATGAAGCCAGTCATTTTCGGAAAGAATGTCAACCAGCATCACGGCGTGCTCAACGTGAATACGAAGCACTGCGTAGACCTACGCAATAACCTCTCGATTGGCGGCATGGTAGCACTGATCGCCTCGTGCCCGGTGCTCTTAAGCAACGACAGCGCGCCCATCCATATCGCCGGGGCATTCGATAACGAGATCGTGATGATTGCCACTACCAAGCGCGCCGAACTCGTTCTGCCATACCGCTACGGTCGCACGAACTATAAAGCAATTGGGCTGGCGAATAAATGCGTGCCGGACTGCCACGGCGTCAAACCGAATGGTTTATATCACGTCTGCACGCACTCCGATCTTCCAAAGGGAATGAAGATCGAGGACTTTCTGCCGGAACCTGAATTAGTCGTGAGAACCGTACTTGAGAGGATGAAATGAGTAATCACAGTATGCCAGATTTCTCCATACCCGGAGAAGATGGCTTAAAAACGTTTTGCGACCGCATTACCATGCTGAAGCATATCGGACTGCGCAATAAGTGCGTGGCCGAGATTGGCGTGCTATATGGAGAGTTTAGTGCGGAGCTATTGAATGAGCAGCCGCGCGACTTATTTCTGATCGACCCGTGGGCCAACCAGCCGCTTCACCAATACATAGACATCAATGCTGAGCAGGATTGTTTTAATAAAGTCCGCAATAGTGTGCTGGATCGCTTTGCAAAGCAGATCGGCACGGGGCAGGTCACAGTGGTGCGATCATTCTCACATGTGGCGGCGCGTGAAATCGACCGAAAGAATTTCGACGTGGTATTTATCGACGGAAACCACTCCTATAATTGGGTGCTAGCCGACCTCTTTGTGTGGTATACAAAAGTAAAGGAAGGCGGCTGGCTCTGCTTTCACGACTACCGCCGCAGTGATTTTCTAGGAGTTGAGCAGGCGGTGAGTAAGTTCTGCGAAATGACGGGCTATAAAGTGTCTTTGGAAACCACCGAGTCAAGCTGGACGAGCGGAGCGATTCAGATTGTTTGAGTTGGATTTCTTTTTCATACGGCGCGCTCTGGCACTGCGGCGCAACTATAAAAAGCAGTGCTACCCGAATTTTAAAATAAAGGAAAACATCTTGGCGAGCGTGACGGAAAGGGAGATACGGTGTGAATGCGGGTGGTACTTATTCTCCATTCGTATTATTTCGCTCGATAAGTCCGACAAAACGACCGTTGTAGAGGTCTCATCTAAATGCGGGCGGCGCGAGTGTAAGCAGCACACGATTGCCTACGTGGACGCCTATCGAGAAAATTTACATAATTAGTTGTTGATTTTATAAAGGATCGCCGTAGAACATATTGCTCTGATGTACCCTTCGAAAGAAGTCCGCGCAAAACACCCGCGCAAATTATAGATACAGCGCATTCTCCGCGCAATCTCAACCGCACAGGAGAATGTCATGGCAAATACTCTCACATCTGTCGCATACGGACCTCAGACCGGAACCTTCTGCCGCAGCTACAGGCTGCAAGGCGCATCCGCGGACACCACAGCCGATTCGGTCACAATCGCGCTGACCAATCTTGGCATCGCCAACTCCACGGACGCCTCGGCGCGCTTCTTCTGGAGTCAGAAAGACCTCGACGCCGCGTCGGCCCTGATGAAGTGGTATGAAGTGAGCAACAGCGGCACCTCGCTCGTAGTGGCCCGCGTACAGCTCGCGTCGTCTCCGTCCAACTGTCTCATTCAGACGCAGGCCATTCACTCGCTGGTGTTCTAAAGAGAAAAGACCATTAAATAGACTCGCGCGGTTTAAACCGCGCGAGTCTAAAACGTTTTTCTCTTTTAGAGAGCCAGCGTGGAAATCAGCCTTGAGACACTTCCGAAGTCTTTGCCGCGAGACCATAGGCGCTCGCTGATTCCGCATGGAGCGAGCGGAACAGAGGCAACGATAAAAAGAATGATCGCGCTGATAAATTTCGGCAAGCGAGACATGCGGCTGCGCCCGATCATTGGCAAGATCATCAAGCCCTGCGCGCAGAAAGATTATTTCTGCTACGCCAAAAAGATTCATGACTACTGGACACATGAGATCAAGTACGCGTACGACCCGGTAGATGTCGAGTTGATTGAAGACGCTTTCAACTCTAGTAATGCAGGAATAGCCGACTGCGACAGCAAATGTATAGGCTTCTGTTCGTTCTGTGAGCAAATTGGACTGCCTTGCCGACTGGTGACATACAAAACCAGCGCCACTAGCGACGAATATCTACATGTGGCAAGTCAGGTCAAAATTCCGGGCAAGGGCTGGGTCACAAGCGACTGCACGATGCCAAAGCATGAGTTTGGCTGGTCACCCCCTGAAAGCATGCCGTCGCGGACGTGGACTGTTTCTAAAAATGGCGAGGATGGCGAGGCGCTGATGATGAGCGGCTTAGGATATGTCTTTAATCAAGGTCGCCGAAAAGGCATGCGCGGCCTCGGCTTTGTAGCAGAACTAGCCTGCGCCTGCTCACAGCCGCTGATGGGTCTTGGTTACGGCGATTCCCCTTGCGTAAAATGCGCGTCTAAAAACGGTTTGGGCGCGATGGGAGACATTTCCAGCACTGTTCAGGACGCCGTCAACGGAACCACTAAGTCTTCTCTCGTCTCAGCCCGCACGCGGTCGCTTGAAAACCTCGACTACACCTACCGAGCCGTGCAGGCGGCGCAGTCTTCGGGTGATCCGCGCTTGATTTCTTCAGCCGCGATCTCTCGGCAGGACGCGCTGAGAGCTAAAGGGTCGCTGGACGCCGCGATCTCTAAGTACAACGAGCTTGCCAGCGCCATTACGACATATAGCGGCGGGTACTATTCGCCTGGCATGGCCGGACTTGGCGCGGTACAGAGTGTGGTCGCGCTGGCAGCGATAGGCGCAGTGGCTGTGATCGCCGCTAGCTTAGCCGCCGCTACAGCGATGTACTACAGCGACGCCAACGCATCAATGCGCTCGATTGACTCATACGGACGGCTGGCTGCATCCCTCGGCAAAGCAGGCGTCTCTGGCGGTATGATAAACGACATTTTCAACGCCCTGAAGCCAAGTCCGGTAGGCGGGATTACCTCGTCCATCGGAACCGTTCTACTGCTCGGCGCACTTGGATTCGTAGGATACAAAGTCGCGATAAAAAGGGGACTGGTCTGATGCATACAGCAGCCCAAAAACGAGCGTGGAAAAAGATTCAGAACGCCTCTAAGGCGACGCGGCGCAAGTGGGCGCGCAAGGCGGCTCTTACGCGCGCCAAGAACGCGCTACTGGCTTGCCGCACTGACTGTTCAGGTGCCGTTGAAGGGTTGAGTATGCCGGAAGTCATGACGGCCAATCTGACTCAGAGAAAGACCGCTTACATCGCCACATCCCGCAGTATCCACGAAGCCAAAGAGATTATTGATAGTCTGGCCGCGAACGGCTGCTCAAGAGCCTCGAACCCTGAACTCCTCGAATGGAGTTCTCTCAATGAAGGAGCAAACATGTTACCGATGGAGTCCAACCCCAGACCCAAAACGGAACTCAAACCCAAAACGATAATGATGATCAAGAAATTCCTCGCCTTACGCAAAGCGAAATCCAAACCCCAAACGAAACCCAAACCCCAAACGAAACCCAAACCCCAAACGAAAAGGAACGTCCGTTATTTTCCCTTCACGCCAGTGCGGACCTCCACAACGAAACCCAAACCCCAAACGAAAAGGAACCGCCGCCGCAAGGGTAAGAAAGCATGCGTCAGACGCTGCCGCGCCACCTACAAGATCAAGCGTGGCAAGAAACTGTTGACGTGGAAGGGCGCAATCTCCCGCTACGGCGTTAAGGGCGCAGTATCATATCGCCGCAAGTTCGGCGTGAAGCGCAAAAATGGCGGAAGTCGCCGCAAGCGGTAAACCTCTCTCTTTAGTAGGTGCGTCACAATGGCCCGCAAGCGGAAGAAATGCAAAACATGCAAGCGAAAGAAAACAGCACTGAAATATTCGGATGTGGAGCTGCAATTAAAGCGCTCTGCCTCTGGACGTGCTGCGCTCTCGCGATTCCGGCGCTTTTGGGGTTTAAAGGGCGTTCCGACTATCAAAATATATCCGGGTGGTTCGAAAAAGGTACTCGTGGGATTGGGCCGCAGTCCAGCGCTGAACGTGGCGAATGGATCGAACGAACGACGCGCGACGAAAAAGTCACGCAGGCGGCATAAGGGTGTTCTGGCGACGGATGCTCGCGGCAAGCGGATGTGGATTATCCGCTCACCCAAGGGTCTGCCAGAGAAGCCAGTCCTGAAGTTTGTCGGCTGGTCGCCAGCAACCGAATACGTACCGAGTGTGGACATTGAAAAGAGCGGCACACACAAAAAAATGAAGCATTGGCATCACAGCCATAGCGATCAGGGCGGAAAGTGGCCGAAAGTAAGTGTTGATCAGTGGGGAAATTACCACTACGCACCCAGCACATTCACAGTGACCGACTGGATAAGGCGATAAAAATGTTTTACCTAAATCCTTCCAAGAAAAAAGACAAGCGCAGCAAGGGATCGACCAAGCGCAAGGCTAAGAGCTACGGGTCGCGTCGCAAGCGCAAGTGCCGGGTCGGCTACGGCAAAAAGCGGGGTGGCGGGTGTCGTAAGATCGGAACGGGAGTTGCCATCAAGTACGGCATTAAAAAGCGCGCCGCCACGCGCGGAACTCTCGATAAGATGCTCTGTGGGCTCGGATGGGAAAAACGGGTCGCGTCATACAACCGCACCTGCCCGACACAGACGCCTTCTGGCGAATTCCGCTCATACTTCAAAAATCCCGGAGCAGCTATTGGCGGCTTGACACAGGGCTTCGCGCCAAAAACAGCAATCGGCTTTGTGCCGATTGCTTTAGGCGCTCTGTTGAATCAGTCGCTGACGAGCTGGATTGTAAAACGTTTTGGTATCACGAGCCGGTGGGGTGCGGTGGCCGCTGGCGTGGGCGCGGCGGGCGCGTCACTGGCGGTGCCTAAATTCGGAAATGCTCTATTTTCTGGCGGCATGACGCGTGTGGGTATTGAGGTGGTTGCCCCATACGCCGCTCCAATCTTATCGCGCTTCATCCCGTCCGGCGCTCCATCCGTCTCGGCATCTCCAGCCCTATCTCCGGTCACTAAGCCCCCCCTGCGACTCAGTGACCTGCCCATCACCGACGACATATCGTCACTGGATGGACTCGGTAGCGGGAGTTGGTCGGAAGAAAATGAGTACGCAGGTTGTGAAGGTTAAAAAATAAAATCGACCGCCTCCGGTCGCCGCGCTGGCGCGCATGCGAAAAAAGAGGCTCTAAAAAGGAGTAAAGCGCATCATGGCAAAGAAACGCAAATCGCGCCGCAATCCGTCAGTCAGTCTGCGGCGTCCGCTCGGCATGATCACGGCAGGCTTCAAGCCGAGTTTCATTAAAACTGGCGTCATTGCAGCCGTTGGAATTATCGCCAACCGCCTGCTAGTCAGCCAGCTCACCAAGTTCTTCCCCTCAGCCGCCTCTGGCCCGCTGTCGTTCGTGGCTGAAGGATTGGGCGCTGGAATTCTGCTGGCTATCCCAAAGTACGGCACGGCTCTGGCCGGTGGCGCAGGCACGGCTCTGGCCCTTCGCGGTCTGACTACATACGTCACCCCGTCGCTCGGTTTGCGCGGTCTGGCCGACGACGATGGCGAACCGTCTTACCTCAATGACTATGAGACGAGCGGTCAGCTTAACGATTACGAAACGGGCATGAATGACTACCAGTCGGTTGAAGACGAAGTCGCCACCATGTCCGGTTCAAGCTGGTAGGTCAGCAGATCGTTCTGCTGACTTAATATGTATGCCCGACTCAACTAGGTGAGCGGGTAGTAAAACACAAAGAGACTGCCCCCTTTAGTGGACTGCACTGTCTCGATTAAAAGGAAACTTTCATCATGTTGATGGAACTCGGCGCAATGCACGATCTTCCAATCGTGAGCAAGTCGGCCGCAGGCATCGCGAAACTTCGCGTCGCCCCGGCCCCGATGTACGATGCTGAACTGACCGGAACCAGCGCGCTCAGCAGCCTGAATTTCTTCCGCAGCCCGGAAGGTGGCATGTTCCAGTACGCCACGACCACCAAGAAGACCTATGCTGACACGAACATGAAGCAGCAGGGAATTCTCGGATCACCTCAGGTGTTCGATCTAAACGCCTTTAACATCAAAGTGACTCCGATCACGGTGACGCCAACCACGGAAGCCGATCTGTACCGCGTGTACGTGACCAGCTTCTTTGAATTCCTCTTCAACAACCGCCCCTTCCTCCAGATTCCGACATGGGAAATCCCGCACGGTGTCGGCATCGAAGGCGTCTCGACGGCCAACAACATCAACTCCCTGCACAACGGCATCGGCGTCCGAAGCAACAAGTTCGGATTCACGGTCTCGGCCGGGAAGGGCGGCACCGCTCGCGTCCGCATCCGCAGCACTGAAAATTTCAGTGCCAACATCAACTTCCCCTCGGCATCCGCGACGTTCGTGGTCTCCACGAAGGTCCACGTGATGCTTCAGGGAACTCTTTACAACGGCCTTTGATCGCTGCCGTTGGTTTCTTTCTTTTGGCCCCCGGCGCTTCAAAAACGCCGGGGGCTTTAAAACCCCTCTGATGGAAGACAAAGCGCATGATCCAAGTCCCGATTCCATCTTTGCGGCGCGGCGAAAGAGACTCGATCTTTCTATCTCGTTCACGCGAGAATGTGCGCGGCCAGTTTTTCGTACCAGTATCCAGTCAAGTACCGCTCGTTGCGACGGCGCGCAGTGGTCTCGCCAACAGTACGCAGTCGTTCACGATCTCAGCCCCTTCAGACGCCTACTGCGAACTGTTCTCTCTCTCTCGCGATGTGGGCGGCGTCGCCAATGATATTGTGCAGCGCACCTATATCATGCTCTCAGAGTACGCCAACGGCTATCAGCGTCAGTTAATGCCCAGACCCTGCACCGCAGAACATGTTTTTGGAACGGGTCAAAACCCATTTTTCATCACTGATCCGTACTCCGAGCCGATCATGCTGCGCCCGGAAGGGCAGCTCTCCGGTCAGATTTACAACACCAGCACGAGCGGATCGACCTCGTACACACCATCCGCAGAAGGACGGCGCATCGGACTGACCGCACTGCGCGAGGATCGCGAGCTGGACGATGGCTTGAAAGCCACGCTCTTACTGCGCAAGAAAGTGTATCCGTACTGGATTCCTTTGAATCTCGACGTGGGCGCGGCCGGATCGCTGCTCGGTCTGCCGGGAATCACCGTTCCGGTAGCAGGGCAGGCGACGGCGCAGTTCATGGTCTTCAATAACAAACCCGGCAAGGTGCTGATTACACGCATCATGGGTAGCGCCTTGACGGCGGGCGTCGCTGGCGACACGACAAACCTTTTTTCGATGGACTTATACGACCCGCAGAACCGAAAGCTGAATTACCAGCCGATCATATTCCCGGCTGGCGCTGGACCGGCGACATTCCCATATGTGCTGCCGACTCCGATTGTGATTCGCTCCAATCAGGTCATGTGGGCGCGTCTTTATAACCTCGTCACCGATGCGACGACGGATGTGTTTTTGACTCTTCAGGGGCTGGCCGTAGATGATTTTGACTAACCGCTACGTGACTCAGGTTGCTCCGGGGAAGTTCGCCATCCGCAAGGAGTGCGACGACTGGAAGCCCACGTTTTTAACCATTGCGCCGTCCGATCAGGTGCTCCCGGCCGTGGTCCCGGCGACGGGCAGCTACACCTTTAACGTGTCGCAGCCGCAGTTTGATTCATCCCGGCCTACGTGGGTAATCTTGAACCAGTTGATCCTTGTCGATGCGACGGACGGAGCGAGTTCAGTTTTTACCGTGCAGATGCAGGATAACGGACACAACCGTAATATCGTGCGCGCACCGCTGCACGTAAAAGCAGTTTTTGGCAGCGCGCAGACCCCCGGCTTTATTTATGAGCCGCTGATCCTGTCGCCCAATTCATCCCTGCGCTGCATCACGAAAAAGATTTCTGGCGGCGCGGTCAATATCTACCCTTACTGGTGCGGATATGAGTATGTGGGATCAGACATCGAACGCGTGCGCCGCATTCTGACCGAACGCCAAGAAGTCGTGTGGGGCTACTGGATGACGCCGGACATCGACACGGCCGGAACCACCATCTCGCTCGCGGCCAATGCGACGGTTGAATATATCACCCAAAACAGCTCACACAGCTTTCAGGGTCTGTCTCTGGTTGGAAAAGGAACTGGAAATTTCTCTGTTGAGATTATGGAGGGGCGCACGCGGCGCGCACTTTCAAATGGATCAATCACACTCAATAACGCGCTCGGAACCGGAAACTACCCGCACAAATTCGACGCTCCATTCCTGATCCAGCCTGGCGCTTCGATCAAATGGAAAATCAAAGACTTGAGCGGCAGCAGCAACAACATTTCAGTCGGCATGCAGGGCAAACTCTTTAACGCGCCGATGAAAAACATTCCGCAGATCGAGCGCGACCTGATGATTCCGGCCGACATGCTGAGGGTCTTCTAAATGACGACGCTATTGAAGACCAAAACGGGGCAGTACGTGGTCGATGGATCGCAGATGGATGTGATCCCCGGATTCCTGCTGACTGATTACCCGAACAACCGCATTACCGTGCCCTTAAACGATTCTGTTGGACCGTACACCATGACGGTATCAAAAGAAGGCCCGGTCGTGCTGACCAACCTTGCTGCCGAGAGAACGGGTACGGCGCGCGTTATGCTGCGCATTCAAGACGGTTCGTCTCCAATGGGCGTGCCGCTGATGAACGCGGCTTGCCACATCGACACTGTTTTTGGAGACAACGAAAAACCGTTTGCGTTGCCGGAAGGATTTTTTCTTCAAGAGGGGCACGCTCTTGAAGTGCTCGACATCTCCGATCTTTCTGGAGAAAGCAACATCGTTGCGCTCAATGCCGGATTCAAACGCCTGCGCTCGCCCGTGCCGGACCCCACGGGAAAACTAGCGCGCGAAAACCTGCTGCGCCGACAGTACGTTTCATCGCCTTATTTCTATACGATCTCTGGCGGAAGCAAGGTTTTGACGGCGCTGCAATCGGCTGATGATGATATTACTATCGACAGCGGCCATAATTTCGAAATCATCTCCATTCAGTTTGTAAGCACGGGTAATTTCAAGATCAATATTTTCAATCAGGCCACGGGTGACAGTCTGATTTGCGGGCCGGACGGAAAATCGTTTGAACTGCCGCATACGCTGGTCTGCGGAACAGCTAAATTCCCGCGCAAATTAAATGAGCCTTTCATGGTCGGTGCCGGGCAAAATCTGACTGTTTCACTGACCGACACGAGTAACGCGGAAAACACCATTTTCGTCACACTGGCTGGAATTGTGTACCGCACCGGGGAGGAGCGCTAAAATGGCACGAGGTCTTGGCGACTACCCATCGCTTCTTTGGGAACGCACACTGCCGGATAGCGGCAATAACGGCTTTGTCATTCGCGGCCCGCTGCAATCGCCGATCAAGCGCTCACCCTGCGGCCCGCCCATTCCTCCGGTCAATCATCCTCCGGGCGTGGCCGATAACGCGGCTGTGATCGCGGCGCAAAATCTTGACTGTCTTCGTGAGATGGCTGAAAAAAGCAATGTCATACAGTCGATGCAGTACGACATGCTCGCCCCGGACTATATGCCCAAGGGCGCGATACCCATTCAGGCCACCCCGGCGTCACCAACCAGTCTTCCGGCCGTGAGTCAGAGTGGTATCAGCTTTACGTCGCTGACCACGCTCTCGACCGATCCAAGCTACGAGGGCTTCTTGACCGGGCTGATCGCCCGCGTCTACCCGCAGACCTCGTGGGCCGACGTTAAATTCCGCATCGTATTGAGCGGCGAAATCATTCCGAAATTCAACGGTCGAATTCTGATGCCGCAGCAGTTCAACGACATCATAAAATACCGTTGGTACCTGCCGCCTAATTCAAGCCTTGCGCTTCAGGCTGGAAATACGTCGTCCACGGCGCTACTGGTCGAGGGAAACTTGTTCGGATGGCAAAACCAGCAGCGGAGGTATTGATGAACCGACACATTATACTTCAGCAGGCGACGGGCGAGCCGTATGAGTCCATGTTGCTCATGACAAAAGACTGGCATGGAAATTATTGCGACCGCCACAAGTGGGAATATTCTCCACGCCTGAAAGAAGGCTGCAACACCGGACCATTCTGGGCTCAGTCGATGGGTGAAATTTGGCTCAGAAATCAGATGGATAGATACCCTGACGGAACCGTTCTCTGGTATTTACCCGCCGACGCTCTTGTCTGCAAGCCAGAGATAGATGGCCGGATGGCGATTCCTGACGGGGCCGACCTTGCCGCGTTTGGATCACCGAACAAGTTTGTTAATTCCAGCCCTTGCTTTGTGCGCAATAGCCAGAAAGTGCGCGACTTTTATGACGGCGTAATCAGCGCCGGGGCGGTTGATGGGAACGTCGATATATCCTACGGATTTTCAAAAGAACTATGGCGGAGCGACCTAAAAGTAAACGTTTTAAGTAGTGTGTGGAACTGGTATGAGACATATGGCGATGCGGCCGTCCCGGTCAACTGCGCCGAAGAGGACGCGGTAATACGATGCTGGCATGGTATGCAGAAATTTAGGGCATACAAAATGATGGCGCTGGAAATCGGTTACTTGAAGGAGTGTGCTCGTGCCTAACTTAAGTGTCACTCCAATCATTGATGGCCTCGCCGTGACAGACACGGTATCCACAGTTACGCTCTCCCGTACGGTTGGAAGTGTGATTATTGAAAATCAGAGCGCAACTGTAAATCTGTATGTAACCATCGACGGAACGACACCCGTGGCTGTATTCGGAACCGATCAGGTGTACCGCATAAAACCGGGCAAGGCTCTGTGCCTGGAGCGGCAGCAGATTTCATTCATCAAGGGCATCTGCGAGGCGGGTCTTTCGGCCGATATGCAGTATGCAGCGTGGTCTGACATTGGTAGTGGCGGAGGCGCGTTCTAGTGAATTTTCTGACCGGAAGCGGATCGTCTGGCGGCAGCGTAGTCCCCGGTCCTAACGGGGCGGTGCTGACCACCACCTACATCGACGAATTTATCACTATCGCCGCTGCGGTCACGTCTCTATCCGCCACCAATCTTATTCCAGCCAACGCGTTCATTCGTGCGATACTTTTGCGCGTCACCGTGGCGATTCCCACAGCGGCCACTTTTTCCATTGGCGTAACTGGAAATGCGGCGCTTTTTGGAAGCGGTATCGCTGTCACCTTGAACACTGTTAGTAATTCATGGGTGAGCGCCACTCTGGTCGCACCGTTCCTAAACAGCGCCGCAGACAAGATTTTAATTACGCCGAATTCAACCCCGGCCACGGCGGTCGGACGAATTCACGTAGTTACGTTCTACGACATTCTAACAAACATGAGTTCATGAGGGTGTAAAATGAATAGCGTGAGACACAAAACGTTTTTAATGTGCGCCCTGACGATTGTTTTTTTGTGCGTATTTACAGTCAATCGCCGCGAGATTGCCTACGCTGTCGGTGGCCGCGTTCTGGCCGACTACATTCAGATCAGCGGCAACACGGCACCTGCTATTTCTCCGGCAGGAAAGTCGGTTATCTATTTCGACAGCTCGAGCAACACGACCAAGATTTCACAGAATGGTGGGGCGTATGCCGATCTCTCGACTGGTCTCACGTCTCCGGTTTCAGTCGCCAACGGTGGCACAAGCTCAACGACAGCCCCGACTGCAAGGAAGGCATTGAACACTGCGAAAGCCCTCGGCGGTGCTCCGTTTAACGTCACGACTTGGACTGCCCGTGCTGCCTCCGAGGTTAATTTTTGGAATTCAGTCTGCTGGTCACCAGAGCTGAGTTTATTTTGCGCCGTTTCAATCGACGGCACAAACCGCGTTATGACGAGTCCGAACGGAACGACTTGGACAGCACGTGCTGCCTCCGAGGCTAATCAGTGGTATTCAGTCTGTTGGTCACCCGAGCTGAGTTTATTCTGCGCCGTTTCAAGCGACGGCACAAACCGAGTTATGACGAGTCCGAACGGAACGACGTGGACTGCCAGAGCTGCCTCCGAGGCTAATCTGTGGTATTCCGTCTGCTGGTCACCAGAGCTGAGTTTATTTTGCGCCACTTCAATCAGCGGCACAAACCGAGTTATGACCTCACCCGACGGAATTACGTGGACAGCCAGAGCTGCCTCCGAAGCTAATACATGGTATTCAGTCTGTTGGTCGCCGGAACTGAGTTTATTCTGCGCCGTTTCAAGCGACGGCACAAACCGAGTTATGACGAGTCCGAACGGAACGACTTGGACTGCCCGTGCTGCCTCCGAGGCTAATTCTTGGTATTCCGTCTGCTGGTCACCAGAGCTGAGTTTATTTTGCGCCACTTCACTCAACGGCACAAACCGCGTCATGACGAGTCCGAACGGAATTACGTGGACAGCCCGTGCTGCCTCGGAGGCTAATCAGTGGCTTTCCGTCTGTTGGTCACCCGAACTGAGTTTATTTTGTGCCGCTTCAACCACCGGCACAAACCGAGTCATGACGAGTCCGAACGGAACGACTTGGACAGCCCGTGCTGCCTCCGAGGCTAATTCTTGGTATTCCGTCTGCTGGTCACCAGAGCTGAGTTTATTTTGCGCCACTTCAAGCGACGGCACAAACCGCGTCATGACCTCACAGAATCCGGCGATCTACGCGAATTCTCTGAGCCTCGCGACACCTTTAGCTGTCGCTCAAGGTGGAACGGGTATCGCCACAGTCGGGGCAAACACATATGGCGTAATCATCGGAGGAACTACCGCGACAGGTACTCTTCAAACGGTTGCGCCGGGAACGGCAACTCACGTGCTCACGAGTAACGGCGCTGGAGTCGCGCCGACGTTTCAGGTTGCAGCAGCGGGCGGCACGACCTTAATCGCCAACGGTGGCACAAGCTCAACGACAGCCCCGACTGCAAGGAAGGCATTGAACACTGCGAAAGCCCTCGGCGGTGCTCCGTTTAACGTCACGACTTGGACAGCCCGTGCTGCCTCGGAGGCTAATCAGTGGCATTCCGTCTGTTGGTCGCCGGAACTGAGTTTATTCTGCGCCGTTTCAATCGACGGCACAAACCGAGTCATGACGAGTCCGAACGGAACGACTTGGACAGCACGTGCTGCCTCCGAGGCTAATCTGTGGAATTCAGTCTGTTGGTCGCCGGAACTGAGTTTATTCTGTGCCGTTTCATACACCGGCACAAACCGAGTTATGACGAGTCCGAACGGAATTACGTGGACTGCCAGAGCTGCCTCCGAGGCTAATCAGTGGTATTCAGTCTGTTGGTCACCCGAGCTGAGTTTATTTTGTGCCGTTTCAGACAGCGGCACAAACCGCGTCATGACGAGTCCGAACGGAACGACGTGGACTGCCAGAGCTGCCTCCGAGGCTAATTCTTGGTTTTCCGTCTGCTGGTCACCAGAGCTGAGTTTATTTTGCGCCACTTCAATCAGCGGCACAAACCGAGTTATGACGAGTCCGAACGGAACGACTTGGACTGCCCGTGCTGCCTCCGAGGCTAATTCTTGGTTTTCAGTCTGTTGGTCTCCCGAACTGAGTTTATTCTGCGCCGTTTCAAGCGACGGCACAAACCGAGTTATGACGAGTCCGAACGGAACGACGTGGACTGCCAGAGCTGCCTCCGAGGCTAATGTTTGGTATTCAGTCTGTTGGTCGCCGGAACTGAGTTTATTTTGCGCCACTTCATTCAGCGGCACAAACCGAGTTATGACCTCACCCGACGGAATTACGTGGACAGCCAGAGCTGCCTCCGAAGCTAATACATGGTATTCAGTCTGTTGGTCGCCGGAACTGAGTTTATTCTGCGCCACTTCAAGCGACGGCACAAACCGCGTCATGACCTCACAGAATCCGGCGATCTACGCGAATTCAATCGGTCTCAGTAAAACAGTAACAGCCGTCGCGACGACAGGTAATCAGACGATCAACAAAGCATGTGGCACGGTGAATATCGCCGCTGCCGGAACAACTATCACTGTGACCAATAGCATCGTGACGACGCAGAGTATTATTTTCGTTTCTGTGTCAACAAACGACACGACGGCTTTGATTAAAAACGTGGTCGCTAGTGCAGGCTCGTTCGTGATTACAATGAATGCCGCAGTCACGGCGGAGACTCGCATCAATTGGATGGTTGTTAATTAAAATTTAAATAATATTAATTAACAAAGTAATGAGATTGGAGGTGGTTGTGAGCGAGCTTGAAGAACTTAGGAATGAAAACATACGCCTCAAGGATCGGAAGCGCGAAGAGGATGAAGGCTGGCGCGCGGCAACGACGCAATCTCTGGCTGATATTAAGTCGGAGATTTCGGAAAATACCCGCGTGTCGCGAGAAGGTGAGAAGGCGATGAAGATTCTCACTGGAAACGGAGCGCCTGAAAATGGGGTTATCCTTCGTGTTGACCGTTTAGAGCAACGGAACGCATTGGTTTGGACTGCATTTGTTTCCAGCCTTGCAGCCGGTGCGTCACTACTTTGGTCTTACGTCACAAAGGGAGTAAAACCATAATGAGTATTGAAGCCATCCCGACTGTCGCTCAGCTTCGCGCCAGGCCTCCCGGATTTGTCACGGCTGTGCAGGTGCTTGGAACGAAAACTATTGGCGACGGCCGGTAAAAAAGGCTTCAAAACGTTTTTAGATTGTGATAGAGTAAAGGCCGATTTGAAAAGCAAGAGGATTTTAAAAAATGAGCTGCAATCGACTGATTGGACTACGCGGGCTTTCGGCGGCAAAAGTGACGATCCGTAAATCCCCGGCGATCCCCAAGCCGCCGCTGATCCAGCCCATTAACACCGCCGCATCAACTGAAATGCGCAACAAAATGATTATGGCCGCTGGCGTGATCGGCGCAGGCGCGCTGGCGATCTTTTTGGTTCAGTCCGTCATGTCAAGGAAAGGGCCGAGTGTCTAAATGGACGAAATGGACGAAATTGACGAATACGGCGACGATGACACCAGTGAGGGCGGTATGGGCCTCATTGACATCGGCGGTATCATTGGCGGCATCGCCAGTCCGATCACTGCATGGATGCAAGGCAAGCAGGCCGACAAAGACCGCAAAACGCTGGAGGCCAATAACAAGCTAGCTATTCAGCTCCAGCAGCAGCAGCTCACGGTGGATGAAAACAAGCGTGCATTCTGGGGATCGGCGGCGATCCTCGGAGGCGTGGCCCTTATCGCCTTCGTGCTAATTTCAAGGTCTAAAAAATAAAATGGATTTCAAAGCCTTTGTTGAGTCCTTGACCGTCCCGGTAACCAGCAAGGTTACCGGCGTGGTCAATTCGGTGACCGGAGTAACGGACTCGATTGAGTCTGCTAAGACCGAGATTCGCGATGGTGTGCAGGAATTCAAAACGGCAGCAGAGCGCTACGCCTACACACAACTTACCTTGCAGGCCATTTCGACAGCCGCCGCCGTCACAGTGGCCGTCATTACCCTCCTCAACTACAAGAAAAGGAATTAAAAAAATGTCTCAGTACATGACGCGCCCGGCATGCGGAGGAATTCCAAATAAGGCTACTGGACGGCGCAAGGTTAGGCGGCAGGTGATGACGGGTCCGGGCTACGGTGTTAGAGGACAGGGTAAAGAGACGCGATCAGAAAACGCGGCCTACTCAATGGGAGACAGCATGGACGACGGCATGGATGGTATGGACTGCGACTGCGCAGGCATGCAGGGTATGCGCGGCATGGGAGCGCTCAACACGCAGGACGCCAATATGGTTATGGCGGCGACCAATCAGGCGCTCTTACAGGATATTCCAAACATCAACCGAACCGACTTGGCTGAAGCGATGTATCAGATGGCCTCGATTGCACAGACGCGCTGGAGCGCTCCAATCCCCACGGGTGCGGCATTAATTGACCTCATTCGATCCTCGGCTCAGTATCGCAATCTCGTCAATCGCATTCGCACCACGGGCACAGTTTACGCCGACGCAGGCGACCGGACTCTGTCTCCCTACAACGTCATGGGCGGCGGGCTGTTGACCACTAAAAGCGTTTTGATCGGAGTGGGTATTCTCGCCGCGTTCTACATATACGGGAAAAAGGCGTGAAGTCGCATGAGAGCGTGTATTACTGCTCTCGCTGCCTCAAGACCACGATTCATTTGAGGCAGAATGGTCATTTAAATAAAGTTACCTGTCTCAGATGTGGCGTTGAAAAAGAAAAAATCTACTTAAAAGGAAAATGATCATGGCAATGGCAGCGAACGACCCGGCAGTATCGGCCCCCGGCACCGTGGGCGTCAATGTCGCCACAAGCCAGATTAAATCCATTTCAGACGCGATCTTTGGCGTGATCGGTTCTGGTGCCAAGCAGTACTGGGAGATGCGGGCACTCCAGAATGCGCAGCGCAACCAGCCGATCTACGTGGATTCGCGCGTCGCCAGCGGCCTCGGTCTCGGCACGATTGGGATTGGACTAGGCGCTCTTGCTGTTGGTGCCGTCGCGGTCTGGCTCATTCTTAAAAACAAGAAGCGCTAAAACGGTTTGCTTTTCCTCTCTTCTTTCTAGATTTTTTAAAAACGCTTTGGAGATATTGCAATGTTTGAACTCGCGGAATGGGACGGCGGTGAAGGCGGCATGAGTGGGCTCGGCGCTCAGTCAGCGGCGCAAGTCGCGGCGGCACAGCGCCGGGAGGCGTCTCAGGCGGCGGCGGCGGCGCGAAAGGCCGCTAACGAGGCGGCGGCGGCGGCGCGAAAGGCCGCTCAAAGTCTTCCCCATGCCGAAAAACGGGCTGCTATTCAAGCGGCTAATCAGGCTAAAGCGGCGGCGATTCAAGCGGCCAATATTTCCAAGTCCACAGCAGTTAAGGCAGCGAACACCACCGCAACATCGGCACGTCAAGAGACGCGTGAAAAAACGCAAATCTTAAGCCGCACCAAGTCTGAAATCCGGCAGATTGAGGCCAAGCAGACGCAGCTCAAGGCGGCGTGCGATGAAGTGCAAACGTCGCCCGATACCAACGATGTAATGCGCAAGCAGAACGCGTGCGCCTTTATCGCCTATCTGGCCTGCCTGAAAACGAAACTGGTTGACGTGGTGATCCAGTGCACCGCGCCGTCTGTCAAGCTGGCCGAAGTGATTAAACAGCTCTCTCAGGCCAAGACTCAGGCCAAGCAATCGGCAGCGGCCAGCAAGCGCGCTGATGCCAAGCAGGCGCGTATCGACAAGAAGCTCGCTAACGGCAAGTCGGTCAAAGCGCTGCCGGGCGAGAGCGGCAAGATCGACGCCATCATGGCCGCAGCCAACCACAACAAGCAACAGGTCGCCGCAGTGCGCCAGCGCGCCAACGCAGCCAAGACCAAGGCGCAGAAACAGGCGGTGCTCAATGAGGCCAAGGCGCTGCTCGATGAAATGGGCACAGGTGGCCCGGCGACCACACAGACGATGAAAGGATTTCTCTCTGGTCTTGCCGACGAGCTGGACGCCGCGATCACTGGCGCGGGAAGCGATCCGCTGACCATACTACTCCTCTCGCAGAAGCCCGCCGAACTTCCGGCCAAGTGCAAAAAGAAAGATGGCACGCCAAAAACAACGCCGCAGTGCATGATGCTGACTTTATCGGCACAGACGCAGCAGCAGATGCAGTTCGTCATGGTCATGATGATGCAGAGCCAGAAGGAAATGATGGCTCTGATCCGCGAACTGATCGCCAGCATTGGAACGGTGCAGGCTAAGGAGTGCGCTGACGAACTCGGAAATCCGATCTCCTGCCCGGAGACGGGAGGACAATCGGGACCACAGTGCCCAGCCGGTACATATAGTGACGGCTTTGCCTGCCAGCTAATCCCCACGGCAGACCCATTCGGAGGCGGCGTCTCATACCCTGATCCGTTTGGCGGCGGAGCATACCCGCAGGGTGGTTATCCTGATCCGTTTGGTGGTGGCGGATTTGAGATTGGAAACACTGGCGGCGGAAACTCTTTTGAAGTCGGCGGCGGCGGCATGGAAGTCGGCGGCGGCGGCGGCTTCGACCCACCTCCTGCGTTTGAGGGTGGCAGCAACGACGGATCTGAAATGGAGTATGCTGACGCGGGCGGGGAGTTTGGCGGCGAATTCGGCGGCGGCGAATTCGGCGCGCCCGTCGAAATGGCACAGGGTAATTTCGCCCCGGCGCTGACAACCTACAATCAGTCTCCGCTCCCGGCTACTAATCAGGCGATGGAATTAGTCTTCTCTGAAGGCGGTGAAGACGAGTTTTGGAGTGAATAAGTCAAAAGCGGCCCTGAATAGGCATTAAAATGGGCTATCGAAAGGTAGCCCATTTCTTTTTCACAACTCAAAAGAGGTAAACCATGCTCTCACTTCTAGCCGGAAAACCTCAGCGCGACAAGCTCGGCGACAATATCGCCGGGATCGTCACGCTGGAGCAGTTTGCCGCTGCGGCCGACAAAGCAGACTTGAAAAACGCCAATGGGATCAGCGAGCAATCCACCAGCGAGAACATGACTTCGGCGCAATTCAAAGAGTTCTCGCGGGCGATGGCATACACGTCGTACCTGATGAAAGAAGGCTTAATGCGCGACCTACCACCTCCGGGCACCGTGCGCGACCGCGACTTCGCCGATGCGGTCAAGCGCGAGATTTTGCGCTCCAAGGACTCTTACCTCTCGGCTGGGGAGCGTTACGCCGCCGCCGCCGCCGTGGCGCAGCTATTTCAGGAAAAGCGGGCTGATGCTCGCAATCAACTGCAAAAACCGCTCACAGCAGCCGTGGACGCGGCTAGGAAGGGTTCTGTGGCGGCCGCTGGAGCGATTGAATCCGCCGCAAGCGGGGCTGTGGCGGCTTACGACGGACTCGGTAAGGCCGCTCGAGGTGCGGTCAATGCTATTGCGCAGATCGGTATCAATGCAAAAGAATTAGGAATCAACGCGCTCTCGACGCGCTTTACAGACTCGTGGGTCATCTCCGCCCGCACTCAGGCGAGCATAGCGCTCAATACGGCCCTATTGGGTTTTCAGGCGCACACCAACGCCAAGATTAAGCAGCTCGACGCACAGGATCGCCGGAAGCGCAATTCCAATCCCGTGCCGGAGCCGAAGCGCTCTACGTCTCAGCCAACAAAAAATTCACTACCCTACGACGCGCTTTTAAATCCCGGCGGTTCTAAACCGCCCACAGTGGCCGCGACGGGCGGGAGTTCACCATGGGGCACGTTCTCCGATCCGGGTCCACCGCGTCAGACGCGCACACGACCGGGCGGCGGCAATTCAAACGCATACGGTATTCCGCAGACGCAGAGATGGACTGAGGACATTCTGGCTGGCAACACCAATCCGCACGTGGTGCCAAATTCGCCGAATTTAAATCCAAGCTACGGCGCAAGTCAGACGGGAGGGCTGGGTCCGCTACTGCCGAGTATTCAGCTTATGGACGATCCGCGTATGAATATTTTCAACAGTGGACGGCCGTCGTTTGTATCGCCTGCCGGAATCGCGCCGACGCCTATGTATGGCAGGCCAGTAGACCCACTCAATCCATGGATGGGTCCAAAACCCGACATCTCAAGCGGGGTAGTCAATCCATACCCGAGCAGTCCAGACCTGATCAGCAACAGCGGGTCTCAATTCTGGTACACTGTAGTCGGGGGAAGCCCGAATTTTGATCTGCTTCCCGGAAGCGGAGGATCATTCGAGTCTTCCGGCCCAAGTCATTTGTCCGGCATCGGTCTCTCATCACACCGGAAAAAGCAGCGGCAATTAAATAAGCTGATGCGACAGCTTGAAAAAAATAAGACAAATGGTATTTCGCGCGTGCAGGTACTCGGAACTGGCGACTGGTTCACCTTGCGCCGGGCGATCTTTGAAGACGTGATAAGCCAAGCATACTTAAGCGAGGCAGAGCGAAATTTACGCGAGCTGGCGGATATGGAAAGGATCACACAGGACGAACTTTCTAGGCGCGGAGAATCCATCTCAAATCCAACCGGGAGTGAGATCGGTCACTACAGCGGGCGAAAGATGCTGGCCTTCATGATGGCACCAAGCGCCACGAAAACGATGATCAAGAAAATCCTCGGCGCACGCGGCAATGACATTGCACGCGGTTACATCAACATCGACGGCCAGATGTACCGTGCGAAGCTGCCGAACTAATGACTCATGGTGTTTGGCAGCTTCGCACTTCTGATCCCATGCCGCGTCTGTCGCGGCACTTAAAAAACCCATTCGGTGAAGAATGTCGAGCTGTGTGTCACGCGCGCCACGTCAGATCGTTTTGTTTTCAGTTCCTATTAACCTTCATCGTCTCCCTCATCCGCCTCTTCCACGCCTCCAGTGCCCATCACCAAATCGCTACTCTCGCTGCGTTCGGTCATGAGTTCAATCGCGCCAAGCTGCTCGTCAGCCGGAGTGAAGCGCACCGCTTTGAAATTATCTCCGTAGTGCTTTTTAACATACTCATTACACTGCTCCGGCGTCCATGTGGCTGGGAACGCCAGTGTTATACCAACGACGTTGCTTTCTCCTGCGGGCTGCTCTCGTTTGTAGACGACGTTTCGCATTCGATCTCCATATCCTTTAAAAACTCACCGTAGGCGTCCTCAGACACCTCGAAGTCAATCACGTGGCCTCCCAGCGTACTGATGGCAAGGTCAACCCCGTTGTGGCAAAAACTAACGATGTCCTGCTGGCGCACGAATGTGTCGCCGATGATGATGAAGTCTCCATTTTTCATTTTCACCTCCTCACGTGTATCGCCGTGGCGCGTCGTGCTGTGGTTTGTACGACTTAATCGGTTTTCTCCTGCGCTGTTTGTCGCGACAGAATTTACATCGCACCACGCCGCTCTCAGTCCATATTTGTTCACCTTTTTTAATTTCAATCAGGCATGCATCACAAGTCATTGTTTCCTGCGCTAGCGAGATCATTTTTATTCCTTCTTCTGCGTGTAATAGTAAATGGTTACGGACAACGCGGAAACCCACGCGACGAGCGCCAGAATTAAAAACGTTTCGATACTCATATCACCCCGTTTGACCTCAAAATTTTCCCCATCTCACTCGTAGGATCGACGCACAAAAACAATCCGCGGCTGTAACATTCGGACACGTGCTCCTCCGCCGCTTTCAAGGCAGTGTTTTGGAATATGCCCGTGACTTTTGATTTGACCAATACTCGCGTAACGAGCTTGGCTTGCTCAAGACTTAGCTTTTGCCCGTCCATTATTTTCCCTTCACGCCAGTGCGGCCCTGAGTAGTCGCCGAGTCTCGGCGGAGAGTGGAGTTTCTAGTGCGGCCCGGCACGCTCGCTGACAGAGCGACATTTTATCCGCTTCGAGTTGTAGCGCCCGCGTCAGATCGACAACTTTCTCATTTGCGATCTTTAACAGTGCCGCATCCTCGACGCTTTCGTCCTCAGCGATCTCTTGCACGTCTAGAGGATCCATCTCCACCACTGGATATGGCAGCGGTCGCAGCGGTGGGTATTGAGGGTTAGGTAAGTCTCTCAAGTGGCGCACCTCCACTTTGCGCGGCCTTCTGCCGCTTCTCGCGCACCGTCCTTATCACCGCGCATTCGCTACACTCCGCGTCGCCATTGATGGCATGGAACGAGAACCAAAAGCAGCCGCAGGTGGCACATACAACGTTAGCGTTTGCAGGCTTGTCGCCCACGCGCTCCGGCACCCCAGCTACGACCTCGGAGACTGACACGACGTTGTCTTTTTCGTGGTGCCCACAGCGCGTGCAGCGGTTTACTATGTCGCCATCTTCCATGCTGTATTGCATGGAATGGCCTTTAAAGAAACATCTGATCCGTTTCCAGATTCTCACAGCTTACCCTCCAGATGACGCTTTTTACCGTGCACAATAATATCCGCCCACGGGGACGATATTGAGAGACATTTACTCATTTCGTTTCTCCTTGGAGTACCATAAAGGTAGTGATCAACGTTCACACTTCCGTCATGCACATTCGCTAATTGTCTAAAACAAACTCTCATTCAATTTCAAACAATGTGGCGAAAACCAAATGCGCTCACGCGCTGCATTCTTATTTGATTCATTCTGCCTTCCATACCCACCCCCCGCTTTCCATTC
>Ga0226658_10000123_pt1 | contig 33261 bp, 29 predicted proteins | sample OliLak19BULKMAT1_FD_169091 | JGI IMG/M metagenome (GOLD analysis project Ga0226658, IMG submission 169091) | Freshwater microbial mat bacterial communities from Lake Vanda, McMurdo Dry Valleys, Antarctica - Oligotrophic Lake LV.19.BULKMAT1 (v2)... | ecosystem: Environmental > Aquatic >... | reverse complement strand
CGTTCGATGATTTGTTCATTGGTTGATCCTCTTGAATTGGGTTCTGGTGTTGCAACCGAAACCATACCAGGCTAGTCCTGGAGGGGATCACCAAACTTTTCAACTAAACTCGGGACAAGGCCCCGATGTCAGATCCACTGTCTTTGCCGCGCTGTCTGAAATTGAGCTGGCGGAGGCCATTTCAAAAGTAATATCAATCGCACGGCCACCAGACGATAACTATTATCAGGAACAACTGAACAAGTGGAGAACTGTCAGACGTTTTTTGCCTACCCTGCTGAACACCATTGAGTTTCGCTCAACTGAATCTGCCAAGCCAGTCTTAGAGGCATTGCAGTTTCTCAAAGGTATTGAAGGAGTCAGCAAGCCTGACATGAGCAAGGCGCCAACGGCCCTGGTGAAAAAGGGTTGGACGCGAATGGTATTTGATAAAGATGGCGCTATAGACAGGAAAGCGCTCACATTTTGCGTATTGGATAACCTACGGGACTGCTTGCGAAGTCGAGACGTATTTGTGGCACCAAGCACTCGGTGGGCAGATCCACGAGCCAAGCTTTTACAAGGTGAAGCCTGGATCTCCGCCCGTCCACAGGTTGCAAGGACGCTCAATCTAAAGCTAACTCCGGCAGATGAGCTGGCCGAACTCAAGCAAGAATTGGATGACGCTTACTCAAGAGTAGCCGCCAATTTGCCAAATAATTCTTTTGTGCGGATTGAACAAGAGGATGGCAAGGATGTTCTGGTACTTACTCCTCTAGATGAGCAAGATGAGCCAGCAAGCCTTGTTGAATTGCGCACTGATACCAAAGCTCTTTTGCCGCTTGCTGACATCACTGAAGTTCTTCTAGAAATTAATGCCAGAACTGGCTTTGCCCAAGAATTTACACACCTGAGTGACGCTGGTTCCCGTGCCGACGATCTCGATATGAGCGTGTGCGCAGTGCTGGTTGCCGAAGCCTGTAATATTGGTCTTGAGCCCCTTGTGAATTCAAAGATCCCTGCTCTGAAAAGGGATCGCTTATCACACATCAGTCAAAACTATCTCAGAATCGATACGATAACCAAAGCCAATGCCCGTCTGGTTGAAGCTCAAAGCAAGCTCGCCCTAGCCCAGCGGTGGGGTGGCGGCGAAGTTGCGTCAGCTGATGGCATTCGCTTCGTGGTGCCGGTGAGAACACTAAATGCCGGGCCAAATCCAAAATATTTTGGTATTGGACGTGGTGTTACTTACTACAATTTCACAAGTGACCAGTTTACCGGCTTTCATGGCATCGCCGTTCCTGGCACAGTTCGTGATTCGCTCTATGTTCTGGATGGCTTACTTGAACAACAAACTTGTCTACAACCGACGGAAATCATGACGGACACTCACGGATACACAGACATCGTGTTCGGTCTCTTCTGGCTTCTGGGCTATCAATTTAGCCCGCGATTGGCCGACCTTGGCGAATCCAGGTTTTGGCGGATTGATAAAGAAGCTGACTACGGTGGACTTAACGGTATCTCTCGAAACACAATTAATACAGACCTGATTTCAAAAAACTGGGATGACTTACTAAGAGTGGCTGGTTCACTAAAGTCTGGACAAGTAAGCGCATCTGAATTTATGCGCACCTTGCGTGCCAGCAGTCGTCCATCAGCACTGGCTAAAGCTTTGGCTGAGCTAGGCCGTGTTGCCAAAACTTTGTACCTTCTCAATTATATCGATGACGAGGCTTATAGGAGAAGAATTCTAATCCAGCTAAATCGACAGGAAGGGCGTCACAGTGTCGCTCGCGCTTCCTTCCATGGCCAACGAGGCGAACTACGGCAACGCTATCGAGAAGGCCAGGAAGATCAGCTTGGTGCGCTCGGGTTTGTTGTCAACGCGATCACTCTTTGGAATACAATCTACCTAGAACGAGCATTGGAGCAGATTCACACCGAAGGGAAAGAAATTAGACCTGAGGATATTGCTCGGTTGTCTCCGCTACAGCACAAGCACATTAACTTCCTTGGAAGATATCTATTCTGGCTTCCAGAGACCGTTCTGAAAGGCGAATACCGCCCACTACGCAGCCCTGAAGAATCCATGTTTACATGGCCACCTTAAAGCCTTGCGACACAAGGGTTTCGGGCTTAGCGCCACTTTTCGGTCCATTGCAACTCAGACCCCAAGGTCAAGTTAAAGAGGTTCGCTTGCGATGACGACTGAAACTGCAACACGTTTTCTCCTAACCAGCCAGCACCGCAGATTTTCAGAAATTTGCAACAAAAGCCAATCAAGCAAATTCATCTCGTTGTTCTATGGCAAAACAGGATTGGGAAAAACTGAATGCGCGTTGTATTATTCAAATTGGCGCACCGTTGAGCCATTGCTGAACAAGTCTGCAGCGACTAGGCGGTTGCCAGCTTCAATAATCCACTGCACGTCCGCTGTCTATACTCCGGATGTGAACGTGACACCAACCAAATTACAGTCGGCCATTACATCCCTGCGCAATAGATTCGATGACCTGGTAGAACAAGCGACATGCTGGCATGGTCTTGACACTGGTGCATTTTATCCGCACAAACATCTGAAGCTCTTAATCGTCGACGAAGCCGACCGCTTGAAACTGGGCGCATTGGAGGTGCTCCGCGATCTTTACGATCGAGGTAACTTAAGTGTATTGCTGATTGGATCTCCAGGTATCGAGCGGAGATTGAGGCGTTCTGGCTATGGACAGTTGCATTCCCGATTTCATTTGGCTTACGAGATGCAACCATTAAACACAGACGAGATGCGGCTCTTCATTTCACAGAAATGGCTTGAACTAAATCTTCCTCTTTCTGCCGATGACCGTGTTTCAGCAGCAATTATGCGCATTGCCAATGGAAATTTCCGCGCCCTACACCGGATTTTTGACGAAATGCAACGCCTTCAAAGGCTCAACCGCGTCGCGATAATTACGTCCGAGCTGGTTGAGATGGCCAGGCAAGATTTGCTCCTCAGCCCCAGTTGAGTGTCCCAAATAATTCGCCAAACTGTCCAAAACAATTCGCCAAGTCACAGTTAGGGTTAGGTTTTAGCCGAGGCAATGCGTTCCCAAATAATTCGCCAAAACGTTCAAAACAATTCGCCAAAAAGTAACCAGAATAATTCGCCAAGTCACACGCACGGTCGACTCTTTTCCGCCTGTGGCAGCTTGCCGGCTGCTCGATACACGATACTCAGCCGCTACTCCGCTTGCTTCGCCAACGCCATTGCCCGCTTCTTAGCTGCAGCGGCTTCCGCTGGACGGTGCGCTTTGGACAGCAATTCCGCGTAGTCCTTTAGTGTGCTAGACATCTCGTCGGCGCTCTCCGGCAAATTTTTTTCGTAGAGGGTAATTGATCTGTCGAAGAATGACTTGCCAGTTTCGTATTGTGCTGGAGCGTCGTAAGTTCGAGCTAAATCCGCCAGGACGCTGGCATACTGTATGTCAGTGGTACCACCTTTATCTTCACGCAGTTTTAACGCGCGTTGGAGCATGGGGCGAGCTGCATTAGGATCGCCTTGTGCGAGATTTGCGCCGGCGCGGTACTGTAATGCGCTCGCTAACAAATTTTTATCGGGTTTCTGCTGTTTTTCGAAGAAGCCAATTGCCCGGTCCATGGCTGCACCACATTCGGTGTATTTTTCTTCCCAGTAATAAACTTCGCCGAGGGCCTCCAGAACGTTGGTAAGCGCAGGGTCACCGTTCTTGTCATAGATATCGCGCGCTAGGACATACAACTGTTCAGCTTTCTTGTAATCGTTCGCGTTCGCATATACATCCGCCAAGAGATCTGCAGTGTGCGCCACGAATGGGTTGAGATCGCCCAGTTTTTCTTTCCTTATCTGCAGAGCCTCACTCAAGTACTTTTTAGCCGACTGGGTGTCATTCTCCAAAAAATACAGGTGACCGATGACTTCCAGAGAATACGCTGCTTCGATGCTTTCTTTGCCGAACGCATTTTGCCTCACCCAAAGTGACTTCTTGAGAAACGGCTCTGCTTCAGCATATCTCTCGCTTTCCATCAATTTGTTTCCGTAATTTTGCAAGTGCCGCGCATACTCCGCCTTGTCGTTGTTATGGTCGGAGATAGCGATGGCTTTATGGAACAGAACTTCTCCTTCGGTATACTTGCGTTGGTCCCAATACACTTGTGCCAGGTCAGCAGACACTTCGGCGAGCATCTCGGGGTCAGAAATTTTGTGTTCGAAGACATTGACTAGCTGCTTGAAAGCAGGTTCCGTCTCGCCCGCCTTGTTCAGGTTATACAACTTGACGTCGGACTTTCGATGCAGTGCCACGTAACGTCTTCGGTCATTGGGTGGAAAGATGGATGCCTTCTTGTCCGCTTCAACGAACATAGATTCTGCTTCAGTAAAGTGTCCCTGATGGAAAGCCTTCTCTCCTGCAGTCATATACATGTCCCACTCATCGAGACCCGGTGTTTTTGTGAAGTTGGCGACCATCACGACACCAAAGAGAACAACCAAAATCGCAGCAGTCGCTATTAAGGTACCTCTGCGGAAGTGTTTCTGCCGCAGCGAAACTGGTCGCCGAGCACCGTAGGCGATACCTTTCAGGCTGTTTGTAACTTCGTCCATTGATTCATAACGATCTGTTGGATCCTTTTGCAAGCAGCGGGCAATGGCGGATGCGATGTGAGTGGTTCCAGGGGAAGCTTCAATCGTTGGTGCTGCGTCGTGGATGTGCTTCATCGCCATTTCCATGGCTGATTCGCCCATGAACGGCGGTTTGCCAGACAGCGTTTCGTACATAATGCAACCGAGCGAATACATGTCCGTGCGTCCGTCGACTTTGTGTCCGAGGAGCTGTTCCGGACTCATGTACATGGGAGTTCCGACGATTTCGCCGGTTCTGGTTACGTCGACTTGCGGGGTTTCGGACCCGGCAGTTATTTTTGCAATGCCGAAATCGATTATCTTTACCGATTCATTATCGGGAGTTCCTTCAATTACGATATTGCTCGGCTTGAGGTCGCGGTGAATCACGCCGTTCTTGTGTGCGGCTGACAACCCCTCGCAGATCTGTATAAACAGCTTTAGTGCACGATCCGGCGCGAGCTTGTCTTCACTCTTCAAAATTTGCGAAAGCGACTGACCCGCGACATAGTCCATCACGAGGTACGGAGAGCCGTCTGGACACACTCCGTAGTCGTGGACGCATGCCAGATGAGGATGGTTCAATTGGCTGGCTGCTTTGGCTTCGATAAAGAAACGTTGTTTTGCGCTTTCGTTCGTGGCTAAACTTTGTTGCAGAACTTTGATAGCAACAGGCTTTTGTAGAGTTTGGTGTTCAGCTTTGTAGACTGCCCCCATACCACCTTTACCAATGCAGGAAGTAATGCGGTAGCGGTCGGCGATCACAGCGCCGATTAATGGATCGCTTTCTGGCTGGTCTACTGCCTTCAGGGTGACATACTTTTCTTTCTCGTCATGAGCCATATGGTTGCCCTTGCTAGTACTGTTTTTGGTTGTTCTTGCTGTCTGGTGAAGCGAAGGGACCCTGGCGCTTCGTATTTTTCGCCAACAAGCTACCCCACCAAGGTATCGCTTTCCCGGGCTGGTACTGTATCGCAAACCATCTCAGGGATGTCCTGGGCTTCCTTGTCCATAACGTTGTTTTGCCCCAAACCTACTGCAGCTTAAGCAGACGTGAGAGGGTTGTATCCGGACACTGGCATCGGGTCCGGCAATTTGACCGATAAAACTGCCTTAACGTCGGCGCGGTGCGTGATATACGTCGGCTTCCACCGGTTCATTCAACTCGGCCAGTTTTTCCAACTTCTCATCATCTGCACTCAGTCTATTACCGTGCCGCCATCGCTCAGCGGCCAATGGTCTGGACAAAATCTTATCGAGAACAGCATACTAAGATTAAGCAGAAGGCACAGACACGCTCACGTCATAGGACCAGGGCCATGGACAACGCAGACTTAGAACGACACAACGATCCAGTCGTTCGCGCTTTTTTGTCCTTCATGGAGAGCATAAAAAAGTGTGGGGTCTGACCGCCGGCTTAAGATTTTGAGCGATCCGACGCCGGCACATAACGATAGAGAGTTGCTCGCGAAACTCCGAGGACTTTACTGACCTCTGTCACTTTAGTATCCGGATCTTTGAGTAGCTGTTTGGCCATTGCGACGCCCTTCTCATCAAGCTTGTAAGGGCGGCCACCTTTCCGACCACGGCTGCGGGCTGCTTCAAGACCGGCATTGGTGCGCTCTCGAATAACTTCAGTTTCAAATTCCGCTAGCGCGCCAAATACATGAAAAACAAGTTTGCCGCCGGGCGTAGTCGTATCAAGGCTTTCCTTCAGGCTCTTCAGTCCAACGTTTTTTTCTTCCAGCTTACCGACAAGTTTAATTAGGTTCTTTAGAGAGCGTGCAAGCCGGTCCAGGCGCCATATTACCAAGGTGTCGCCTTCTCGTATGAACTCCATAGCAGCATCCAATCCAGGTCGCTCATCCTTTTTTCCACTGGCCACATCGTCAAAGATCCGCTCACAGCCAGCCTTTGTTAGCTCATCAGTTTGTAGGCTGAGGTCCTGGCCGCTGGTTGAAACGCGAGCATAGCCAACTAGCATGTCTCATAACTCATCAAATTTTGGGACTCCCTCCATTTTGATAATGAGACGGCTTGTGAAACAGAGCGATATCTCAGCCCTCTGTGTTTCAAGCTTTCCAGCCTCAGTCTTAAGTAATGTATCACATACGATCGTTTTTAAGACATCGTAAAAACCCAAGATATAAGCTTGCCAAGAGTCTTTGAGAGGTGCCAGCGATGGCTTCAGAAGAGTGTGCGTATCAGTTCAAATATTTCGTGCGCGGCATCAGTCCGATGATTTGGCGCCGGGTGCTCGTGCGTAGCAACAGTTCTTTGGCTGATCTTCATGAGGTCATCCAACTTTCGATGGGTTGGGAAGGAGAGCATCTGTATGCATTCCGGCTTCATGGCAAAAATTACGGCACACTGGACGGTGTCGGCGACAGGTGTGAACTGCTGTCAGCACTGAAGCTACGGCAGAATGAGCGTTTTTTGTATGAGTACAACTTTCTGACCATGTTCGATGTCTGGCAGATAGAGATTCGCTTCGAGCAGTCTCTTTCACTTGATTCCAGGCTGCTCTATCCACATTGCGTAGCTGGCAATCGCTCTGGTCCGCCAGAAGAATCGACGGTGCGCGATTATCTCAACAACGAGTATCAAATCATTACTCGCCCATTGGCAGACCTTGCTCAGGCGCTTTTAGATAAGAATCTAGAAAAGGTCAAGCGAATCTTAGACGACGGAAAAATCTATTCCAAAGATTTCTTGAATCGAATATTCGCCAAGGCATCTACCGAGAAAGAAGACAACCCTAAAAGCACGAGGAGGAGCAATGAAGTTCAAATTGCAACTGGTCAGAGACGCTGAAGACGGCACGATTCCAGAGATCGCAGATATTCTGATGATCGATAGAGCTGACTGTCACTTGGGAAATCTGGGACTGAAGCTGGAAGAGGGAAAGCAAATCCTGGCAAATCTTCAACATATTCTTGTTCGTTCGCAACTTCAAGAATATGCCAGCAATGTCAAAACATGCACGGAATGCCAAAGAGCCAGACGTTGTAAGGACTACAACGACATCACTTTTCGAAGCCTGTTCGGCAACGTCACTGTACGCAGCCCAAGATTGATTCATTGCTCTTGCTTCAAGGGTTCAGCAAAAACCTTTAGCCCGCTGTCTGAACTATTGCCGGAACATACCGCTCCAGAGCTAATCTACTTGGAGACGAAATGGGGCTCATTGGCACCATATACGATGGCATGCAATCTGCTTAAGGATGTCCTTCCGATTTCGGCAAGGACAAATCCAGCAACATTGAGGAATCATACTCTCAGGGTGGCGCGCAGATTGGAGAGCGAGCTGGGCGAAGAGCAATCTATGTTTGCCACAGGATCTGAGCGCCAACTGGCAAGGCTGCCCCATCCAGATGGGCCGATTACGGTTGGCATTGATGGCACCTATATTCGCGACTGGTCAGACAAGAAAAGGCAGTTCGAGGTAATAGTCGGGAAGTCGATACCTCATGAAGGCGATTCTAAGTGTTTTGCCTTTGTTCAAACTTTTGATGAGAAGCCGAAAAGACGCTTGTTTGATGTTTTGGACGGTCAGGGCATGCAAATGAACCAGCAAGTGATATTTTTGTCGGATGGCGGCGAAGACTTACAAGACGTGCAACTTTATCTCAACCCGCAGTCAGAGCACATTTTGGATTGGTTCCACATCACTATGCGATTGACGGTTCTAAAAAATTGTTCGACAGGAATCAAATCCATGAATCAGGAAGTGGGCGAAGAAGCCCTAAAATATGTCGAAAGCGCTAAGTGGTACTTATGGCATGGAAACGTGCATCGCGCTCTAAATGAGATTGAGTCTCTATTTGATTGTCTCGATCCAGATCTCTGTGACGACGACTGCGACGAGGTTTGGAGCGATGCTGAAAAACCGCAACTTGAGAAAATTCAACAATACGTTGATGAATTTAAAACCTATATCGAGCGCAATGCAAGCTCTTTAGTTAACTATGGAGAGCGATACCGCGCTGGTGAGCGGATTTCGACCGGCTTTACTGAATCGGCGGTGAATTACGTCGTCAATAAGCGTTTCTCGAAACGTCAGCAAATGCAATGGACGCAGGCCGGGGCACATCTGTTGTTGCAAACTCGCACGCGAGTACTGAATGATGATCTTGGCAAGGTCTTTGAGCGCTGGTATCCAGGGAGTCAGGCCGCTTAGACCCCGCAGTTTTTTATGCTCTCCCACTAGATTGATACCGAATACCATTGCCATAACAAAGCCGTTTGCACAATGTGGTGGCATTAATGCAAGTCTCCGTCCTCGGCAAACTGAATGCCCATCCCACTTTAGAATTATTTGTAAGTTCCAAACCATAATCGAGAGTTGATACCATTTCACTTTCTCCAGAAGCCACAACTGGCAGCAAGCGCTGCTGTGACACTCCACCGGCTCGGCTCCGGAGCGGACAAAAAACAAAACGACATACAGAAAAGCACCACCGATAAACGCGACGGTGGTGCAGAGACGGAATAATGGAGATTCACAGCGCGGGCTAAACCACCAAGTAGGTTTTAAAGCGCAGATAAATCAAAATAAGAGAAAGCCCAAGACCTTGATGCTAACTAGAATCTGTTTGACTGTTGGTCTTACGAACAATAGATTTTGGACCAGCTCGTCGGTTGCTCAATTCATGCCTAACTTGTTTAACGTATGGCAAGAGCGCGACAGCATTCTCCTCATAAGGAGCCACGCTCAGAAGCTGAGTCAATGCAACGAGACGATAATTTAAATCTTGAATTGAAAGAGCCGAAGGAATCTCCGATGTTAATTGAGCAACCTTAGAACACCAGATCTGCTCAGAAGTAGAGACGATCTCAGAAAACTCAATCTCTTGAACTTGAACCTCTTTTCGAATCTGAAGGGAGAGATCCGAAATAACCTGACGAGCAACCAGAAGACCTAAAGGTGTTTCTTCAGGCAAAGCAGGAGAACATGGCAAGCCTTCTGCAACCGAAATAGAATCCTCCACAGCGTTATATTCGCCAGTACAAGATGAAAAGAAGTCATCGGCAAGGGCCTCATATTCGTCTCGCCAAATGTCACCATGCTTGTAAAGAGTCTCACGTCCGCACCCGGCAGCCTTTTGCAGTTCGACTGTGGTGAAAGGGCGCTTCCTAATTCGCAGTGCTGCCAATCCGTCTTGGATTCGGCGCCGGGCACCGGCTAAACGTTTAGCGTTTCCCCTCACCCATGCAACTGGTGGCGTTGCCGTATGCGGTACGGTCGCGGCCTCACCATCTCGTCTGTGCGGCGGCACCCAATTAGCCATACGTGTCACCTGGGCGCTGGCGTCAGCCCGCCCACGGGCAATATCTTTGCTGAAACCATTGTGATTGTTGATCAGAAACTCTTCGATCAATCTCTCACGACCGGCGCTATCGGCGTAGCCGAGCGCTGGCAGTTGACGGCTCGGATCTCCGTAGAAGAAATAGTGCCCCAGACAAAAGGCAGCCTCTGCTCGTTGGGAGTGACTGGTCAATCCCTGTAAGTGAAACAGGCGCCCTTTCTGCCAGACTTCAGCGTCGATGTTCAGGGGCAGGTGACCGAAGATAGAAGCAACAAACAAGCTGTGTTCATTCGATGAAATAGGCTTCGCTGTGCGTATCGGCACAATATTGTCCCGCTTCTCTACTTGAATGGAAGAGACCTGAATGGTCTCCAATTCAACAACACGAGCCTTCAAGGCGAGGAAGTCGGCGAAGGAATTGGTGTCACTATCAAGACAATCGATAAAAAACTCGAGCGCTTTGGTGGCACTTAATTCTTCGCGCTCGTATTCGACCTCTAATGTTGCCTTGTCAAGCCAAGCAAAGCCGGATTGGAGGGGAAGCCTTAATCCCATACCCAGAGAGGCATAGCCGGGATGAGGAAATACCTCAAGCGTGCCTTTTGATACGTCAAAATTACTGAGCTTGAGCAGTTTTACTAGCTGCTGATAAAGACTTTTGCTGTTGATAGGCTCATCAAAAAATAGATAAAGGTGCCAGCCTCCACTAAAGCTGGAGCGGTATAGCGACGAGCGCTTAAGCCCAGCCAGGGCTAGCGTCTCAAGCAATCTATCTAGTTCAACTTTTGAATGATATTTGCTCTCAGTGTCGATATCGAGCACAGCATATTGAGTCTTTGATCCGGCACGAGACCCTACATAGAATTTGTCGTTCTGAAGGGAAATTGCTTTGAGAATACTGCTGTCATCGAGCTTCCAGCTCTCATTGGCCGACGACCAATTGCCGCCAGCAAGCGGCTTGTAAATGTAGCCATAGCGGTGGAACAGTGATAGAAACTGCGATACGCACAACTCCCATCCTTCCGGGAAGAATTTCTTGCGCGCAAATCTAATCGTCGCAGAGCCAGTAGGCACGCGCACTAAAGCAGGTCCAGTTATTGGTTTTCACCCAAAGTTAATTAGGGACGTGTTGACCTAACCAGACCGTTCGTTTATTCTGAACTCAACTCGCGGTAACTGCCAAGAAACGCGGCGAAAACTGAATATAATGGTCTGCAAAGATCCTGAAAGACATCGCCACTTGCGGTGTCTTTTATTTATCGGCTGTTATTGAGTCCAACTTTCTAGGGAGCGGTGCTCCGGGAAGATTGATTATTCAACAGCCACTGCTAATGGTGCTGAATTTCCATGTCACTATAAATGGAAACATTTTAGAGTGCAATAGGGTCGGAACCGAAATGAGCGCGCCTGTGCCGCTTCACGAAAGCCAGGAACAAGCCAGGAACGGTGTTCTTAGCATTCATGACTCCATCAAAACTCATTTTTGGCTCAAGCCCGGAATAGCGCCAGGAACATATCCGACTAACATCCAGGAACAGAATTCCGACCAAGAACAAGTAATTTATCAGCCAGAACTGAGCGGAACAGATCACTCGGAACAGGACAGAACAAACCGGAGAACAAACCCAAAACAGCCAACCCGCGGGCATTCATATCAATGAAGACTCTTGCAATTATCGCCCTCGCCAAAGGGGTTGTTCCGACCAAATCGGAACGGTGCCGAGAACAGAATTATCTCGTTCCTCGCAGAGGTGAGAACAATTCCTTGCGTGTTCTTCGCTCGCGGAACACGTTCCGGTCGGCAGCCAGGAACAACAGCAAACCCAGCCCTGTGGAGATCCGCAGCCCCGGAACGAATTCCGAGCAGAAGTAAGGCAGTACCGAATGTATATACTCGCGCAAGTGGTGGCACCTTTGAAAATTCTTGTTCTGGTAGCGGCTGTTCCTTTGAGTCAGAACAGGCGCTATCTGGTTCCTTGGTTGTTCCTGGGTTGTTGGATAGCCAGGCCAGTTAACCGATTCCTGAATTTTTTTGTCACAGATGCAAGGGTTTCAATCTATAATTGCGGAGAACTTTTGCGTTTAAATCGTTCAGTATATGCGTTAGATATTGCAACTAGATACGGTGCCTATATGAGTAAGACTTTTACAGTCAAAGAGGTCGCGGTCGCTCTGGGGATTACTCCTCGCGGGGTTATTCAACGACTGAATCGCAACCAGCTAAAAGGGACACGCAAAACAAACCAGTTTGGTACTCCTGAGTGGCAGGTGTATGCCACCAGAGAAATAAGCCAAGCTATCGAAAGTCTCAAAAGCGACCCGTCGGCGCCAGCGCAACAGTCATTTGCTCCTGACGCGACTGATAATTATGAGGACGCTATAGACGCCGAGGACGTTGATGTAGATGAGGCATTTGAGCAAGCTGATTGGATCGACGTTGAACGCAAACGCATGGAGCTTATGGCAGAGGCACTTGTCAAGCCGCTTACCGAACAACTCGTATTACAAGCCGCTGCTCTGCGAGAGAAAGAACTTCAGCTAGAAGATAAGGATCGTCAATTACGCCTCCTCCCAGACCTCCAGAAGCGCGCTGAAGACGAGAGAAAGGTCGCCGAGGTAGAACGCAAGGCGGCGGAGGAAAGAGCCCTCGAAGTCATCGCTCTCAAGAAACAAGTGTCAGCCTTGGAAGCGATCAAGCAAGAAGCTACTTCAAAGGTCGAAGAAGCTGATTCTGAACTTCAACAGCTGAAACTTCTGAAAGACAGTGAAGCACGTAGCCTGGGAGAAGAAAATGAGCGTCTGAAGCAGCAAGTTGAAGAAGCCGTGCTGAACGCTCAAAAACTCGCCGATCTAGAAAAGGTGGTGCTGGAACTGCAAAAGCCGAAGCCAACTTTCTGGCAGAAAATGTTTGGAACTCAGTAGTGTTTCTGGCAAACTAAAAATAGACCAGTTTGGCAGGAATGGCAGCCCAAAAGTTGACCACTTGGCAGCTGGAAGATTTAATCCCAATTTGAATTTTTAATTCAAGACCGCAAGGGCGGTAGGCTGCTTCGCAGCCGTTCCGCCCCGTCAGCAACTGCCTGAGCGTAACTCCCAGCGAGTCGCTTTGATTTTTGTCAGGCAGTGACCGCCGAGAGCATAAAAAAGTGTGGGAGCTACGCTGCTTTGCTACCGGGATACCATCGTTCGAAAGTCTTTTCCAAATCGCTGTTTAGGACCTGAGTGCGTGTTTGCAGCAACAGGTGTGCTCCTTCCTTCGTAAACGCACCAGAATGACCATCTTCACGACTATCGCAATCTGTAGTTAGATTGTCTAGCGGTGAAATGGAGGATGAGTGGTGGCCAAAACAGTGGGCTTGAGGGATAAGAACCCAAGGGAATTCTGGACAGAAAAAGTAAGGCAGTGGCAGAGGAGCGGCAAAGCTCAATCAGTATTTTGTAGAGAAGAAGGATTGAATCTAAATTCGTTCAACGGTTGGAAGCAGGCGCTACTGGCCGCCAAATCGCCGAAGAGCGGAGTGAAGCAAGCGCCAGCAGCAATGGCCGCAAAAAGCAACTCTGTTGATGCCAAGCCTTCTTTTCTTCGATTTCCAATCTCGGATTCGGCCGTCGATAAAACGCCGTCCGAAAAGCCTGAGCCTGCGCAAGTTAAGCAAGCCGAGGTAACTCCAATCCTTGCGGCTGAACTAATCGACGCTGGCAGCGGTCGCCGAGTGCGTATCTTTAACGGCGCAGATCAATCAACTGTTGCTGCATTGCTCTCAGTCTTTTCGAGCGCATCTAGCGGGTTTTGATTGACCCAGCGATCTGGCAAGAGGTCGTCAATCTTGTCGCAACCCGCTCCAATTCGAATGAAAATATCACGCAAATAGAGATAAGGATTGACTTTCAGTCTTTTGCAAGTGTTTACCAGAGTTGCAAAAACGCTAGCTGTTTCTAGCGACTCTTCGCTACCGACATGCAGCCAATTTTTTCGACCAACGGCAAGTGGTCTAATTGCATTTTCTACTAGATTTGTGTCCAGCGGCAGATGTCCATACTCCGTGAAGCGACAAAGCTTGTCCCATCTGGCCAAGGAATAATTGATCGCTATTCCCAAAGGAGTTTTTGGCGGCGTGATTGGCTTCCACTCCACCAATAACCTCCGCATCTGAACCAAAATTGGCACTGATTCAGCCTGGCGCGTAGCTAGTATTTGCTCCGACCCTAGTCCCTCAGTTCTTTTTTCGATTTCATACAGCTTGCCATACAGAGCAAGTAATAGACCGGCTTTTTGTTTGTCATATTTAAGCGCCTTCTCTGCATATCGCCGAGCATGCACATTGCAGTTTGCACTCTTCGAACTTTCATACCAATCGTAACCACCGTAGCCATCCGTGAGAAGAATTTTGTCAAATCCTTCCAGCAATTTCTGCGCTCTCTCCTTGCAGCGGTCAGGCTGAAAATCATAAATAGTGTATGGATGCTCACTGTCTCCATGCGCTACCCAGACATAGCCGGTCTTGATCTTCTTCAGTTTTCGATTCAAATCGATGAATTTGACCGGACTCTCATCTGCTTGCAGAACGGCACTCTGCATAGCGAGTTCACGCATGCGAGCCACAAGTGGCTTAGCTGCTACGGCCCCGTAGTCCAACCACCGCCCCAAGCTGGCCCGAGCAATGGTCATTCCTTCGCGGGCATACTGCTGCTCTTGTCGATAAAGCGGCATGTGATCGGCATATTTTGCAGTGCCAATATGGGCAATTAATCCTTCCGCTGCTTTGCCACCGTTGTGAATCTGCTTTGGACGCTTCCCCTCAATAACCCCTTTCTGGCACGACTTGCAAGCGAATTTGTGTGTTACTAACTCAATAGCTACAAAACTAGCTGGAATATAATCAATCTGTTCAAGAGTTTCTGTGCCAATCTCCGCCTTCTGCTCTCCACAGTCGCAAACCAAATCCTCTGCGTTTGGATAATAGTGCCTGTACACCCGCTCAATTGACGGATTAATTGGGTTGCGTCCACCGCCGCCATTTTTCTTCTTCACTTTTTTATTTGAATCGGAACTGGATTCTAAATCTGATTCAGATCCTTGCTCAAGCTCAGCGCCGTACTCGTCAGCGTCCAGGCCTGCCGAATTCTGCTTAAGCAAATTCGCAAACAATGCAAGCTGAGCTGGATTGAGCTTTTCGGTGCTTCTGCCAAATTTTTCGCGTACCATTTCTTGCAGGCGCTGCTTTAGGCGAAGGTTTTCCATGTCTTTAGTTTCGAGTTCAAAACTTTTGCTGGCAAGCGTCTCAGCCAACTCTTGAATTAAAGCATAGCAAGACTCGAGGTCGCTCGGCAGTGCTATCTCTAGATTTTCAAGCAATGGATTCGACACTAAAACTCTCTCGCATTCGATGAAATAATTTTAGCAAATACACCATATTCAGTACCAGTAGTCTACGCAACTTTTTGCATAAGTTTGAGAGAATTTGGCACTGGGATAGCGAAGCTGTCACCAGGGGCAATACGATGCCGCAAAGCCTTATCAGGTAAGTGTTTCAAAATCGGACAATTTTCGCGCTGCTTTGCGAATGCAGTAGAACTCAGTCATACTGGGAACTTCTTGATCGCTTGATCGTATTCTTCCTGTGCTACAGCCAAACTCATACGAGAGTAGATCTCCAAAGACTGTCTGGATGCGTGTCCTGAGTATGGTTGAATCATCGCATCATCCAAACCCTGCTTCTTTAGCCAGGTGAATAGGAAGTGGCGCAGTTTGTGTGGTGAGACGGTCTTTGTTAGACCCGCTGTTGTGGCGTACCGCTGAAGGATCTTGCGTATTCCACGGTCGGTATAAAGCTTCTTCCATGATGATTCGAACAGGTGTGTGGCACCACTCACTTTCATATCATTGACGTGCATTGCCAGTATTTCTTTGAATGATTCGGGGAATGGAACCATCCTGTCTTTGCCGCCTTTCCCTGACTCAATGCGGATTTGGAAGCGTTTGAAATCTACGTCAGTGAGTTTGATATTCACAAGCTCACTTACCCGAGCACCGGTGTACAAGAGTGTTTTTACAATGAGCAAGTCCTGAGTATTTTTGCCAGTCCAGACAATTTCATAGTATTGCTTCATTTCATCTTCGGTCGGAATATCAGGCAGTGACTTGGTTTTTGTCACTACCTCCACATTCAGCTCGGCCCGAAGGTGTTTAAAAACAGCTTTTAGATAGTGGTAATCTGGGCGCTCATTGCGCAGTAACTTTGCCAACTCTTTGGCTTTTTTTTGCGGGTTTGTTCTTGTCATCTCTGGCTACCTATGCCGCTTTTGCTTTGAGCTTAATTCGTTTTTTCATATTGCAATCGAAGTGCCCATATGTAACATGTGAGTGCCCGAGCGGATTTAGACCGCGCCAGTCTGCTGCCGTCATGCGATCGGACCAGTCTGGTTCGCTGAGCACTTCTTGGAGCATTAACGTGTTTACGTAGATGAGAGAGACTTGCAACAAGTGCAGACAGAGCATTGACAGCTCCTGGTCTTCGATATTGTTTGAAGGAATTTTTCCATTTTGTCCGAAGTGAATAAATCCATTGACGCTGTTCCAATTTTCAACAACGTTGAGCCCTTCATGAATTTCTCGGCGTAGAGCTTCTGAACCAAGGTACTGGCAAAGGAAAATGGTTTTGAGAACACGACCAAGTTCAACAAATGCTTTGTAGGTAGGATGACTAAGGTTATCGTTGGTGAATCGTCTCAAGATAGCCTCAGCGTCAGCTGTCCTGGTCTTAATTGCAACCGCGCATTTGACCATCTCGTCATATTGCTCCTTGATCAGCTGCCAGTTAATAGCCGTGGTCATAATTGGTTGCAAGTTCGGATAGTCACCAGCTTTACGGCTCCCTGGGCTACTGAGCTTTTCTCTGCGAATGCCTTTTAACCGGGGCAGAAGTTGAAAGCCTAAAAGAAATGAGAAAGCAAAGCCCACTTCACTTTGTCCATGAGAATCCACATATGCCTTGTCCACAGACATAGCGGTGCAATGGCGTAGTACACCTTCAATCATGGCCTCTACTTCAGATGAGGAGCACCGCTTGAGCTGTGAGTATATGCACGTTGAGTTCTTCTCTACATGCCAGTAAATCATCACGCCGCGGCCGCCGTATCTAGAATGCCATTCGGTCATTAGATTTTGATCCCACGAGCCGAACTTCTTGGAGTCGGCCGCGCAAGAGGTAGTGCCCTCGCCCCAAATATGAACCTGCCGCACCTTAAATATCTCGTTCACTACTCGGCGGATCGCATTACGAACAGCATCACGAGTCACAAAACGCCGCATGATGTACTTGAGGTCAGCGTATTTCTGATCGGCGCGTGCCCTCTTAAGACCAGCATTGGTGCCAATTGCATGAAGAGCTACAACCAATCTCTTTCGTATGATTTCGCGATCCAAAACCTCTCTTGTCGCCACGCTGCTAAATTCATCGGTGAAACCAATGCGAAGTTCGGCTTCTTTAAAAATGTCTAGGATAGTAGTCTGCGGCCACCTTTGCTCTAGTTCATCTCCAAGCTTTTCCAGATTGACTGGCGGCAGCTGAGGCTTCAATGGTGTCAATTTGATTCTGCCAGTAGATGTTATTTTCACCTTGTCATTTGTTTTGATTGATCCATTCAGCTCAGTTAAGGCTTCTACCATTTTGGCCTGGAGCCCGTCGATCCAGTCATCTGGGTTTGTTGGAATATCTAGGTCTGCGTAATACTGAGCACGTTTGTTCTCAAAATCAGCTGGCAAATCGTCATCTGGATCTCTGAATTTCTTTGCGCCGGGCACAAAAGACTCTTTAGTTTTAGTGCGCTTATCAAGCTTCCTGAGCATGAGTACCCTGTACTTACCTTCGTCTACAGATTTCTTGCCAGTATCATCAACGTTGTAGACAAGTTCTTTATCTTCTTTGTCGATAACTCCCTCAATTGGCAGCTTTGCCAGGTCTTTGTCGTCAAGCTTATCTTTGGTTGAAAGAATTTTGATAGCTTTCATCAGAGGTTTTAGTGCTGGCGCTTTAGACTTGAAATCCAGAACCCGTAATATTCTTGGAAATATTCGTTGGTAGTGGTGCTTATAAGAAGCCGTCGCTTTGGCTAATACCTGCTGGGTGAAATATGACCCAGACGACTTGAATTCAGCAATCAAATCTTTGAGTGTCTGCTCGCCGACAACTGGAAAATGACATCGCGTACAGTGCCATCAGTGAGGTTTCCCCTTTCGGACGGACAGTAATTTAGAGCGAGTCGCTCTTACGCTGTCTCCATGCTCTTTTCAAATTCATCTGGCGAAACATAATCGAGATGAGAGTGAGAACGCTTCGTATTATAGAATGTCTCAATGTAATCAAAGATGCTCAAACGCGCTTGTTCTCTCGTTTTATATTTCTCATGGTGGACAAGTTCATTTTTCAGAGTGCCGAAGAAGCTCTCGGCGACGGCATTATCCCAACAATTGCCCTTGCGGCTCATGCTTTGTGTGCAGCCATATTTTTTCAGCTCCTTGCGAAACAAATCGCTTGCGTACTGACATCCACGATCCGAATGCACCAGGACCGGTGCTCGTCGTTTCTGCCTGAACAGCGCCATGCGGAACGCGTTCACAACAATGTCTGCGGTCATGCGCGATGACATTGACCAGCCGACGATCTTGCGCGAACAGAGATCAATCCACGTTGAGAGGTACAGCCAGCCTTCCTCCGTCGGAATGTATGTCACATCACCGACCCATGCCTGGTTCGGCTTACTTGCCGTGAACTCCCGATTCAGCAGGTTGTCCGCGACCGGAAGATTGTGTTTAGAATTCGTTGTCGCTTTGAATTTCTTCTTGCGCTTTGCTTGAATGCCATTCTTCTTCATCAATTCCTCCACAGTTTTGTGATTAACGACAATGCCCTCTTTTCGAAGCTCGCGCAAGATTCTCGGTGAACCATAGTTGCCGCGCGAGTCTTCATAGATTTTCTTGATCTTAGTCAGCAATTCCTGCTGCCGGACCTGGCGCTGAGGAACCCCGCCTTTCCGCCATTGGTAGTAGCCGGACCGCGATGCGTGCAGAACGCGACACATCATTTCGATCCGATATTTCTTATCGTGGCGTTGAATGAACGCATACTTTACCGGAGGTTCTTGGCAAAGTATGCTGCGGCCTTTTTTAGAATTTCGTTTTCCTGCTCAAGCTCTTTGTTGCGCTTCTGAAGCTTGCGGAACTCTTCATCTGCTCGGCTTTTGCCATGACCAGCGTCCTTGCTATTTTTCTTCCTCCATGACTGTACCCAGCCGTACAGCTTCCATTCCGGCAGTCCCAACTCTCTGGCTACTTCTGCCGTTGTTTTATTTCCTTTGAGCGCCAGCTGTATAGCTGTATCTTGGAACTCTTGTGTGTATGCCGGCTTCTGCTGTTTTTTGTTAGTCATAAGTCTCTCCTTTTGACATTTTATGTCATGGAGCGACTCAGCTCTAGTTACTGTCCGTTAAACCGGGGAAAGGTCACAGGATTATCTAATGCGGCATTGGCAATCCTGAATAGTAGTTCCGGCTTTCCTCGAACCCGCTTAATATCAGCAACGTACTCTTTCACAGTCCTGTTTTCACAGCGTTTATCTACTCCATGTGTTATTTGAAACAACATCTGAACTAGAGTGTCTGTAACTTCTTCCGCTCTCAATTGGCAGTAGATAGCCAATTGAGAATATTTTTTAAAGTCTGGGTGGCGCCGTATTTCTCTTAGCGGTTCAGTGGCTACTCTCTGCTTGTAGAGCGTAAGCATATTCGGAGATAGACCAGCTAAGAGGTTCTTCGGCAATCTAATGTCTCTCAAGCATTCTAATTTATCCATCTCACGTATGAGATTTTTGACGTTTGCTTTGCCCGGTTCCTCTCTGAGATCGCTCATGTTCAGGACCTCACGGTCCAGTGGCTCGTCTTCCTTGCTGAGCAGTAACGCTTCAAGCCGAGGTATTGTAGCCTTTGGAATCTTGTCCATAATCTTCTGTAGAACTAGCTGGTCATGCGAGGTTATAGCAGACTTCACCAATCGATCAATTCTTGCTCTCTCAGGTGGTTCTAATCGCAATTCCATGAAACGCTGATATACAGCGACTGTTATCTGCTCTTCTGTCATGCCCTGTGGCAGAATGTTATTGCGCAACCATTTGGTGACCTTCTTAGAATCATCAACGGTACATTCTCTAAAGCCTGTATAGTCCCGGATTTGCGCTCTTTGGTTTTTAACTGTTTTGTTCTCGGTGCTATAGTCGAAGAACTTTAAAAATACTGAGACAGGAATATCAATCTGCTCGGCGACGAATGCGGCGCACTTTTTTGGAATTTCAATTTTGCTGTCTGGGAATCGCCCCTCAATTTGGAAGAATTTCAACAAAAGTGCGAACCCAAGCCGGTTTTCGTCATTTCGGCTTGTAAGCAAATTTAGCTCACCTGGCTGAAGTGTCCAGTATTCCTGCAATTCGGGGATTTCCCAATCTCGCTTCATTGAGTCTCACTTTTTGAAGGCCGCATATGACAGTAAGTTCCTAGAATGTACAGAGTAGGAACTTGCTAGGCAAAAAAAGAATACCCTAAACCTCGAAACGCTCAAGGTTCGTTTACAGAAACCGTTGCTTTCCGTTACCATTTTAAAAGTCGGAACTTTAGCGATAATGGCTAGAACAGTACGTCATCGCCATCGCCGAGCCCGCAATTGGTTAGCCTGTCACGCTTAGAGGCACGTTTAGCAAGTTGCCCCTGGTGACAGCTTCGCTATCCCGGTGCCATCTAAGCTTTGCTCTTTTGTAGATACTCTTGCATAGCCAACTTTCAATTCCCAGCACTCACTTTTTTATTAGCAAATCTTATATCTTTAGTTTCGAGTTTCGCGTCAATCTTTTGCTAGTCTTTCCATGCCGCTTCCAGAGTGGCGCCGGGCCTTAGCACAACTTAGGATTTTCGCTACTCAAACTTTACTACGGATTTGGAGTTTTGACTGACTTTTCCCCGGCCGAAGATGACCCAGCCCTTCAGCAATATGCGCTTATTGCTCCGTGCATTGAAAACGGTGTCAGCCAAAAGATTCGGGCCGCCGAAACAGGTGTCAATCGAAAAACTCTCAGCCGACTCATTGAAAAATTCAGGGCTGGTGGCATAGAAGCTCTCCGAAGAAAAGCAAGAGCAGACAAAGGCCGCGCCCGAGTTTCAGAAAATACTTTCAAATTTATCAAGGGAAAACTTCTCACTCATCCACAACTTAGTTATGCCACCATTCAGCGACAACTAGATCGTCTTGGCACTCACACTGAGGAGTTTGGTGCAAGCTATCAGTAGATTCGAACGATCAGAAGAAACCTTAGTGAGGACCTGGTTGTTCTTGCGCGTAGCGAGAAAGAATTTGAAGAAACCCGAGAACTCTTAATCCGGCACGAAGCTAACTTCCCGAATGAGATGTGGCAATGCGATCATAAATTTCTAGATTTATTTGTTTGGGACAGCAATCACAAAGCTGTAAAACCTGTGCTCACAGCAGTTATCGACGATTACAGCCGCGCGATAATGGGCTACTATCTAGACTTGGATCCGCCGTCTGCCCAGAGAACTGCGATAAGTCTTCGTCAGGCGATTTGGCACAAAGATAATCCTAAGTGGCTCGTGTGCGGCATTCCTGACATTTTTTATACCGATAGAGGTTCAGATTTTCGCTCTGAACGAATTAAACAAATTGCGGCTGAACTTGGCTTTGAGCGACGTAAACGACGCAGCGGTAAGCCTCAAGGCGGCGGCAAGATTGAACGCTTCTTTTTGACAGTAAATCAATTGCTCATGTCCGAGCTACCTGGATTTACTCCTGAAGACGCTGAGCCAGCAACTCCAGAAATGACCATCCATCAACTTCAAGTCATATTCGATAAGTGGTTGATAGACGAATACATGCACAGAAAACATTCTGAAATTGACGAGACGCCATTTGCCCGTTGGAGTAATCATCATCAACATCCACGATTAGCTTCCTCTCTGGAGGCTCTTAACGTGCTCCTGATGACCGTCCCTGACTCGCGCACAGTTCAACAAGTGGGTATTCGCATTTTCAATAATTTATACCGCGCTACAGAAATGACCGGCTTGGTCGATAAAGAAGTAACAGCCCGCTACGATCCACGGGATATTTCATACGTGCTTGTTTATTTCGAAAATGAATTTGTCTGTCGAGCAATCTGCGATAAATTGGCGGATCAAAAACCCAGCTTGAAAGAGCATATGCACTCTCGTGCTGAATACAAGCGAGGACTCAAGCAGGATATTAATATAGCTGTGCGTTTGTGTCCGTCCCACACAGGACGTGGTTGAATTTCTAAGTCGGTGATGATTTCCTGATTTGAGTTCTGTGGCTGTTTGCCGCAGCCGACACTCAAAAGTTAGGAGTTAGAAACATGACAAAGAAAAGAAAATTCACGGAGAAGGCAAAGGTTCAACTGGTAAAGGATTTTGAGGTCAGCAGCGTTAGTGCCAGTGCTTTTTGCAAAACACGAGGCTTGTCGGAAAGTACGTTTTCATTCTGGAGAAAAAGTCTGACGTCTGAGCTCAAGGTTCCGTCGGCGCAGAAAATATTAGCTAGAAAAGAAATGTCTGCCAGCCATCACGTCGACTTCATTCCTGTTGCCTTGCTCGAGGCCCAGCCAGAAACGTCAGCTAACAAACCAACGACGCACATTGGGCCATCAGGCTCAGCAGCATTCGAGATGTTGCTGCCTTCGGGCTCGATGATCCGTTTTGCAGTGAACTGCCCACCCTCGTTCGTTACCGCCGCCTTCGCCGCGATCGGGGTGCAATAGTGTTTAATCTCTCTCAATCTATTAGAATTTTCGTCTGCGCAAAACCCACCGATATGCGCAACGGCTTTAAGGGCTTGATTGGCTTAACCAAGGGAATTCTGCAGAAAGATCCTTACACTGGCCACCTATTTCTTTTTCGAAGCAAGCGCGGAGACTTCATCAAAATTCTTTGGTGGGATCTCGATGGTTTCGCAATCTTTGCTAAGCGCCTTGAGGCGGGCTCGTTTTCTTTTCCTGACGTGCAATTTCAAGACGGTAGATATTTGCCCGTTGAGATCGAACGTACGCAGCTCCTGTGCCTTCTCGAAGGAATCGATCACAAGATCGTCGACATAAGCAAAAAGAAAAAATGTAATCGCCGCTTCACTCGTCGCTTCATAATCGAAAGTCCGACCACCGAATAACCCACCATATTAGTTCTCTCTGATCTGGGCAATTACCCACCTTTTTACTGAATAAAGTGGTGGCTCATTTGGTACCATAGCTTTGTTACCAATCGAGCCGCACTAATGCAAAAATCTGAAAATTCGAAGCTAAAAGCCGAGAACGAACAACTTCGCGCCGAACTCCTGAAAGTTAGCACTCAGCTCGATTGTGCCCTGGAGAATAACACGACTCTGAGCGCCCAAATGAAAGATCTTCAGGAAAAACTCGATATCATCATCAAGCAATTCGACAAGAAAAAGAAAAATGAGCATAGCTCCAAAAACGAGCACCACAATCCTCGTCAGGCTCCAGAAAATGCACACACAAATAATGCCGAGCCTGCTGAAACCAGTCAACTTTTAACTAACGGCGGTGCTGCTGCTACTCTCGCAAAAAAGCCCTCTCGCCTGAAGTAAAGGCTAAAAGAACGGCAAATCGCGAAGCCAAGCTGAACGCACTGGCTGACCTTGCTTCGCGCACCTTCATACACCACCTCGACGAAAATCAGCTGAGTTGTACTAACTGCAATTCAACAATGAAAGTTTTTACCCACAAAACTTCTCCACAGATCGAGAAACTCATTAACACTCTTGAAGTCATCAAACACATGCAGGAGGTTGCTTCTTGTCAGTCTTGCAAAATTGGAATAGCCACTGCCACCAGAGCAGCTACCCCAATCCCAGGCTGCCTTCTTGGCCCAAGGCTGCTAGCAACGGCTTTCGTGAACCGCTTTAACGACGGCTTGCCTTACTACCGAATCAAGAAAAGACTTGCTCGCGAAGGACAGTCGATCCCTCTTTCGAATTTCAGCAACTACCAGATCGGCGCAGCCAACGCGGTTGAACCACTTTGGGAGCTGATTAAAAGCGAAATCCTTCTTTCTAAAATAATCAAAACTGATGACACTGAGTGCAAAATACAAGTTTCGAAATTGAAGTACCGCAAAATAAAGACTCCTCGCAACATTCGAAAAGGCAAGATGACGGCCATCCTCGGCGACCAAGAGCATCCCTTCAATCTTTTCGACTTTTCGCCAGATAAATCTTTCGCCCGCAACATCGCATTTTTTCAAGGCTACTCCGGTCTCATACAAGCCGACGGCGCCGTTGGCTTTGACGTGCTTTTCGAAAACACCACCTTGAAATTGAGTCAGTGCTTCGAGGTTGGCTGCCACGCCCACTCTAGAAGAAAATTCTACGACTGTCTTACTACTCACATCAAACAAGCTGACTACGTTCTCGATCTTTACCATGAACTTTTTCACATCGAAACCCGCATTCAAGGTAAGTCTTACGAAGAAATTCTCCAAGCTCGCCAAGTCGAAGCTAAGCCGATTCTTGAGAAAATAAAAGAATATCTTCTAGAGCTTCAACCGACCCTGACTCCAAAAGACGAATTTCTCGTAGGCATAAAATATTTCCTGAAAAACTGGGTTGCTCTCACTCGCTACCTCTCCGATCCAGATCTCGATATCTCAAACAATGACACAGAGCGCTTGATCAAAGAGTTTGTCCTGGTGCGTAAAAACATTTTGTTCATGGGCTCTGACAGAGCCGGTCGTGCCTCAGCAATTTTGATGACCCTAATTGCATCGGCCAATCGCAACAAACTCAACCCTGTCGAATATCTCGCAGATGTATTCACGAGAATCAATTCTCTGGCCCATGACCCTGAGCTCCTTAACCAGCTCTTGCCCGACCGATGGACTCCTCCACCTAAACCTACTGCTCACCCGGGCTAACCATTGCCGCCTGCCGAGACCCCAGCTACGACGCGACCGTCTCTTCGGCTACAGCAATGAGTTAAACACGCTCAGATTCGGATTTCTACCACGTCCTGTGTGGGACGGACACGTGCGTTTTGCAGATTCGTGCACAGATTCACAAAGGAAAATTCCAGAATCGCCGGTGGTGGCAAGTGGAAAAGTTGCAAAAAGTCCGAGTAACCTCAGGAGATATAGAGTTGACGAGTAACATTAGTAAACCGGCATTTATAAATACAAGACAGCATGAGCGTTTTGTCGACTTCTGCGATGCATGCCGGCGAAATCAATATGTTGGTGTTTGCACCGGAAGATCTGGTGTAGGCAAGACGCGATCATCACAGGCTTATTCCAATTGGAATGTTATTGAACCTCTTCTGACGGTTGCACCAATACGCTATCCCAGTCCTCCTCCCAAGCTTGATGGCTGTTTCACCGCAATCTACACTCCAGATATTTCCTGCACAGTAAAAAGAGTTGAGTCAGGATTGGCTCTGTTACGAAATCGCTTCGATGCGCTTGTCGAGCATTCTATGCGATGGCACAACAGCGAGGAATGGTATAAGACTCGCCGTCAGCGCTTCTTAGAGCTGCTCATTATCGACAAAGCTCCGCGACTATCGTTCAGGTGCATAGAAGCGATATCTGACTTTGCTGAGAAACAGAATCTTGGAGTGGCTCTAATTGGGCTGCCTGGCTTCGACCGCCGTATCCGCAATTATGAACCGATCGATAATCGAGTAGGTTTCTATCATGTTTTCAACACACCACGCACCGAGGAACTCCAGGCGATACTCGAAGCGCGCTGGCAAAGCCAACTGATAACGATTGAGGACGGCGCCGTCCAAATGCTAGAGAAGGTGACCAACTCAAATATTCAGAAGCTCGTTAACATAAACGCAGAGATGAGCAGGGTTTGCGAATTGAACTCAGTCACTGTTATCACATCCGATCTTGTGGAGCTCGCCAGCAAGACTCTGCTGCTCGACACTAAATGAGGTGGCACTCCCGTACTGAAATCAAGCCTATTTTGTCAGCGACAGCCAACACATACATACAGCCGTGAGACATTTAATTCCTCAATAAATGGGACATTTAAATAGTCAAAAAAAGGGACAAATAAATCCTCAAATCACACTGTTTTAGACCACGGTTTCTGTGCCTAAACAAAAAAGCTCGTCAGGTATGCAGCCAAAATTCCGAGCGCGACAAACATGACATACAAAACAACCGCTAATTTCTTGGACACCTCTGTCCATAGATAGCTCATCGGAAGGAAGCTGTACGTCCCCAGAGTGAAAAGAAATAGCATCACATATGGTGCTGGCACGTGCTGAGTGTGCAGTTGCTGTGCCGTCATCACGTCAAGCGCAATCGGTATGGGCAGAAGCACGGTAACTAGCGCTGTGCCTGCAAGAACAAGCGGGTTTACCTCAGCAAATATGCTCTTCAATGGAAGCACCTCCATTGCCAAAGAACTCAGTACAGCTGCAAGCAACATAAATGGCACTGCTGTTTTTATCAGCTTCAACAAGTTCTTGAAGTATTCTAGTCCAACGTGCTTGGCAGAATCCAAAAGGCTTTCCTGGCATTCTTTGTGCAGCGGAATCGAGCACGTCACTGTTGGTTGCTCGAGTAACCCGACTTCAGCTGTGGCTTTGCGGTTGTTGATGTAAACAATGAGCGGCACAAATACCAGCAAAACCAGAGCGATAAGCGAGTATTGAATGGCTCCGTAATACCAGGGCAGTCCGGCGAACACCATGGATACGACAACAAAGTTCAAGGTCGGGGAACTGAACATGAAACCCAGGGCCGCTTCCACGTTGGCTTTGCCACGAGTGATGCCGCAGGCGACCGGTACTGCGCAATTCACGCAGACGCCAGCAGGCGCGCCCATCACAATTCCTTTGAGAGTGTTCATGTAGATGTTGCCACCCAGTTTGGGCGGATAGAACTCAAACACAGTATGCAATAAGGCTCCTAAAGCCAACCCGAACGACATGCCGATGCGCATTGACCAAATCCAGTTAACGAATGAGGCCCACCATCGCTCAACAAAACTAGCCTGGACAGACGCTTTGATTAGTTCCGAGTTGTAGATATAGGACACAAGTTCGTGATGACCCATGTCTTCAGCTTTGTGGAACAGCTGCGGGTAGCGAGAGCCGAACCAGAAGGTACAGAGGATGAGCGCTGCCATTCCGAGCATTACAAAGAGTGGGTAATAGCACCGAATATCTTTGCCGCCGATGAGGATAGGCCGTCGCTGTGGTGGTGAGGACTCCATTGAAAAAGCTACTGCCATGAATTCTTTCTCCAACCTATGCTCATGCGCTCGATTATCCCTCATTTGGCAAGTGACATTCTGTGCCAAGCTATGATTCGCGTAAGTACCTCGGCAATTTATGTTCCCAAAAGGCAACGGCCAAACTTCGTGGCCAGGTCAATTTGCTCAGCTGTGGCACATATGCAGTTTGGGAACATAATCTGAGTAGTGGGCAAGCGGTTGCACGAAGTGATGAAACGAGATCGGATCACTAATATGCGTCGGCTTGATTCCAGGCTCTTTGACCAGTATCAGCCGATATTGCGGCACGATGTATTTAAAATGTCTTTTCAGTGGTCTTGATTCTTTTCTAGCCTTCTGGCTCCCGCTCTCACTCTTAACAGCCTTAACGGCACCGCCTGCGGACTCTTTTTCAATAGTCATGTTCATGTGCTTAACCTCCAAATTCAGGATGCCCGCGCACCCCATGCAGCACATGCCGTCACACGCCAGCCAAGGGACCCGGTGTCCAGCCTCGCGAAGCGACCGCAGGCTTGGGTTGGACACTGGGTGGCGGCGTGTAGGCTAGTGCGCCGGCATGGGAAGACAGCCGGGCAATCCCACTAGAGCAAAGCTCTCTGCGGGGCAGCCTCAGCCACTAAAAATGAGTTGGCAGTGGCGACGAATGCTCAGGGAAATGGCGACGAAGGATCGATCGCGCGATCGCGTTCAACAGCATCAAGCTCACGGTAATAAGAAATAGCTCTAACTATCGCTTCTTTAGAACAAGCAATACAGCGCACATGACAGATCTGGTGAGGCTCGCGACTTAAGTCGCAGGTATAGAGCCCCACCAGATCTGTAAGCAAACTGCGCTCGATAGAATTGATGAAACGGTCATCGTCGGTCATGTTGCGCACCTCAGAGCAAAGCTTTAGCGTAGCTAGAGCCTATAAAAAACGGAATGTGCATTAAGCACAGACCCACCTTCGGCAAAGAAAAAAGAAAAGAGGAGGCGGGGCTTTGCCCCGCCTCCCTGAAGCTATGCAGCTACCTTGCTTTTCTTGGGCGCAGATGTTGCTTTTACTTCGCCGCCCTCTTTTTCAGACTCGGGCTTTTTGCCACAAAGGTGGAAACCGGAGAGCTTCACCACTGGGCGTCTCATCTCTACTTTGACTCCGTTGATTTCCTTGGTGTATTTGGAAATTGAGAGCCTGCCGGTAACTGCGACCTCGCGCTTTTCGGTTACGTACTTCATGACTCGGTCAGCCAGCCCGTTCCAGGACTCGACATCAATCCACATAGGCTCCGGATTGTCCGTTTTGGAAGAGTAGTCAGCCACGGCCAGGGAGAACTTAGCCAGTTTGTTGTCTGTATCAGAGAAGGTAGTTGAGGTGGGGTTTTGACCGACGCGACCGATGAGTGTGATTTGGTTGTTCATAAGATGGCACCTCCAGTGCTGTGTTTGTGTGCCAAAAGACCTGCAACTGTTTTCGTGAGTGCAAGGACGCGCAGCGCGGAACGCAGTGGAGTTCATCCTTTCACGGTAGAAAATTGGTGCCAGAGTTAGGCACGTACTTACACAGCCCTGGGGGTAGCCAGATATGGACGACCAACTAATCAACTAACCAGGCGCACAGGTCTTCTCGTCTCACAACCATCCAACAGAAAGACAACAAAAAAGCTAGTTCTTCAAAGCCGGAAGACACTCTCAGAAGGACAATCGGACGAAATGAAAAATTGATGTCGAACAAAAAGGGCTGACTGACCGACCAAAAACGTAACTGAAAAGCGCGTACAAAGAAGGCAGGCTCTTAATTTCCTGCCAAGGAAAACAACGGACCGTGAGATGAGACGCCCAAGGGCTCTCCGGACTTCAAATCATGGAAGGCAAAAAGCACAGGTCTGACATGGGCGAAGTGAGTCTTTCTGCGCCTTTAGAGCAAGGGAGCCAATAGCAGCAGGACAGAGGGTAAGCAAGTCATGCCGCACTGGCTCTGCATGCCGCCCGTTCCGGTGATGCGGAAAACTGACAATGTCTACATCGAATTCCAGACCCTCAAAGGCTGGAATGACTCCCGAATGCAAGTCACTATCTTGCAGTAAGGCTAACTTCCAAACTGCTGCAGGAGTTTTGCACAATGCAAAAATCGCTTGCTCATAATTCTCCGAATCCACTGAAAGCAAGCCTTGAACGTTAGGCAAGGCAGCCAACTCGGTCATTGCATCGAACACTTCCCTCTCAAGAAAACTACGAGTATAGAACCAGAACTTGCACCCAGTGTACTTCTTAGCAGTCAGTGCCCAGGCTCTGACGTAATCGGCAGAATAGAAGTCGCCGACATCATGAATGCGCAACGTCCACGGAATTGCTGTCTGTATGCCTGCAATCTTGGCAGTGAGCCAGTCCCGAGGACGGGCTTGATCGACTAACATCGAGAGATTCTCAGCCAATAACTCCGGACCGCCTTCAGCGAGAAGGAACTGCGAAGTCCTGAAGTTACGACCCCGCTTAGCTTTCTGACCAATAGTCTGATAGCGGACACCATTGCCATAACACAACCTTTTGCACAATGCAGTTGCATTGATGCAAGTCTCAGTACGTGGAAGACTGAACGCCCAACCCACTTTACTATTATTTGTAAGTTCCAAACCATAATCGAGATTTGCCATTGCCATTTCTCCATGAGACTCAACTGGCAGCACGCGCTGCTGGTCTCGCCCCCCGGCTTGGCTCCGGCGCGACATGGCTATGGGAAAATTCAACAAATAAAAATCAAAAGTAACCGCGCCGGTGGCGCAAAGACGGAAAAATGGGCGAACCAGCGCGGCGCCTTCCACCAGGTTTCGCAGCAACGTATGGCGATTCGTACATATGACTAAACTGTTATGACGGAAGCCCCGAGACCCGGAACTATTCGGTAATTACGAAAGTCTTAGCTTGATAAATGAGCGAATCTAAGCTACGCTAGATTTAGAACGAGAGGAAAACCCATGAGCGCTGTTTTAGACGGTAATACCGAATCAAAAGTCAAATTCTTGAATGACGAAGAGTCAGTCGAGCGCTTTGATAAACAAGTGCGCAACTTGCTTGGCATAAGTGCGGAAGACTTTCTTGCACGCAGAGCAAAAGGCGAATACAAAGACAGTTGCGAAGATTCCAAAGTTCTCAAACTTCTCATGATGGTTCCCAAATCTTTAGCTGATCGTGGCGTCAAATAAAGGTCACGAGGCACTCAACGCCTACTGCGAAGAGATTCAAAAAATCGTTAGTTGCATTACTAACGAGGTCTGGTATTGCAGTTCAAGTGAACGTGACCGCTTGAACTTTTCCGTTGGCAATGGATTTTTCAGGGTAACGTGTGAAGACAACAGCTATTTGCACACTGATATCAACCAAGAAATAGAAGACCCTAGAACTAATGGCACTGGCACAGTCACAACCAAGTACTATCTCTACTCAGTCGCCGACGCCGATAGCAAGGACCTAGTGGGGTTTCACTTTCATCCAGATCTCACTGAAGATCCAATTTTGTATCCACACATTCATGCCTATGCAAAAGACGATAAACGCTTTTTATCACTAGAGTTGCAGCGCAAACATATTCCATCTGGAAGAGTAGCTCTGGAAGACGTTATTCGTTGGCTAATTTCCGAATTGAACGTAAAGCCGCGGCGAAAAGATTGGGACGAAGTTCTCACTAAAGCAAAAGCACGCTTTCTCGAAATAAGAAGTTGGGCGTAAAACTTTATCCTCTCACATCCCTGAAAATGGCTTGATCACGCGATTGCAGAAAGCTCACAATAATTGAGTGATTACTCCGGACACGGCCTCGGAGGTCCAGTTCTCATGGCAAGCTCTCTCCTAAGCTGCTGAACATAAGGCAGGAGCGCGATTGCATCTTCCTCATAGGGAGCAATGCTCAAATATCCAGGCAGAACAAAAAGCAAAGCTTTGATCTCACCAAAGGACAAAGTCGGAGGAGAGGCAGTAGTTAACGCTGCCACCTTCGCCCGCCACTCTTTATCAGAATCATCTTGAACACTTTCTTTCTGACGGACAGACCTACGGATATCTCTTTGCGCCCTCATAGATATCTCGGCGACAATACGACGAGCTGCCAGAAGACCGGGCGGTGTAATTTTTTGAGAGACAGTGGAAGGAGGCAAGCTTTCTGAGGAAGCAGCCTCCACCACAGCGTTATATTCGTGTAGACAAGATGCAAAGAAGCCAGCGGCGAGATCCTCGTAGTCCTGGCGCCAGATGTCGTCATGCTTATAGAGCGTGCGCCTGGAGACATCTGAAATCTCTTCCAATTCGACGGTCGTGAAAGAGCGTCCCAATTTCTTCAGGGACTCCAGGGCGGTTTGAATTTTCTGCCGCGAGTCTCTTTTCTTGTTCTCGTTTGCTCTGATCCAAGAGATCGGTCGAACTGCCGTATAGGTTTGTGGTTCAGTCTCCCTCTTACTAGGTGGGCGCCAGTGCGCGGCACGAGCGGATTGCTCGAGCGCGTCGACGCGACCGCGACTAATATCGCTACTCTGTCCGTTGTGACGGGCTTCCAGGAATTCTTTGACTGCCCAATCTCGTTCTTCAGCGAAGCCATAGCCCATGGCGGGGAGGTTTCGGCTGGGGTCGCCGTAGAACAAATAGTGGTTCAGGCAGAATATTGCCTCGGCGCGCTGAGATGGTCCGGTCAATCCTTCGATAGAAAATAGGCGACCTCGACACCAATTTTCGGTATTCATTCCAGAAGGCAAATGTCCGAAGACAGTAGTCACCAGATGTCCGTCGGCATTGTCTGGCAAAACGGCCGGTGATCTTAGTGGTACTACATTTGAAGGCTGCCCCACAGGCAGCTTCGCTTTTTCTTTCTTACTATCCAGGTCCAGGACGTGAGCTTTCAACTGCCGGAAAGCCTTATAGGTATTAGCATCGCAGTCGAGGAGGTCGAGAAAATATGTCAACGCTTTGGTCGGCGACATTTGCTCACGGTAGTAATCAACATCCTGTGTTTCTTTATCGAGCCAGGCAAATCCATGCTGGAGGGGAAGCCGCAATCCCATACCCTGTGAGTTTCTGCCAGGATTTGGGAAAACTTCCAGAGTGCCTTTTGACACTAGAAAATCATTCAGCTTGAGCAGAGCCACCAGTTGATGGTGCAGTTCTGCGCTACTTATAGGTTCATCAAAGAAGAGGTAAAGATGCCAACCTTCACTATGGCTAGACCTAAATAAAGACGATCTGGTCAGACCGGCCCGAGCCAAAACTTTGAGCAATTTATCCAGGTGCTTCTTATTATGGTACTTGCTGTTTGTGTCGATATCGAGCACGGCAAACCGGCTGGTCTTGCCCGCCCGTGTGCCTAGAAGAAACTTGTCATGGGCAAGCGAAATAGCTTTGATAATTTCAGTGTCGGTCAGTGCCCATTTGTCTTTTGCAGATGCCCAGTTGCCACCACTTAGCGGCCGATAAATATAGCCGAATGGGTGAAACAGCGCCACAAAGCGGTTCAGGTCCGCTTCCCACCCGGCGGGGAAGTAATTAGCGCGCGCAAATTTAGTCCGCACATTCGACGGCGTCGAGTGCGCATGTGCAAGTCCAGAAATGGCTAGTCATCCTAAAAAGGGACGTGTTGACCTAGCCAGACTTTTCGCTTATTCTTTGATCAATTCAGGGAATTCGACAAACCTGATCGCACAAATGAATAGAAAAGGCCGCAAGGTCTTTGCTCAAAGCACTGCCCCTGGCAGTGCTTTTTGTTTGATGGCTAGTTGTGCTTTCTAGGAAGGCATTGCCTTCAATATATACTTTCGATATCCAGCGATAATCACCACCTGTGATACCGCAAAAATAACTATACATGGTGCATTAATTGCGTGCAATCCCGCAATCGATCAAACACGGCTCAAGATCCTGATCTTCAAAATCGCGGAGGCTCCGGAGGTGGCACGCCAAAAGCCCCGGAGGTTGGCGGCGATATAAGCCTAGCAAAGCTTTGCAGTTCTGCGGATGTCCGGAGCCGGAAGGCAAAAAACTCCGCCCC
>Ga0226658_10000120_pt1 | contig 33309 bp, 35 predicted proteins | sample OliLak19BULKMAT1_FD_169091 | JGI IMG/M metagenome (GOLD analysis project Ga0226658, IMG submission 169091) | Freshwater microbial mat bacterial communities from Lake Vanda, McMurdo Dry Valleys, Antarctica - Oligotrophic Lake LV.19.BULKMAT1 (v2)... | ecosystem: Environmental > Aquatic >... | reverse complement strand
TATTTGCTTGCCATCCCTCAAAATCGTGTACGAAGAATTTTGTGAAAGCAGTACATCGGGCTTAGCTACATCATCAAAATATTCAAAATCTTTTCCGTTAATCTTTATAATTTGATCCCCTGTTTTGATTCCTATTTGATCTGCGAACTCCAACGCCTGCACGCCTCCATTCTCATTCACATATTTATTTAAAATGTGCTGATCGCCCATGGCATATATCAACCCGATGAAAATAACTACTCCCACCACTAAGTTCACAATAATTCCTCCCATCATTACAATCAATCGCTGCCATGCAGGTTTGGAACGGAACTCCCACGGCTGAGCAGGGGCTTTCAATTGATCTTTGTCCATACTTTCATCCACCATGCCTGCAATTTTTACATAGCCACCTAGCGGAAACCAACCAATACCATATTCGGTATCTCCCTTTTTAAATTTTATTAAGGAAAAATTCAACACATTGGCCATCGGAAACAGAAAATCAAAGAAGAGATAGAACTTCTCAACTTTTATATTGAATAACCGCGCAGCGAAATAGTGCCCTCCTTCATGTACTACTATCAATATCGAAAGACTCAATAAAAGTTGAGCCGTCATGATCAATCCTTCCATAGTTTAATTCGTTGATTCGTTGATTCGTTGATTCGTTAATTGGAAAATTGCTTTGCTAACGCTTGTGCTTTTCTTCTGGTTTCTTGATCGGTTTGTACATAATCGTCCAAACCAGGCGCTGCTATATAACTTATTTTGTCAAGGCATTGTTCAACTACCTCGCTCATTTGTAAAAACCCTATTTTATCTTTTAAAAATTCTTCTACCGCCACTTCGTTTGCTGCGTTGAGCACGCAGGGCATATTACCCCCCCTTTCCATTGCCGCAAAAGCGAGTGCAAGGTTACGAAAAGTTTCGGTATCGGGCGGCTCAAAAGTTAAAGATGGATAGCTGGCAAAACTAAATCGGGGGAATTCTGCTTTTAGCCTTTCAGGATATCCCAATGCAAATTGAATAGGCAAACGCATATCTGGCAAGCCAAGCTGCGCTTTGATGGAGCTGTCCTGAAACTGAACCAGTGAATGGATAATCGATTGGGGATGCACGATCACTTCTATTTGATCCGGTTTTAACCCAAAAAGCCATTTGGCTTCGATCACTTCGAGGCCTTTATTCATCAAGCTGGCAGAATCGATAGTGACTTTGGCACCCATTGTCCAGTTGGGGTGCTTTAATGCCTGGGCTTTGGTCACGTTTGCAAGTTCTTCTCTTTTCTTTCCCCGAAAGGGGCCGCCCGAAGCTGTTAGAATTATCTTCTCGATGGGATTGTCAAACTCGCCAACTAAGCATTGAAAAATTGCTGAGTGTTCGGAATCGACTGGATAGATGTTTACCCCTTTTGCACGAGCCAATTGAGTGACAAGTTCGCCCGCCACTACCAACGTTTCTTTATTGGCTAACGCAATACTCTTTCCGGATTCGATGGCCTTGAGGGTTGGTTTAAGCCCGGCATATCCCACCAAGGCAGTTACCACCAAATCAATGGAATCCATCTGCACCACGGAAGCCAGTGCACTCTCTCCCGCAAAAACTTTGATGTCCAGTGGCACTAAGGCTTCCTTCACCAATGGATAATGATCTTCATTTACGATGACTACCGCGTTGGGCTTGAATTTTTTTGCCTGCTCTATTAAGAGGTCAGCATTATTCTGTGCGGTGAGTACTTCTACTTCAAACTTTTCAGGATGTGAGGCAATCACCTCCAAGGCTTGCGTGCCGATGGAGCCAGTGGAGCCAAGGATGGCGATGCGTTTTTTGGGGTTCAATATCAAGAATTTTAGACTTTACTACTTACCACGGAGCAGCTATGCATCAACTAACGTTTCTCCATCTGTGCTAATAAATTTATCCGAAAGAGTAATTAGAGTTGGATACTCACTTAAAGAATTTCCAGTATACGTTCCAAAGGAAGCTTCCACGATGCACTCACTTCCATCGGAAAAATTCAACACTGCATACCCAGCCTCATTGTGCTTTGAAAGTTTTTGAACCTTAGCATTCGTTACTTTTCTACCTACCAATTCATGGGCATTCATATGCGAAACTAAAATGATAAATTTAATCAAATCCTTCCGTACCAGTCTGATTTTCAAATCAATAATTTTTTTACTCTTATTTGACTTTTGGTTACTACCGTAGGGTTACTCGCCAGGTCTAATTTTTTATTTTCAAATACACTAAAGATAATTTTAATTTTTTCTTGATTACTTAATCCGCTTAGTCGATACAAAACAATTCCACGAGAACGCTTTTAGTTCTAAAAGCCAATTCGCCAAAATCTTTATCAACGGTAAGTAGCACACGGTATTTCTTGTAGGCATAATCCAAAACATCCGCATCTGGTGAACCACTACTGAAAAAAGAAACGTGTTCAATATCAAATCCGCCTTTCTTCAAAAATTCAAATACTGGAATGTCTACACTTTCGTCAGCTAAAATCTTCATTAAGCGAGAGAATAGGTAGTTTCATTCTTTACTGAATCAACCGCAAAAGACATGCAGGCAAAAACGTCTTTACGTGAAATTGTTGGATGGGATTCTAAAATTTGTTTTAATTCTTCGCCCTCTGCTAATTTTTCCAAAATTAATTCAACACAAATCCGCGTGCCTTTGATCACCGGCTTCCCCAACATTACTTTAGGGTCAGAACTTATGTGCTTCCTCCAATCTGTTTTCATAGTAATCCTATTTGTTACAAATTTAACCAATTCTTCTTCTTTTTTAATGCGCTGAATATCGATGCTGAATAATGCTTTCGTGGTACAAAATCCAATAATAGGTGATACCTCCCGTTGGCTATGACGAAGGCCAACAAAAAGTAGTTTTTCGGGTGAAGCAGGTTGATGCCAAAAGCTTGCCAAGCGCTTTTCCAAACAGCACTGATCATTTTCCAATAAAGATGAGTAAAGGCCGCGTTTCGATAGAAAAAAGACCGATCTATTTCGCAAGGTTTTGCAACCAAATGCATAAAAGTATTTACCTCATCTTGTCAATTTTGCATTAAACAATCGAAGCCCTTTGTTCTGCGCTGTTGGCTTAAAAAAGCTATTTCCTTGTATTGATTCAAAGATCTCACGGAGCTATTTTTTCGGGAAATTGAACCTTCGACTATCCGATAGTAATAAAAGGGCGAGCGGACTTTGATCGTTTTAAACTGATCCACAATTCGTGACGCCAGATCAGCATCGGCTAGAGCATCTCCAAAGTAAACTTGATAGAAATCTGTAAACTGACTGAGGACAAAACTTTTCATCACCGTGGTTGGACCTAAGAACTGTGAACGCGTGGGCAGCTGATCATAAATTTCATGATGATTAGAAAATTTAGCACCAAAATTTGGTTTCTTTTCTGATTGGTCTAATTTTCTTTTATTAGTCTCAACAGATTTTACAAAAATAGAGACCAATTCATTACACTCATAACGGCAGGATTATTTGATTTGATATAAGGGCATCTCTAAAAACTCCGCTCACCCTTCTCTTTTGAAGAAGGGAAAGGGTTGAGGTGAAGAAAACAAAGGTTTTTAGAGATGCCCATAATTTGATCCCGCCAATATTTTCAAACAATTTAACGATTCTCGTAACTCTTTTAAACAATACCCAACTTGTGAACGAAATCTCTAGGAGACTCTGAACCCAGAGCTTCGCCATAATTTAAGGCTGGTGAGGTTGAAGAACGAAGCAATTGGCCGCTTAAATGGTTCGTTATCCTATCTTCTGGTAAAGATTTGATAAGATTAACCACTTGAATAGAAAAAGATATTAGTCTATCCTCTAATTCTTTGCTGTTCATTTTCTATTGGCGTAAATCTACAATCACAATTCAACAATCACAGATCACAATTCAAAACACTATTTCGATACCAGTTCGTCCGCAATCTTCCTATCGTTGCTCAGCCTTGGCACTTTGTTTTGTCCACCTAATTTTCCATGCGATTTCATGTAGTCAATAAATGCATTTTTTTTGAGCGAAGTGATTTTTAGCTTAGTTAGGATGTTGCCAATGATTAAATCATCATAGTAAACATTCAACTTCCGCAATTGCTCGTCCAACTCTAATCGAAAAGATTCTAGATCAGCAGGAGAGTTTGCAAACTCAATCAGCCACTCGTGGTGCGGCATGCCGTCTTTAGGAGAAACGTTTGGGGCGACTGTAAATTCTACTAGTTCAACTTCTTTGAACTTTTCCATGGTAAACTTCATGGCTTTTTCTACTTCCTCACCAATCACATGCTCGCCAAAGGCAGAGATAAAATGCTTGATTCGCCCGCTCACCACAATGCGATAGGGATTTTTAGAAACAAACTTGACGGTATCGCCAAGCGAATATCCCCACAAGCCTGCATTGCTATTGATGATCACCGCGTAGTTTTTTCCGAGTTGCGTTTCTTCAATGGACAAGCGGGTTGGATTATCGTTGAAATATTCTTCCGTTGGCACAAACTCGAAAAAGATTCCGCTGTTCAGTAGCAACAACAAACCTTCTGTTCGTTGCCCATCTTGGTAAGCAATGAACCCTTCGGAAGCCGGATAGGTCTCAATGGAATCAATTTTTTTTCCAATCGTTTCAAATAGCTTGGCGCGATAGGGTTCAAAGTTGACGCCCCCGTAAACGAACATGGAAAAATTGGGGAATACGTCTTTTATCTTCTTGCTCGTTTTCGCTTGGATCCGATCGAAATACATTTGCACCCAAGGGGGAATGCCGGAGATCAACGTCATGTCGACTTGAATGGTCTCCTCAATAATTTTATCCAGTTTTTCTTCCCACTCTTCAATGCAGTTGGTAGTGTAAGTCGGCTTTTGATTCGATCGTAAATACTGTGGCACATGGTGATTGACAATTCCTGAAAGCCGGCCCGTTTTGATTCCCGCTTTTTCATCCAGTTCAGGGCTTCCTGAAAGAAAAATCAAACCACCGTCTAAAAAAGAAGCGTTGCCTGTTTCATGCACATAACTGAGCAATGCGTTGCGCGCACTGTTGATGTGATTAGGAACAGATTCTTTGGTGATGGGAATATATTTTGTGCCCGATGTTGTGCCCGATGTTTTGGCGAAATAAGCGGGCTTGCCTTTCCACAAAATATCGGGCTCGCCATGGAGTACTTTTTCTACGTAAGGCTTTAATTGCTCATAATCGCGGATGGGAACTTGCTTTTTAAAATCTGAATGTGATTTGATATCTGCGAAGCCGTGGTCTCTGCCAAACTGCGTGTGCTTGCCGTTCTCAATCAAATAGTTGAAAACCTTTTGTTGGTACTCGATCGGTTTTAATGACCATTCTTTGGTTTGCTTGGCGATGTAAGCTGCGAAGGGTTTTGCTAATGTTGAACGAATGCCCATAAGCGGCAAAGGTAGGTATTAAGGGAGCTTTATAAAAGCAGGCAATTTGAAGTTGGCCATTGAGAAATAGAAAAGTGCTATGAAAAACTTTAGCTACGAAAAATGTTGAATGTCGTCAGTTTGGTCTTGTCGAAAACGGCTTATTCGTGTTTGCAAACAGGCATCGACTGGCTCAGCCTGACAGTAAGTTAATGACATTGCGTAACTCCAGTGCATCTCTAAAGACTCCGCCCACTTTTCTCTTTTGGAGAAGGGAAAGGGTTGAGGTGAAGAAGACAAAGGTTTTTAGAGATGCCCTCCAGTTAAAAATTGAACCTAAAGATGTTCGTTATTTTTTCACCGCAGAGGCGCCAAGGCGCGAAGAAAAACGCAACGATTCTTGGTAAAGTATGCTCGGGCAGGGATTGGCATTGGCCAGCCCGTCAAAGAATAAACTCACTGCCAAAATTTCACTTTAGCGGATTGGTTCAAACTTTGTAGGTTAGCGGTCACCCAATAACAACTACCGCAATAGGTTTTGCGTTGAGTATGTAAATTTGCTTTTATGAACACACTGAAAACTAGTATTGTAGGTTTTATCGCTGGCCTGGCTGGTGCATACGCATTCTTTGCTTACCAAACAGAAAAAACCGTCCGCCAAAAAACGAACCAAGAAATAAATGTGGCGGACTTTGAACCCAAAGAAATCTACCGACCAACTATTGTCGAGCCAAGTACTGATGCCGCTGCCATTGATGGTGTAGATTTTACTGTGGCCGCAGCAAAGGCGATACCTAGTGTAGTTTATATCAATAGTATTTCGCAGAGTGGCGCAAGTTATTCGTATTGGGATTTGTTGTTTGGTGGCACTGGATCGCAAACGCAAGTGAGTTCTGGTTCAGGTGTGATCTTTACCCAAGACGGATACATTGTGACCAACAACCACGTGGTAGAAGCTGCCGAAAAAATTCAAGTACTCTACAACAAAAAATCGTATGATGCAGAGTTGATTGGCACAGATCCATCGACAGACTTAGCAGTTTTAAAAATCAAGGAAACAAATTTGCCTGCTATCACGATCGGTAATTCAAAAACATTGGCCGTAGGTGAATGGGTAGTAGCGGTAGGAAATCCATTTTCACTTTCCTCAACAGTTACTGTTGGTATTGTGAGCGCAAAGGGCAGAAGAATAAATATTGTAGAAGACAAATTTCCCATAGAGTCATTCATACAAACCGATGCAGCAATTAACCCCGGGAATAGTGGCGGAGCGTTGGTAAACAAAAACGGAGATCTTGTTGGCATCAACACGGCCATCTTGTCAAGAACTGGTTCTTACACCGGATATGCGTTTGCGGTGCCCGTGGACATTGCCAAAAAAGTGGTGGAAGATTTGATTAAGTACGGTCTTCCTCAAAAAGCAATTTTTGGTGGCGATATATTAGAATACGATTATGAGAATGCGAAGAAACTTGGATTAGATTTAACGGTAAAAGAATTCAAAGGAGTTTTAGTAGGGAATATAACGCGAGAAAGTGCAGCCGCCAAGGCAGGTATGCAAGAGAGTGACATCATTACGAAAATCAATAACGCAGACATCAACAGTAAAAGTGCCTTTGAAGAGGAGTTGAGCTATCGCTATCCGGGAGACAAGGTTACCGTTTCTTATTTGCGTGATGGAAAAATTGGAAACACTGTTGTTACACTTTTCAATAAAAATGGCGACATCAATTATGTAAAGCGCAAAATTTACAATGACGCGAGTTTGGGCGTGAATTTGGAAGCGGTTGATTACGGAGTGAAGATTACTAAAATTAGAGAAGGGGTTTTCAAGCGACTCGGATTGCCTGAAAATTATACAATTGTTTCCATCAATCGTCAGCGGGTAAAAGACCCGCAAGAAGTAATTGACTTCTTTAACAAATATAAAGGTAATGTTTATTTGTACGGATTTAATAGTTCAAGGCAAGAGGTGCCATTAAATTTCTATTTGAGGTAGAATTTTGACCGCAAAAACGCTGTGATGCAGAGGGCGCTGAGTGGTACACAGACAATCTTTTTGGAAATCTTTGCGGTACTTAGCGGCTTTGCACCTTCGCGGTAAAAATCAATTTTATGGCCCTCAAGTATTTCCTCAACTCGTTTACGTATATTCGAATTCTCAAACCCTAACCCCTAAAACCATGTTAAAGAAAATACTTATCGGTGTTGGCGTTGTTCTTCTTTCAATTGTCGGCTTTCTGATTTACAGTAATTTATTTCCTAAAAGCCCTCCCACTACTACCGAATTTAGCGATCGTGGTTTGGACATAAAAATTAGTTACGCCAGGCCCTACAAAAAAGGCCGGCTCATTTTTGGTGAAGCAAAAGACAAAGCGCTTCAGCCGTATGGCAAATACTGGAGGCTTGGCGCGAATGCAGCCACCGAAATCACATTTAGCGAAAACGTAAACTTTGCCGGCAAGCCCATCAATGCAGGAACCTATAGGATGTATGCAATACCAGGCGAAACTTCTTTTCAGGTTTCATTGAATAGTCAAACGGGAGTTTTTTTTGGTGTGCGAGAACCCGATTACACAAAGGATGTACTTAAAGTCGATGTGCCCGTAACAATCGCATCTGATGAAACAGAACAATTTACCATCAACTTTGCCGCTGATTCGGCAGGTGTGGACATGGATTTCGTTTGGGATAAATTTATTATACGAGTGCCTATCACCCGCTAGACAATTAACATGGCTTTTTCAAAAAGGAAGTGGATTGGATTACCATTGTTAATATTGGTTTTTCTGGGAATGACTTGGTGGCTGATCGGAAAGATTCAATACCGAATGAATGTGATGGACGTTGAGGACTACGAACCCATCTCGACTCTAAAAGTTCCTGAGCATCCAATCACGCACGCCAAATATCCGTTCATTGATGTACACAACCATCAATGGATTATGCCGATCCAAAATCTCGAAAAGTTGATAGTTGAAATGGATTCGCTCAACATGGGCGTGATGGTAAACCTCAGCGGCTTTCGCGGAAAGGTGTTGGAGTGGTCATTGAACAATGTCAATAAAAATTTTCCGAATCGGTTCGTGATTTTTCTGAATATAAATTTTGAAGAATTGGACGACAAAGGATGGCCAAACGAAACGCTGGCCATGATGGAAGAGGCGGTGAAGCAAGGTGTAAAAGGACTTAAAGTCTATAAAGGTTTAGGCCTTACGGACAAAGACAATGAAGGAAATCGGATTGCTGTCGATGATCCACGCCTCGATCCTATCTGGGCAAAGTGTGGCGAGTTAGGTATTCCGGTTTTGATTCATTCCGGTGAGCCGAATTCATTTTGGAATCCAAAAGATAAATACAATGAGCGTTGGCTTGAATTAAAGCAAGAACCCGACCGCTACCGCGATCCTAAAAAAGTATCATCTTTTGAGCAGATCATGGGTGAGCAACATCGCATGTTTAGAAAACATCCGAACACAAAATTCATCGATGCACACCTCGGTTGGTTCGGAAATGATTTGGAGCGATTGGGAAAATTATTCGATGAGATGCCCAACGTTTACACGGAACTGGGCGCAGTGTTGGCAGAACTAGGCAGGCAACCAAAGGCGGCTCGAGCTTTTATGATCAAATACCAAGATCGGATCATGTTTGGAAAGGATACTTACAAAAAAGAAGAATACTATACCTACTTCCGCGTGCTAGAAACAGGTGATGAATATTTCAATTATTATCGCAAACGCCATGCGCATTGGAAAATGTATGGACTAGAATTACCCGATTCGGTTTTGAGAAAAGTGTATTATGAGAATGCAATTCAAGTCATTCCGGGAATTGATAAAAGTCTTTTTCCTAAAAAGGATTAGACCAACGCCTCCCTTGCTATTTCTGAAATATTCTTGCACCCTGTTAAACCCATCGTCAGTTCAAAATCAGCCATAAAGTTTCGCAGCACTTCACGTACACCTTCTTCTCCTGCGAGTGTGAGTCCATACACGTACGGGCGACCGATACACACAGCAGACGCACCTAAAGCAAGCGCTTTGAAAACATCCGCACCTCCACGCACGCCACTATCCAGTAAAATAGGAATGCGTTTGGCAACGGCCTCGGCAATAGCTGGTAATGCTTCAAACGTGCTGATCGAACCATCTACTTGCCTGCCGCCATGATTGGAAATAATGATACCATCTATTCCATAATCAATAGCCATGCGTGCATCATCGGGGTGAAGAATTCCTTTCAATAAAATCGGAAGCTTTGTATGTGCACGAAGAAACTTTAGATCGTTCCACGTAAGTGCAGGATTGGAATAAATGTTTACAAATTTTTGAACTGCTTTGACCGGCCGGCCTGACTTTAGTTTCGAAAAAAATCCTTTTCCCGGATAATTATTAACCATCGTTATCAACCCACGCAACAGTTGAAAATTAATCTCTCTTTTGGCAACGGACTCTGGCTCGTCCATCAACTTTTGAAAAATAGGATCAGACGTATACTGTGCAATGCCTTTGCCCTCCATAAAAGGAAGATAGGCCAAATCCAAATCACGCGTGCGCCACCCGAGCATGGTGGTATCCAACGTAACGGCTATGGCCGAGCAACCACATTTCTCAGCACGTTGCACTAAGCTTGCCACTAATTCTTGTGACTTGCTCCAATACAATTGAAACCATCGTGGCCTATCGCCCATCGCAGCAGCTACATCTTCCATTGGCTTAGAAGATTGGTTTGAAAAAATATAGGGAATGTTTAATGAGGCCGCGGCTTTACCAACCGCCAGATCTGCTTCTGAGTGTACCATTTCCAATACGCCAATAGGCGAAAGCAAAAAAGGTGTTGGGTGTTTTTGTCCGAATAATTCAATACTTGTATCACGCTCACTCACGTTGCGTAACATGCGCGGAACAATTTTATATTTTTCAAAGGCTACACGATTGGATCGGATCGTTGACTCCTGTCCAGCACCACCCAAAATATATGCTTTCGCTTGTGCGGTCATTTTAGCCGCTGCTTGTTCCTCTAGTTTTTGGGGATCAATTGGCACGATGGGAAGTTTGCCCGCAAAGCCGTTGGTGTAAATTTCTTTTTGTCGGTTGGCACCGGAGGTGGAGGAGGCGATCATAAAGCAGCTGTTAGATGTGAGACATGAGACGCAAGACTACAATTTATTCTTTGTATCGATAATAATTGTAACAGGTCCATCATTCATTAAACCAATTTTCATATCTGCCCCGAACTCGCCAGTTTGAATGGTCTTACCCAATTGCAATTCTAATGCTGTAATCATTTTTTCATAAAGTGGAATCGCAATCGCTGGCTTGGCCGCTTTGAGGTAACTCGGTCTATTTCCTTTTTTAGTACTGGCATGCAGCGTAAATTGGCTAACCAACAAAACAGCTCCACCATCGTCTTTGACACTCACGTTCATAATACCCTCTGCATCATTGAAAATACGGAGACTTACGATCTTAGCACTCAACCACTCAATATCTTCCATATTGTCGGCATCTTCAATACCGATCAGCACCAGAATTCCTTTACCGATTTTAGATTTAAGTTGGCCATCAATGGCGACTGAGGCTTCGGACACACGTTGAATGACTGCGATCATTTCTGAAGATTATGGTCTCTGGCTCATTTAGTATTTCTGAAGTTCTTGTGACAAGTGAATAAACTTGCCCTTCTTCTCTTCCTTGGCATAAGCCATCATTGCTCTCGCTACTTTTATCGATTCAATGGAAGCATATTTTTTGGGAATTAGAAATCCAAAAATCTTATAAAAAACCTGCGCGGCCTCTTCGCCTGCGCGTTGTTCTTTTCGTGGGCCGGTTAATAACGAAGGCTGTAGAATATGATAGCTTTCAAAACCAATTTGATCAATCGCTTCCTCCACTTGCCCTTTCACTTGGTTATAAAAAATAGAGGAGCTTTTTTTTGATCCTAACGCGGAGATCAAAATATATTTCTTCGCTCCATTTTCTTTCATCGCTTTGGCTAACGCAAGTGGCGCGTCATAATCCACGGCACGAAAAGCTTCCTTTGTTTTTGCTTTGCGCATCGTGGTTCCGAGGCAACAGAAAACATCATCAGCCTTAGTTGCTTTCAAGGCTGTTGGCAAATCGTTTAATTCACAAACTAAATTATCCAATTTTGAGTGTTTCTTTTCCAATGGTTGGCGACTGATGGCAATTACCTTTTCATAATCAGCATCAGCTAACAACACATCCAACAGTTGGCTTCCGATCAAACCGGTAGTACCAACAATCAATGCAATTTTTCCCATAGTTAAAAAATTTGTTGAATTTCCTTTTTAAGATCGGAAAGTGCATGGCCAATCAAATCCAATTTCCTGTCCATCACCATCTCAAATATTTTCTTCGCTAAGTCGATACTTGTAGATTCGTTCGTCATCTGGCTAGATGCTTCGTTGATCAATATGATCAAGTCCTCCTTTGCGTTTTTAACTTGGTTCCATACCTCTTCGCTCATGTACACTTGTTGCGACACATTGTGGTTGTATTCGTTGCGTACTTCGTCCAACAACACCTTTTGAAAATCACGCGCGGTGTAGCCGGGGTTATTCGAACGGATCAATAAATTCTGTGGCGAGATGCGCTCTAAAAACAACACCATTCGCTCATACGCCTGTAGGCGCACGGGCAAGATCGTTTCGATACTTCTGCTCCGTACTTCCAATTTCTTTAGGTCAAGTTCGCGCTGAATAAACGAGCGCACCATCAAATAAACGGCATACAACACGATGGAGGCCGGTATCAATATCTTTCCAAAATCAATTAAGGCGTTCATGGGAATTTTTTAAAGGTCTATTATGTTGGAAATTTAGGTAATTTTATAAGAACAAATGACCTGAAGATGAGTAGCGAAAAACTAAAAGAATATCTTCTTCAAATTGCAGAAGATATAAAGCCCGAAACACGGTTGACAGACATTTATCAACAGTTGGCATTGCTGGATGATATTGATGTCTCCGATGAGCAAGAAAAGGCGGGAGAGGTAATTTCCCATGAAGAAGTAATTGCCCGATCAAAAGAATGGTTAAAATAATTTGGACAAATAGGGCTTTTGGTCAATTGGAACGGGCAATCCGATACATAAAGGACGAAAGAGGTCTTTCCTACTCGACTTTAGTACTCGACAAAATCATTAAATCGACTTCCTTACTAGCACACCACCCCAGAGCAGGGCAACAAGAACCATTACTGAAACACAAGAAATCTGAATATCGCTACTTATTCGCTTCTTCGTGTAAAATTATCGATAGAGTTGGGATTGATCGAGTCGTAATATCAAGGGTATTCCACACTGCACAAAATCCTAAAAAGCTGAAAGGCGTTTAAAAATGTTCGACACCGTAAAACCCATTGGCATTACCACCCGTGCTGCCGAAGAGGTAAAAAAAATCATGCAGACCAAAAATATACCCGAGGGTTACGGGCTGCGCTTGGGCATAAAGGGAGGAGGCTGTGGGGGTGTGTCGCTGATTATTGGGTTCGACAAACAAAAGCCCACCGACTTAGCCTATGAAATAGATGGCATTCAGGTGTACGTTGAAAAAAAACACACCATGTATTTGATCGGCAAAGAAGTTGATTTCTATGACGGTGCCGAGGCAAGGGGGTTTTTGTTTGCTGAGGTCACCTCTATAAGTTGATGGTTGTTGGTTAATAGTTATTTGCAGAATAGCGTCTACCGGAGTCTTTCTCTGATAACAACCACACTCGCCTTCCTACAAACTCCCCCAATCGGTGGATTCAACTTAGATATTTTTACCTCAACCATCTTAGCTGTAGGAAAAAAGGCGAGAGCCTGTTCTGCAATTGAGTGCCCGACAGTTTCCAACAGCTTCGCGGGTTTCCCCATCACCTCTTTTACGATGGCATACAAATCTTCGTAGTTGATTGTGCCTGTCAGCTCATCGCGAAAAGCAGAATCTGAAAACTGAGTGTCTATCACCACGTCCACTTCAAATTTATTTCCCGAAGACCGCTCGTGCGGATATACTCCGTGATAGGCATGGAACTCAAGGCCTTCCAGCGCTACTTTACCCGTCATTGAATGTCGTCAAAAAAAGATTTTTGAATCCTCGGCTCGTTAGAAAAAACAGGCTCGGTAACTTCTGCCGTAACAGGTTGTTGCGGCAGAGCCATTGCGTTTTTTATTTCGCGTTCCACTTCTGCATTGGGGAACAGCGCCTTTTTCGTTTCGCGTTTGGCAATGGCCAAATGTTGGTCAGGATCAAAATCGCGCGCGGCCGTTTTTGCGCGGTCTACACGGTCGATAGTTTCACCCGCCAACCGTTTCATATCCGAAAGTAAATTGTCTTTGTGTAGTTCTAATGTTTTGTAATGCTGCCCCAGCGTTTTCAATCGCTCTTCCATTTCGGCCAACATCTGGCGCGAAATAAATTCGGCTTCTTCAATAGCGTTCTTGGCCTTTGTCTTCGCTTCGTTCACCATCGAGTCCGCGTCCACCTGTGCTTCGCGCAAAATCAACTCGGCCATTTTGTTGGCCTGACCGATCACGTTGGCGCCTGTGTCCTCGGCAGTTTTTAGTGTTCGGTAAAGCGAGCTTTCTACCTCTCGCAATTTTGATACTTCGCGCTCGGTCGCTTCGTATTTAATGCGGATTTCCTTTACATCGTCTAGCGTGCGTTCCCATTCTTGCGAAAGCGATTGGAGGTAGGCATTCACCTCGTCCCTATCATATCCCCGCAATACCCTTTCAAAAGCTTTCTGGCGAATTTCAAGTGGTGTTATTCTCATGGCGTGATTTTTTTAAGTTGACTAGTTTAAAAAATGGTTGAAAGATTAAAAAATGAAAAAATCGACCAACAAATATAGCAATTAGTTCTAAATAAGCGCATTACCTTTTTCAAAGGAAGCTATTTGGGCGTCCCCCCTGATTGAAACATAAGAGGTCGGGCTCCCTGCCGGACAGGCAGGCTTTACGCTTTTACTCCTCGTCCAAACGCACTAGGGCAACGCTACTGCGGGGTAGCCGCTTCAATCTCTCACGCGAGCCAGTACGGAGGTTACCATTTTGACCAAAGGCTCACCATCGTCAATACAGCTCCACGCGAGTTGGGTTGGCGGAAAGTTGGGTCGTATATTTAGGAGTTGGCGGTAATGCTACGACCACCCATCACCTAAAACAACACACTGAAAATTGACAAACAAAAATAGCTAATTTCTATCTTTATATAATGATTCAAAATATTGCAATTAGCGACTTACTTAATCAACGTGAAAAAAACACACTGTTTTGGGTCGACAGGTTTGAGGATATGCCCGAACCCAACAATTTAGTATTTCCACACAAACACAATTTCTATGAAATTTTATGGATTACAAAAGGCAACAGTAAACAAACTATTGATTATAAAAATTATGAAATAACTGCGGATAGTCTATTTTTCATTTCGCCAGGACAATTGCACTTGTTTGAAGAATGGCAAGACATTGAAGGCTATTGCATATTATTTACCGAAGATTATTTTCTTCAATTATTTCAAAATAAGAACATACTTTTTGAATTGTCGTATCTAGACAATTTATATTCGAATCCGTTTTTGAAATTGGATGAGGTAGCAAAAATAAAATTGAAGCCAATTATTGATTTATTATTCCAAGAAAAATCAAATGAAACCATTCTGGCTCTTTTATTTGTGCTTTTAAAACAAATTCAAAATCTATTTTCAGATAAAATAATTAATCAGAATTCGAAACATCAAATTGTAATTTTTAAGCAATTCAAAAGTTTAGTTGAGCAAAATTTTAATAAAAATTTCGCCTTAACCGATTACGCCAATCAACTCAATATTACTGCACATCGTTTAAACAGTATCATAAAAACGGTTTGCAACAAAACCGCAAGCGACATTATTAAAGAAAGAATTCTTTTAGAAGCCAAACAATTACTGCAATTTTCAGCTTACACCATAAGTGAAATTACCCTCAAATTAGGTTTTGAAGACAGCAGCTATTTTGCCCGCTATTTCAAAAAAAACACGTCTACTTCACCTTTGGAGTTTAGGAAAATTAATCTACGATAAGTACCGAAAACCCTCGCATTTGTCCTAACCATAAGTATTGAATCTGTTCTAATTTTGCATTGTTGCATTGTACTAAAACCACAATGTAAAAATGAAACAAATTAGTGATTATATCACGCCCTAAATTATTCCCGGAAGGAATAGCTTTCGATAAAAACAGAAAACAGTTTATTGTAAGTTCGACTATCAGTAATAGTACCTATACAGTAGCGGAGGGAGAAATCCTCCCTTCTCTCAACATATTGTGTTGCACTTATTACTTGAACTCAGAATCCTATTAATCCCAATGATAATTTCATTTAAAATCAATACTCAAAATTAATTAACAACAAATAATTACTAACCATGGAAAATAGAAGAAAATTTATTCAGTTATCAGTTTTAGGTTTAGGAGGGTTAATCATTAGTTGTCGTGCAGACAATCCAAACCCCATTATACCTACAGGAAATGTTCCCGACCCAACTATAGGGACACTAGCATTTGCAATGGCTACTGCTGCAAAAAAACTGTATGACTCACTTGAAGCCAATAAAATAGCAAAAGGTGTTTTTGCATTTGATAACGCAGAAAGAACACGTTGGCATTGGACTACTCCCTCAGGATTTCCTCGCAATGGATTGCCTTTGACGGAAATGAATAATAATCAAAAAGTATTGGCAATGGAGTTGTTAAAAGAAAGTATTTCTGCTAAGGGATACGCAACAGCTTTAAGTATCATTGGGCAGCAATCGGAGAATGGCTCAAATCCTGATTTGTATTACGTAAGTTTGTTTGGAATGCCCTTTACAAAATCTGTTTGGGGTTGGCGTTTTGAAGGGCATCATCTTTCATATCAGTTTACTATTGTGGGAGAAAAAACAAGTGTAACTCCTTTTTTTCACGGTACTTTGCCAGTTTCTACTTATACAGGAGCTGGTAGATATATGGCAACTGAGGAAGATGCCTCAAGGGAAATCATAACAACATTATCACCCAGTATGCAAAGCCAAGCTATTTTTCAAACAAATGCCCCTGGTGATCATTTCACTTTAAACCAACCAAAGGTAAATCCTTTGCCTCAAAGTGGTGTATTGGTAAAGGATATGTCCGGAACACAAGTAAACCTTATTAATCAGATATTAGAACAATATTTAGGGTCACAGACAAAGGATTTTTATGATACTACTTGGGCAAAAATCAGATCTACTGGAATAGAAAATATTCGTTTTGCTTGGGCAGGCGGAGTCTTAAGAAATCAAAATCATTATTACCGCCTTCAAAGTTCAGATTTTTTAATGGAATTTGACAACTCTCGTAACAATGGCAATCACATTCACAGTGTTTGGCGTGATTTCAATAACGACTTTGGATACGCTATTCTTTGATGATAAGGGAAGATGAACTGAACAGGTACTATAGGTAATTATCTTGGCGTTTGCCTTTCCTGTTGATATTCTTTTATATCCTTTACTAAATAAATTAACGTAACTGTTTAAGTAGCCTAAGCGAAGCTACCAAAACAGTTACGTTAATTTAGAATCGAAAAAAATTAAAAACTAATTTCGATCTTTTAAAATGGTTCCAAATATTGCAATTAGCGTCTTACTTAATCAACCCGAAAAAAACATTCCGTTTTGGGTCGACAGGTTTGAGGATATACCCCAACCAGCAAATTTAGTGTTTCCACACAAACATAATTATTATGAAATTCTATGGATTACAAAAGGCAACAGCAAACAAACGATTGAATACAACAATTATGAAATAATGGCTGATAATTTATTTTTTATTTCGCCTGAACAACTACATTTTTTTGAAGAATGGCAGGATATTGAAGGCTATTGTATACTATTTACCGAAGACTATTTTCTTCAATTATTTCAAAATAAAAACATATTATTTGAATTGTCGTCTCTTGACAATTTATATTCAAATCCATTTTTGAAAATGCACGAGGAAGCCAAAATCAAGCTAAAGCCGACTATTGATTTATTATTCCAAGAAAAATCAAATGAAACCGTTCAAGCTATTTTATTTGTGCTTTTAAAACAAATTCAAAATCTATTTTCAGAAAAAATAATCAATCAGAATACAAAACATCAAATTGTAATTTTTAAGCAATTCAAAATTTTGGTTAACCAAAATTTCAATAAAAATGTAGCGTTAACAGATTATGCCAATCAACTGAATATTACTGCCCATCGTTTAAACAGCATCATAAAATCGGTTTGCAACAAAACCGCAAGTGACATTATTAAAGAAAGAATTTTATTACAAGCCAAACAACTACTGCAATTTTCAGAATACGCCATAAGTGAAATTACCCTCAAACTAGATTTTGAAGACAGCAGCTACTTTGCCCGCTATTTCAAAAAACACACTTCTACTTCACCTCTGGAGTTTAGAAAACATCATCTCCTATAAATCCCGAAAACCCGCCCATTTGTCCTAACAAGCTTTACGACTTCCGTGCAACCTTTGCATTGTATTTAAACATAATCTAAAAATGAACAAAATATTAGTAGCTACTTCAGTAATTGCTGCAATGGGTACGATTTGTAATGAACAGGATCAAGGAAACGATAACGTTTTATTAGACCAAAAAATACTAAATTATTTATCTGCAAACCGCAACCGTTGGACCGATTACAATGTACCTTATCAAGATGGGCAGGAGTTGGAAAATCTAATCGTTCAAAACAACTGTAAATCTGTATTAGAAATAGGCACTTCCAGCGGTCATTCTACCATTTGGTTGGCAAAAGCGGTAGCCAAAACGGGCGGGAAAGTAATCACCATAGAAATAGACAAAGGCAGATACGAAAAAGCCAAACGTAATTTCGAAGAAGCAGGAGTTTCACATTTAATAGAAATGAAACTGGGAGATGCTTTGCAAGTAATTCCAACCTTAAAGGAAAAATTTGATTTTGTTTTCTCTGATGCCACCTGGAGTACACAACCAGATGAAGGGTATTTGACTTTCTTTAAACTTTGTGAACCAAAACTTACTGTTGGTGGGCTTTATACCATGCACAATGTAACAGACGGTTATGGAGACGATGGTCGATTTTTTAAGTATTTAGAAAAATTAGGAACGTATCAAACTTCCATTATTAAAGTTAGTAACAACGGGATTTCAATAAGTAACAAATTAAAATAAATAAAAATGAAACGTATCTATTTCTCCACGGAGTTTCCCGTTTCGGGGACTCTGCCGGCAAACGAATGCAAATAATAGCGCAGAGTTCGAGGCGAGACTCTGCGAAGAACAGACTAATAGCTCACCATCGGCAATACAGTCCCAAGCAAGTTGGATTAACGCAACGTTGGTTCGTATATTTAAGAGTTTTAGCGGTCATTGTAAAAAACCAAACCTGAATGACAACGATAGAACAAAATATACAGACTTGCGGACTTTTTACAGAATTAACGAACTCTCAAACTGACAATTTTGTATTAAAAAAAATCATCGGAAAAAGTTTAACGCTGAATTACAAAAATATAATCTAATTCAAAATGGCGGGAATTGGAAGAAGTACGGAATTACTTTTAAGACCAACGAAACGTACTTTTACTTGACAACAATCCCGAAGAACAAAATGATTTTTCCAGACCATTTTGTAAACAAATAAATTCCAAAAGGAGAATATGGAATTTTTTACACATTCAGGCGGAACGGAAAATATAAAACAGACAATTCACAACATCTATAAAGACATATTGCCAAACTCAAATCTGACAATTAAGCATTATTCAGAGACCGGATTTATACATTTGAGAAGTATGACTATCGCTTTCGCTGGGACAGACCGACTTCGGGAATTGACATTTATTTAACCATAAGCACGGATAACTAAATAACGAAAAAGCGAGCGTGCAAAATTATAAAAAAGAAATTTTGGACAAAATTTGTTACACCGAACTAGTTTATGGAAGAATTAATAAAAAACTGAAAAAAGTACTTTCAAAAGACAAAATTGAAAAAATGATTTCAGAAATTATCTCAGAAACAGAGGAAACCAAGTTTCAAAAAACAGGTAAAAATATTTACATAACAAACAACGAAAGAAATGTTAGACTGACAATTAATTCCTATACAAACAGAATAATAACAGCAGACAAATTGAACAAAAAAACAACGAGCCGCTAACAGGCAGTTGGCAAAAAAGCGGGTTCAGTGCCTTGGTTCGTGTCTCCACGAAACAAGGAATTAATAAAGCCGTTTCGTGAGGACACGAATAGAGGCGGAACAGCCAACACGTACAAAAGAAGCCGAGTATGATATTATTCTAGGATTAAATATTCCAAACTATTTAAGAAAAAAAAATAATAAAAAGCCTTGCAGCTGTGCGTTCGTGGCTATTCTTGTTACTCGCAAATCCACTTAAAAACCTATCTGAGTTTAAAGTATATCCATAAAGTATATCCCTTAATGAAACGTATGAAAAACATTTCGCTAAAGCTAGAAGACAATATTTTCTTGGAAACGAAAAAATTGTGACAAAAATTAAAAAAACCGAAATCGCTACATCAACGAAGCCGTCTCATTTTAAACCGCGCTTCGTAGGCGGAAGCTTCTTTCAAAGTAATTGAGCAAAGAGTCGAAAGTAGGTTCTGCTGATTCCATGAAGATCTTAGCAGAGTTCGAAAAGCTGCAAGATGAAGAGTAAGCAATTCGAAATCTGAATGGCAGAACTAAATCCCAGATTGGGCAGCCAGGCACGAAAAAGTAGGGCCTGTTATTGTAGTCCAAACTGATTTGCTGATGGAGCATCCGTCTACCCTCATTTGCCCCTTCCCAAGCAATTAAAGCCCGATACTGAAATATTGAGAGTTCATCGAAAGAAATCAACTTTTGGGCTCAAGGAAGATTGTGACATCATGATCGATCGACTAAGAGCCATTGACAACAAACAATTAGTGAAAAAGATTGCCAAAGTAGACAACGCGTTGACCACAAAAATTAAAGAAAACCTCAAAATTATTTTAGACTTGGATTGAAGCCGAGCATCCGAGACCGAGCTGCTTGTAACTGGCCTTGGCCAACAAGTGTATTTTTTGATGAAAATTACTGAAAGATGTTCTTAAAATGCTTGCGAGTTAATTCTTCAGGAATTCAATTTCCACGCGGTCGTTGTACGCCCCATAGAGTCCGGCTTCGGGATATAACAGAATTCTACCGCCTTCACCTTTAATTTTAATGCGGTTTGCATCAATTCCTTGGGTAACTAGATAATCACGAACTGACTCTGCACGTGCGGTGGATAAATCCATTGCCGACATTCTTTTTGTTGATTTATCGGCAGCACGGTTGAGTCCAAAAAAATCAGATTTTTCACCACGCGTAATACTCTCTCGCTCTCGCTTCCCGTTCACGTGGCCGTGTACTTTAATGCGATATTTCAAATTTTCTTTCATCAAATCAACCAAGCCATCTAATTCATTTTGGGCGGCCGGCTGAAGCAGCGATGCATTCGTAAAAAACTTGACATTGTTAAAGTCAGTGTAGTCTCCTTTTTTTGCTTTTGTTACCTGCAGCTCAATAATTAGCTCTTCTTGGTTTCCTTTTTTTGCAGACGGATTTTGGTAGTTAAATACCGAGTTGGTGGGGGTGTAACCAGGTAGTTGTGTGACAACGGTATATAATCCTTTCGCATTTTTTGGCGCTTCTAAGTAAATTACTTCACTAGGTTTAAAAACTTGATATTTTGAAGCTCTCATCCCTTCCTGAATGCGTAGTTCACCTGAATTTATCTCGCTTCCATCACCCACATTTACCAGCCTAAAATAGAAGGCTTTGCCAACGGGTTTGATTACCTCTTTAATTTTGACTGGTTTAACAATCAAAGAAGAGTCAATAGCTGGTTCTGGCTCTGGCTCTTTCGGAATAATTTCAACAATGGGCTCCGGTTTTTTTTCTTCAATTTGTGGTGGCTCTTCTGCCGGGACGCCTTCTAAATTACCATCAAATACCCACGCATCTCTGTATTCTGTCTCCGCCCTAAGTTTTATCGCGTATGCGTAAGCCTTGCGCTTGTCCGATGTCTTTAAAAGATAGACATAATTTAATTTCCTGATGTTGTCAACCCCATAATTTCCTAAGTAACTCTGCTGATTGGCTTTTTCAACTAAGCGCGTTGCATTTTCAATCTTAGCAAAGACACCAATGGTTACAAAGTAAACGGGGATTTCCTGCGCGAACCCAAAACATCCTGATAAAACCAATGGAAAAACGAGTGCGTATTTTAGTTTATTCATAAAAAAAAGGTTACAAACTTCACAAGCATAAATCTATCTGAATCGAGGTTATTTAATAATAGGGCATCTCTAAAAACTCGGTTTGCCTTTCTCTTCCGGGGAAGGGGTTGAAGCGGTAAAAGTCAAGGTTTTTAAAGATGTCATATAGTAAGTACGTACAATAAATATTAAAGATACTATTTTCCGGCAGGGTTTTGCTATATTCATATTTTAAGGCTGTTCGCTAGCTTTTAACATGCTAGCCACTGTCATCGTCACCGAGATGCAAAACTGCAAAAATTGATAAGGGCGAAAGTTACGTGAACCGTGATTTTAAAACCGAACATCCCACACCGAAACACTTCTGTCATCACTAGCGCTAACCAATTGATCTTTATACGAAGTCCAAAGGAGTTTATTCACCGAAGTACCATGCCCCGCATGGCGTGCTTTGTCAATTACCTTTAACAGTTTCATCTCGTTGGTGTCCCACACCTTTATAGACTTGTCCATGCTGGAGGTGGCAAAGTGCTTTCCGTCTGGGCTAAAGGTGATGTGGTTAATGGCATACAAGTGTGCTGCAATTTCCTCCGCTTGTTGATAGCCGGTGGTAGCATCCCATATCTTCAATTTCGCATCGCGTGAGCCACTCATCAAATACTGTCCCCCCGGAAGATAACTCAACGCAAACACAGAATTGGTGTGCGCTTTCCACTCAATGATCAACTTAAAATCGTTCAACGAAAATACGCGGATAAAAAAATCACTATAACCCACGGCCACCTCACCCCGAACGGTGTTGATGGCGATTGCTCTTGCACTTTTTCCGGTAGCCGGTAATTTCTTTTTTATCGCCCACTTCTCTTTGTCCACGATCACCAGCAAACCTTCTCCAGTGGCAATGAGCAGATCGTTCTCAAAAGATTGAATATCAAAAATAAACGAAGAAGTAATTTTCAACGAAGCCAACTCTTTCTTGTTCCTCCAGTCCAACCAATGAAGGCCCTCGTAATTCTGCCCGACCACCAACAAATCTTCCTTTTTCAGATGACACAAAGCGTAAATTGAATTTGGCAATTTGGCGATCAGTTCTCCTTCGTCCGGCTTCTCTAAATCCCAACCTACCACCATGCCATCCCCCGCTGCAGAGAAAATTAGGTTAGGTTCATTGCCCGATTGCAGAGTGTACACACAATCTTTATGACCAGTGAGGGTATGTAATTTAATGACTTGTAGGGTTGTCATTGAGCAAATTTACAAAACTGCAAAGCGCGCGAATATTCAAAGACCAAAATAAGCGAGTTAAATTAAATCTCTGATTTTTAACAAAAATGAACCATTCAGCATTACCAATCAATGGCTTTTTTCAAAATAAAACATACCGTACAATAAAGTGCCTAAAGCATTTAGTACATTAAGGAGGCGGAAGAAGAATTTTTGCTTTTGGCCGGTATTGTCATCGAGACACTACAATTTATAACCCGGAAATAGCCCTTGGCTGAGCGTAGGTTGAACCAAAGATAAACAGGCATTTGCAATGCCGATCGAATCAAAACCAATACCTACAAAATAGCTGCGCTAGCTAAGTTTGATATTTGGAGAAATTCGGTGCTCCTTTGATATCGTCCCTCAAAAATGTCAGTAAGTTGACAAATCACTTAAAATTCATGCGGTTTTGATAAGGTATTTATTAAATGGTTGTTATTACTGTTACCATGCCGAAGACAAAACCCATTTACTCCATCAAAAAATCGAATACTAGATTATTGATTATCCTTTCAATTGGCATAATTGTGTTAGTTGGGTACTTTATTACTATTAACTATTTTACCTGGCTTCAGAAATCAAAGGAAGAAGTGCTACACCGATTAATGGCCATCACGCAAACGGCCGCCTTAGAAATAAATGGTAATGCGCACCAACGGATTTCCAACCAATTTATGGGCAAAGATGATCTGATAACCAATGAGCAAGATGCCGATTATCTGGTTTTGCACAAACAACTTCTTAAAATCAAGAATGCCAATAATTTGAAAACCCCCATTTACACTATCGTCTACTATGCGCGTGACAGCACTTTTCATTTCATTGGCACATCATCTGAAAAACCATACTATCGCCATCGCTATAAAAATTATCCTGAAGCACTTTTTGTCCATCAACAAACGGGTGGAGTGCTGGATACATACGAGGATGAAAATGGCACGTGGCTATCAGCCTTTTCTCCAATCAAAAACAAAAAAGGTGAAGTAGTTGCTTTGTTGGAAGCAGATGAACACTTTGAGTGGTTTATTGAAAAAGCAAGAAAAGAATTACTCAAAAACTCATTGATTTCGCTCGGTCTGATTGTGCCTTTTGGTTTTTTGCTTTACAGTTTTTTCTCCCGCACATTTAAGAAGCAAGAGCAAGATCAAGAATTGTTAGTTGTACAAAAAGAAGAAATAGAGACACAAAACGAACAGATAAAAACTCAAAATGATTTTATCGAAACGCAAAACAAAGAACTGGAGTGGCGGGTAAAACAACGAACCAACGAGCTAGAATTAACCAATAATCAATTGGCAAATTTCCTCTATCATTCCTCGCACGATGTCCAAGCCCCTATCGCTACAATAAAAGGATTACATTCACTCGCCACCAAAGAGTCTACGGAAGAAAATGTAAAAGTCTATTTAACGCTTATCAGTGAGACTATTACAAAACTCGAACGAATGGTAAAGACAATTCAACTAGTTCATTTTATCAAAACCAAAGAAGTTGCGGTAGAGGAAGTTGATTTACAGGAAACCATTTGTTCGATTTTTAAAAAGGCGTCTGAAAATTCTCAAAATTGTCGCTTAGAACTAAACCTAAATCAATCTAGAATTAAAGCAGATTCGTTCTTACTTCAAACCTCCATCTTAGAAATTATCAAGAACTCACTTCAATATAACAATGACAATCCGGATTTAATAATCAAAGTGACGCATCAGACCGAAAAAAGCATTAATACTATTTCGATCGAGGATAATGGAGTTGGGATTACTACAGATGCAAGAAATGAACTCTTCAAAATGTTTAAAAGAGGCAACGAAAAATCTACTGGCATCGGCTTAGGACTATACATCGTCCAGAGTTGCTTAAAAAGAATGGGTGGTGAAATTTTGGCTTCAGATTGTTCTGCCGGGGCTAGCTTTAAAATTCAATTGCCGGCCATTGATTGATCTTTCAAAATAGCCTATACAAATACTTCACAGAATACGGACATAATTTTATTTCAATTAAAGATATAATCCTTGGATCACTAAGCCTTTCAAGAGTTAGATTCTATTTGTTACTTTGAGAAAAAAATCTATGTACTCCAAGTGTTGGCAGGTGATCAAAGACGATTCTAAAAAGACGTTTGAGGTTTTGGGGCAAGAGGCAAATACCAATCATTTTACCAACAGCACTTACGGCATGCAAAAGGCCGGCATGAACGTAAGTTGCATTACCCCACCGGTAACTAACAAAACCATCAGTAAAGAAAAATTAAAAATTGTAGGGTATACAACCGAGGAAGGTTTGCACGAGCGACTTTTGAAACAGCATCGGGAAATTATGTTAAAATCGCGGGACGACTGGTGAATTTAACTCAACTAGACCTTCAATCTAACTGCTACTTTCGTTTTTTTTCAATGAGCATCATTTCGGTCTGTATCGGCTGACTTGCGAGCTGGTTAGGAATGCGAATAAAAAACTTGGTGCCAACTCCCAATTGTGATTCAACGCTGACAAGCCCCTTAAGCTTAACAATAGTCTCTTTGAAAATAAACAAGCCCAATCCCGAACCTTTGGATTTTACGTTGGCCCTATAAAACATATTAAACACTTTGCCGATATGTTCTTCCGCTATGCCTATTCCGTTGTCGGCAAACTCCATGGTCAATTCACTCTGCTCAACGCCAAAATCAATTTTAATAAATGGATTGACCTTTGCAAAATCTGCATATCGGATCGCGTTGGAAATAAGGTTGTTCATCAAAATAGTAATTCGGCCACGATCCGAATAAAAAGGGTGTTTATCTCCCACATTTACTAACCGGTCGATTCGGCTTGCGCCCTCGACAAAATTATGACTCTCAAAAATTTCGGACACAAGAGCATACAAATCAATCTTCTCAATCGCCACCTCTAATCTCTTATTCTTCGAGTACCCAACAATTTGACCAATGAAATCCTCCATTCGATGAATACTGCTTTCCATCATCTGAATGTATGGTTTAATGTCTTCTTGCTTATTGTCATGTCTCATTATGTTGAGCAACCCTAATAACGATGTGAGAGGCGAGCGCAAATCGTGAGCAGTGCTATAAATAAAACTATCTAGCTCACTATTTAGTTTTTTCAAGTCACCGTTCTTTCGTTTCACCAACCGCGACTTGCGCTTGATCTCCTTCATTTGCTGATTCGTTTGAGTCATCAAATGAACAAATGAATTGGTCAACGTATTGATCTCTTCTGCTGCATTGTTCAGCGTCAAATCAATGGCAAAATTTTTTTTATCGGAAGTTACATTTTCCATTAATTTAGAAAGTTTCGCAATGGGGTATGATAGCCTCTTAGATATCCAGTATCCTGAAAAGAGAGAAAAAAGAACCGCGCCAATGACGATCGAAATATAAAATACCCGCGCCTTGGTTTGTGCCTCCAGTGTAGCGTGGTAGCTATATTGCGTTAACGAAAAATATTTTGCCGCTAAACTATTGCTCAATTGGTTTAAAATATTCCGTAGGCCGTCATTGCTAGCAAGACCAATTTGAATTTGTATATCGGCTAGCTCATTGAAGTAGCGCTGATATTCCTGTAGATGAAAAAGAGCTTCTTCCTGTTTTCTGGGTGACTTTTTCAAATCTACCGCAAGCGTATTGACCAATTGATTCAATGCACGAACGTACTCCATATCATGGCGAAGAAAAAAATCCTTTTCCTTCCTACGCAACGACAAAACGCTAAGCATACTTATCCCCAGCTTGGCTTCCTCCAGTTTGTGGGCGTGAAACCGCATCTTTCCTTCCAAACCAAAATCCTTAAATCCTTTTTTAAATAGCAATTTTTCCAATTGTTGGAAATGACTGTCGTAAGCGGTGAAAAGACTATCAATATTATGAAGACTTTCAACCACACCGTTTTTGCTTTCATGATAAATATAGTCCACACCTGAATGGATCTTCATTCGAAAACTGTCACGCTTGCTTAGAAAAACACTCTCATGGGTTTCAAAATAATCAGGGTTGATCGTTTCAAGATCAAAAAAATCATTGTCCGTCTTAATTAAGCTAAGGGTAGCAATCTCGAGTTCGCTGATCTGACCATGGATGGCAGCGATTCGATTGTTCTTGTTGAGAATGAAAAGCGAAACGATGGCAACACAAACGATCAGCAGCGTGAGAATCAAAAAACCAGAGAGCATCCGGCTTCGAATCGAGTTAAATTTAAAAATGTCGAACATTTGCGATCAAAGATATACAGCACAACCAAAGAGTTGGGCAATTGTTTGTTATCAAATTATTATGGGCGGTAAGAATAAGTCATATTTGCACATAGGTGAAAAATATGAGTAAGGTCAATGTAATTATTCCTGCCTTTAACGAAGAAAACGGAATAGGCAAGGTTATTCGAGAAATACCTAAAGACATAATTGCTGAAATTATTGTTGTTAACAACGCGTCTACCGATCGAACAGAAAAAGTTGCCCAAGAAAATGGCGCTACTGTTTTGCGAGAGCCTACTCCCGGCTATGGTCGCGCGTGCTTAAAAGGGATAGAATACCTGAGACAACTCCCTGTTCCGCCCGATATCGTTGTGTTTCTTGATGCAGACCACTCTGACTACCCGGAAGAAGTACGTGAATTGATCAACCCCATTCTTGAAAACAAGGCAGACTTAGTGATTGGCTCTAGGGCGCTGGGCAATAAAGAAAAGGGATCCATGACTCCTCAACAAATTTTTGGCAATTGGTTAGCTACGCGACTTTTGAAAATTATTTACGGAGCTACATTTACCGACCTTGGCCCTTTTAGGGCGGTACGTTTTAGATCGCTCATGCTGCTAGATATGCAAGACAAAACCTATGGCTGGACGGTGGAGATGCAACTCAAAGCGGCCAAAGTTGGTTTGAGATGTGTAGAAGTACCCGTTCGCTACCGAAAACGAATTGGGTTCTCTAAAATTTCTGGAACGGTGAAAGGGACGATCATGGCCGGATATAAAATTTTAAGTACGATATTTAAGTATTGGTAATAAGTCGACAGTCAATGGTCGAATGACTAAAGGGCATCTCTAAAAACTCGGCCCACCCTTCTCTTTTGGAGAAGGGAAAGGATTGAGGTGAAGAAAACATAGGTTTTTAGAGATACCCTACAGTAAATCGGAGGAAAATGTGATCTAAATTTGAAAAATTAGATGTTTGGAAGGAGGCAATTTTTAATAAAGTTTAAAATCAACTTGATGTTTTAATAAAGAAAATTCAAGCTTTAAGAAATACTATTAGTTAGCCACGCTCACTCGGTAAACCGTTGTCTATAGGCCGTTGACTTTACTACTCAAATGGAAATCATCATCACCATCTTCTATCTTATCTCGCTTTCCTATCTCTTTGCATTCAGCATGGGGCAACTTCACCTAACTTGGCATTATCTGCAATCCAAAAAGAAAAAACAACCAGATTCCATTCTTAGAGATTTCCCAACAGTCACCATTCAGCTCCCCATCTATAACGAGAAATATGTAGTAGAAAGATTGCTCGATGCGATTACAAAGTTCGACTTTCCGAAGGAGAAAATGGAAATCCAAATTTTGGATGACTCCACCGATGATACCACCGAAATCATTTTAAGGAAATTGGAAGTCCTTCGCCCGTTGGCTTTGGATATTAAATTGATCCATCGCGAAAACAGAATCGGCTACAAGGCGGGTGCATTGGATCATGGGCTCCAAAGTGCGAAGGGAGATTTTATTGCCATCTTCGATGCAGACTTTGTTCCCTATCCCGATTTCCTAAAAAATACGCTTGCCTATTTTGTAAACGAACAAGTGGGTGTAGTGCAAACCCGTTGGGGGCATCTGAACAAAAATTATTCACTCTTAACCAAGTTGCAGGCGTTTGGCTTAGATGCCCATTTCTCAATTGAGCAAATGGCCCGCAACCATGCTGGAAGCTTTATCAATTTCAATGGCACGTGTGGCGTGTGGCGCAAAACATGTATTGCCGATGCCGGAGGATGGAGCAATGATACATTAACAGAAGATTTGGACTTGAGCTATCGTGCCCAACTTAAAGGTTGGAAATTTCATTATTTGGAAAACGTTGAAACCAAAGGCGAACTACCAGTGATTATGTCGGCTATGAAATCACAACAATATCGGTGGAACAAAGGCGCAGCTGAAACAGCGCGCAAACATTTTGGCAACGTATTGCGATCTACATTGCCCCTCAAAAATAAAATGCACGCCTTCTTTCATCTTTTCAATAGTTCTGTCTTTACCTGCCTCCTATTAGCTGCTGTACTAAGTGTCCCCATGCTATTCATAAAGCATCGTCATCCGACCGTTGCATGGATTTTTAATTTGGGCATTATTTTCTTAGCAGGGTTTTTATCCATTACTATCTTTTATTGGGTTGCTACCAAACGATTTAATCCAACGAACCGAAAAAAAGTATTTTGGTCATTGTATCCTAGCTTTCTGATTATTTCTATGGGGCTTTCCTTACATAATGGATTGGCGGTGTTGGAAGGGTTAGTGGGTCGCAAAACTCCGTTTATCAGAACACCCAAGTTCAATGTTACTTTAAACACTGATTCTTGGAAGAATAACGTCTACATCAAACGAAATTTCAATTTTATTACCTTCATAGAAGGCTTGATGTGTATTTATTTTTTGGTAGGAATAGCCATTGGATTTTACCTGCGCGATGCGGGTCTGCTTATTTTTCACTCCATGCTGGCGCTAGGGTTTGGTAGTGTATTCTACTTTTCTGTGAAGCCCTCTTTGAATGGTTAAACAATCACCGCAAACGTATCTCTTTTTCATTGTCTCGTTGGTCGGTTATTGCCTTTTTTCATTCCATCTGCAGAGGCCGGATACCACCTTGCTGTTGAGCACCTTCCTCATCTTATTTGCAGTGTATTGGTATGTGTCAAAAGAAGAACAGAATCAAATCAAATTTTGGGTAGCCGCTGCCATCCTATTTCGACTTTGTTTTCTTTTTTCGATCCCCACACTGTCAGATGACTTCTATCGGTTTATTTGGGATGGTCGATTACTAGCCAACGGCTCTCATCCGTTTGCCAATGTTCCGCGATACTACATTGAGAATACGATCTTGATTTCTGAATTTGACCTGCAGCTTTTCACAAAATTGAATAGCCCGGACTATTTCACCATCTATCCCCCACTCAATCAGTTCATCTTTTTTCTGGCCGCAAAAATCGCAGGCAATTCCATTTTAGGAAGCGTGGTGGTGATGCGAATCTCTATTCTCGCATCTGAGATAGGTAGTCTTATTATTATCGACAAATTCCTCGGTCACTATCAACTTCCCAAAAAAAACATCTTACTGTATGCGCTTAATCCTCTTGTGATTATTGAGCTTACAGGGAATCTGCATTTTGAAGCAATGATGATTTTCTTTTTGCTTTTGTCATTTTGGCTATTGGTTAAAAATAAAATCGCTTGGTCGGCATTGTCCTTCAGTCTGGCCATTAGCTCTAAACTTTTGCCTGTATTGATCTTGCCGTTGTTACTGGTCCGGTTAGGGTGGAAGAAATTTTCTATTTACGGAATCTTGGTCGCTATCTTTTGTGCAATCGAATTCCTTCCACTACTGAGCCATGACATCCTAGTCGGGTTCAGGCAAAGCATTGGCTACTATTTTTCAAAATTCGAATTCAACGCGAGCATCTATTATCTCGTTCGCGAATGGGGCTTTTGGAAATACGGCTACAACATCATTCAAACGGTCGGGTGGAAAGTAGGTGTTTGGTGTGCGGTATTCATTTTAATGGTTACACTTTTAGATGGGTACCTTCAAAAGTTTAAAGTCCAAATTTCAAAGTTCAAAGTCGCGCCCCTACCGATAGATTCAAGACCATCGATTATTGACTACCGACTTTTAATTTCTTGCCTCTTCATCTTCACTGTCTATTTTGCCTTCGCAACTACTGTTCATCCATGGTACGTTACCACAATACTTGCATTCTCCATTTTCACCAGATTTAGATATCCTATTCTGTGGACGGGGTTGATTTTTTTAACCTATGTAGGCTATGACAAAACGGGATTCACCGAAAATCTTTGGATAACGACCGCAGAATATTTAATCGCATTTGGCTATCTTGCATATGAATTGCTATGGAAAAGAAAAAAACAATTGGCCTGATCTGCTTTTTTGCCGTTTCGTTATCTGCATTGGCGCAAACCGAATATGATAAAAAGTTGAAGTCGCTTTATAAAAATTCGGTAACCACAATCTCTCCCAGTGAAGCAAAAAAGAAAATAGATAAAAACGAGAAGGTGGTTTTCTTAGACACTCGAGCGCCCGAAGAATTTGCAGTCAGTCACTTGCCCGGTGCCACATTTTTAAATTACAACTCTTATTCTTCAGAGGACTTGAAAAAAATACCTGTAGATTCAAAAATCATCGTTTACTGTAGTGTCGGTTACAGGAGCGAACGAATTGGCGAAAAACTATTAGAACTTGGTTACAAAAATGTATTTAATCTGTACGGTGGAATTTTTGAGTGGAAAAATGAAGGATTTTCTGTTGTTAATCGGCTCAATCAACCTACTGATAGCGTCCATACCTATAACAAAAATTGGTCGAGGTGGTTGCAAAAAGGGATTAAAGTATATTGATGGATACGATCATTCATTATTATTGGCAAATCGGACTGATCGGCAGAATTATTTTCCTACTCTACTTGCTCGCATTTTCAAAAACCGTTTTCAAATTGCCATTACCCGGCTGGGAAAAGATGTGCTGGATACTGCTTGCCTTAGTTTTGCCAATGCTAGGTGTTTTTATTTTTTATACCTTCCGAAACTCAAACTATTTATTGAAGCACTCTCGAAAAAAATTCAATCCGCGATTCAATAAGCAAGCATCTTGAAGCAGCTGTTGATCATCTTCTATCGAAATCCTGAGCTGGGAAAAGTAAAAACACGATTGGCCAAAACAGTGGGCGATGAAAAGGCGTTAGCTATTTATCTAAAGTTGGCAAGCCATACCCGCACCATTACCGAGCATCTGCCAATAGACAAGGCAGTTTACTACTCTCATTTTATCGACACAGAAGATGTGTGGCCTAACAAGTTGTTTCAAAAAGAATTGCAACGAGGATCGGATTTAGGAGTGAAGATGTTAAACGCTTTCAAAACCGGATTTGATAAAGGATACCAACATATTTGCATTGTTGGTACAGATTGTTTTGAATTGAATTCTGAAATTATAGCGCAAGCGTTTCATCAACTTGCTTCGCGCGATGCTGTACTGGGTCCTGCAAAGGATGGTGGATATTATTTGTTAGGCATGAATCAACTTGTCAAACAACTTTTCGAAAACAAAGAATGGAGTACTGATGCCGTTGCCTCCGCTACGATTCGAGATTTTGATCAACAAAGAATTACATTTTCGTTAACAGAAATGTTAACTGACGTAGATGAAGAAAAAGATTTACCGCGTAACTGGACGAATTGAATTGGGCTATTTTAGATTTTCCAAATCCCTCACTAAAATTCGCTTTCGATCGAAGTTGATTAAATTTTTCTCCTTCAATTCATTTAGGATGGTGGTGACTGTCTGGCGTGAAGTACCCGTGAGCGAAGCGATATCTTTGTGGGTAAGTTTTGTTTGGATCAGTGTTTCAAGGCCTACCTTTTTCCCTTTCCAAGCAGCCGCGTCTTTGATGAACTCAACAATACGCGTTCGGGCGTCTTTGAAAACGAGCATCTCCAATTTGCGCTCCAATTTCATTAACCGAAGCCCTACAAATTTTAACATCTTAAAGCTCAATTCACGATCGCCATTCATCAACGCCTTCATATCTTCCAAACTAAGAGGGCAAATAACGGTCGCCTCCATGGCTTGCGCATAATCCCTGCGTTTGTCTTCCCCCGCCAGAGCAAGCTCTCCGAAAATTTCTCCCGTGCTCAATATAGCCGCAGTTACTTCTTTCCCGTCATCTAAGCAATGTCCAATCTTTACTCTGCCACTTACAATCATATAAATATGGGTAGCGGCATCTTCCTGAAAGTAAATGAACTGGTCTTTTTTGAAAGTCAAAAAAACATGCGTACCCCCAACGGACTTTACCTTATGCGGGCAGAGCGTATCGTAGAGATTTACACTCTCAAAGTACCAAAGGGCGGCCATGTTAGTCATTATTCTAATCGTAATTCACTAAGTTAGCGCAAATTATTACAAAAAAGTTCATGTTGCCTCTTCGTCTAAGTGAAATATGGATCTACCCAATTAAATCATTGGGTGGGATTCGTCTGAAATCTTCACTTGTGCAAGGGAAAGGACTAGAGCATGACAGGCGCTGGATGCTGGTGGATGAGAACAATGCATTTATGACGCAGCGAATCCACAATCAAATGGCACTTTTTAAATTACAATGGCT
>Ga0226658_10000110_pt1 | contig 34165 bp, 31 predicted proteins | sample OliLak19BULKMAT1_FD_169091 | JGI IMG/M metagenome (GOLD analysis project Ga0226658, IMG submission 169091) | Freshwater microbial mat bacterial communities from Lake Vanda, McMurdo Dry Valleys, Antarctica - Oligotrophic Lake LV.19.BULKMAT1 (v2)... | ecosystem: Environmental > Aquatic >... | reverse complement strand
CGGCTCCACCATTTTCTCCTGTGAGATATGGAAAGCGCCAGATGTTACCGAGGCCAACTGCCGAGCCGGCCGCAGCCATTACAAATCCAAACTTAGAGCCCCATTGTTCGCGTCCTGCCATAAAAATTAAATTCAGAGCGTTAAGGTACTAAAATACTCCGTAGCCAATAACACAATCTCCACAGCCGGCATTGCAAAACGGGCAACCCAAACGGTAAAACTCTTATCCTTCAACCGTTGAACTTAAAATTTTTGGCGGCCTTGGGGGCTATCCGCTGCAAGTCCGCCTGCGCGCCCGCTCCCGATAACTATCGGGAGCGGAGACAACACGCTTCGGGCTTTTCGCTACTATCCCCGGCCGATGCCCGCGCGAAGTTCATCACTTCATCATAAAACTTTCGCAAATACAGCGCCCTCAAATTGTATTGACCCAATAGATTTGATAGATTACTTCGTCAATGCGGGAGTTGGCTGCAAGGCGTAAGGACACCCAAAAACTTGAAGAGTAACCGAACAAATTAGTTTCATATCCCTGTTGACTTGAAACGAATAATAAACGACATTTAACAAAGAATAATCGCATATGGGAAACATCAAAAACGAGATAATTGAATTTTACAAAAAGGACAATTCAATTCAGTTTTCAAAAAACTTATGGTTGGACTTACTTGCACATGGACTTATTGGGCTGACAACTGGGACAGTAATATTTCTAATACGAGGCACTAATCCAATGCCGACCTTATTACTCTGTTCGGCAGCAACGACTGTGTGGGGGCTAAGAAATCATTCAAAGAAAACAAACCGGACTGACACTAAGAACACCGGCCATTAGATTCTAGATTTATTAACGCTGGACGTTTCGCCTGACCTTAATGTGAACCACGGACTTAGTTACGTTTGACTTGATAGATTTCGCAACCGACTGTGACTAATAAATTAAAACGGTCGACAAAACCCCCAGCGCTCAACAAAGTGTTTATCCCAGCTTGGGGTGAAGTGTAAATATGAAGTTTGGTTTTTATATTTCGTTAGGCCACGTGGGACAGTAAGGCGTTTTAAAAATGCAAGTCGTCATAAGCACATGTAGTTGTGCGCAGTGGCGTGCCTTCGTGGAAAGTTATGAGTAGACTTTTAAAAACTGCTCGACAGAGTATAGACATTGCAAAGCCGACCATGACAATTTTAACAGTCGCGATAAAAGGTTTATGATAAACAGATTTTTTCATATTACCTCAGTTTTATTATCTTTTTTTCCATCCTATGCACAGGGTCAGGCCCAAAGTCTGAACTCAAGTTGTTTCAATTCGGATATTTCGGACAGTAGTTTCAATGTAGTATTTAGGGATACTCTTAAAATCAACTTACAATCCGTTGTTTTGTTAGGTGAAGTGCATAGAGTTGGCATCAATTTTACCATTCTGAGAGATTTAATTAAGCATCTCAATTATTCAAAGGGATTTAGGGATGTAATTGTCGAGAGGAGCTATGCGGAAGCGTACCTGTTTAACAAATATCTCGAGTCAAATGATCCCGCGTTTTTAAAATTTGATGTGACGTGGTGCGAAGAGATGAAGCAATTATTTTTTGACTTAAGTAAGTATAACTCTGAGCTAACTGAGGAAAAAAAGATTAGATTTTATGGCGTAGATGCTATTCTATCGTTAAGTCAAGTTGTCTTGTTTCTAAAGACAATTATGCCGTCTAATCTGCCACCTCTTGATATCATACCTTTTATCGACTCTTTAAATCATATCAACCTTCCACTGGTGAAAGAGAAAGAGGAATCTGTAAAAGAAATAGACATCGCAATAAAATACCTACGTAAAGAAATAGGATCAAATCGGAATTTGTATGCAACATTCTTTGGGAATAATTTTCGGCATTTGGAATTATTATTGAAATCAAAATCAACTCTTACAAAACCGGGTAGTCGCAACGAAAATATGTTTTTAAATTTTTTAAGGATTACAGACGAATTTAGTCTTAAGTCTGGAATTATAGGTTTTTTCGGATATAGTCATTTGATAAGGCTAAAATCGCTAAGGCCATCGTTCGCTACTTTACTCAATGAGAGTAATGACTCACCTTGGAAAGGAAATGTTAATAATGTCCTCATCCATTATGAAAATTCGACTGCCAGAGAATATGAGGGTGATATCGTACAAGTCCCGAATCAGCTAGAGACCTTGTATCGCAAAGACGGAAAAAGGATTAATGACGAAATTAAGGAGATCGTCAAGTGTAAAAATTTCGTTTTTGAAGTACCCGATAAATTTGAGCTAATTAAAAAAAATTGTGATTTTATGTTCTATGTTACTGATGCGAAGCCGACAAACCTAATCAACGATAAGTAAAATTATTTTTCGCAGACAGTCTATTCTCGTGGGACAGACTATGTTCTAAAGACATTTTGGTGATTGAAAAAAGATAAAGGACAACGACCGGCAGACGAAACGCCACAGCTGGCAACACTGGCTTGCTGCAAGCAGGCGGGACGTGCGTCAGACAAGTTGTGGTGTTTCACTTATTTTATCACGTGGGAAAGGGCGCAGGTTTTAATCGCGCGCCTTCAGCAAGCCTAACCGTAAATGGTAAAGCCAGACTGAAATTGAAGCACACCCAAGCGAACAAATGAAAGAATTCTATATTACACAAGACGAACTGGATGACGCGCGATCATTTTTTAATGTCAGCAGCATTGAATTACTGACATCCCAGTCAATAAAAATAAACACGAGCCAGCCGAATTTTTCAACGGTTGTGCTGGCTTTAGAAAGAGATGGCTTGGACAGACCAACTGTTGAAGATTTACTTGAATCCATCTTTGTAATATATTTTGCTCAAACAACATTAAGAGGACAAAAGATAAATCAAATATCCAGTGGTCAGATTTTGAAGAATGTCAAATTGTTTGAGAGCTTTATTAAGTATTACAACAAAGAAAAAGAGTTTGGTTCGGACAACCTCTCAGAAATTAAATTTGTGAGAGACGAAGTGGTTTTGAAATTCGCTCTAAATACTCTTAAAAGCTTGTTTGGCGATATTTCAAGTATCCCTAAATTGGTAATATTTTCTTATTTCGCAGTATTAAAAGCAATTGAGATTGGAGCAGAAAAGAACTGACCATTAGCACTCATTGACATTAATTAAGAGGTCGCGCACTGGCTACAACCATCAATGTCAAGTATCGTCTCCCGCCTCGGGGACGAGACGTATGGAAAGTACAGTTTTGCTTTGAAATAAATTTCTAATTTTTCTTCGTGGCCATCAAGCTAACTCAAAGTGAGCAAGATCAGACTTACCTCGGAAGAAAAAAAATGAAACATTTAACTCTATTAGAAACTATTAATCAAGAAGAACACGAAGCTTTTAAACACAAATTGAAGGGCATAATAGAGAAGTCGAAATAAAAACCAATTAAAAGTCCGATCAGGGAGCTATTAGTGGACAGCAATATTGTTCCAGATGATTTACCAATAACAATCAGTAGACTTGGTGAGATTAGGAATAAACTCGTGCATGGCAGTATAAATAGTATTCAGTAGGATGAGCTAGAAAAAGGCACTCGCGTGATTTACACAAATACAGGAATACTCATTCTAGATTTTATGGGGGTTAAGGAATGGAAAACAGACACCCAAATTGTTGCATGAACTTAAGGGGGTATTTTAAGCTAATTTTTATGCTTAAATTGCATTCAGGTTTTTTGCGTGAAACATTTTAATTTTAGCAGACATGGCACTTCCTACGGTATTTATTTCATACAACCCCAATTCCGACATCGAGCAGACATTGGCGGTAAGGCTTCATACCATTGGTGCAGTTCATGGTTTTAACATGTTATTGCCCGATCGGGTCGGTTTTACCAAATCAGTTTCCAACGAAACAAAAAGTAGGATATTATCGGCAGACTATTTCATACTTTTTTCGACAACAGCGTTAAGCGCAACAGTACTCGAAGAAATTAGGATAGCAGCTTCTAAACTCCATGACAAATCCAAAATTCTTGTCATCTACGATATAAGCGTTGGTAAGAATCTCAAGGGCGCAGACAACTTCACAGAAGTTTATATTGGCAGAAGCTCGCCAGTTGAAACAATTCTGGAAGAGATTATATCAAAAGTCAAAGCCATTCAATCAAGGGGAAATAATCAAGGTGGATTTCTTTCTGTTTTAGGTCCAATTCTTCTCACTGGCGTAGCCTTGTTCGCCCTATCCAGTGTTTTCGATGAACCCGCTAAACCAAAAAGGCCAGTTAAAAGAAAGACAACCATTCTCAGAAAAACGAAAAAGGTCGCCAAAAGAGTAAGAGGCTAATGCTTAGAACAGCTGTTATAGACAACGACACGTTAGTTTATCTTACTAAACTAAAACATCTCAAAATTTTTGATTCCCTGCGTTCTCTCTTTCAGCAAATTCACATACCACAGGAGATTAAAAGAGAGTACGAAGTTCAACAGGGCAGAGAACCAGATCGCGTTTGGATATTAGATAGATTGAGGCCAAACGAAGGGTTCTATTCATTCTGCACTCGTTACGACAAAATCGTGCTAACCATTATTCAAGGAGAAAAGGATATTCATAAGGGAGAGGCGGAAGTATTCGCTCAGCAGAAAGAAGTAAAGGCCGAATATATTCTTTCGGATGATTTGAAATTTCACAGGGCAATAAAGGCCATTGATTCGAACGTAAAAATATTGACAACGCTTCACATCATTGCCATGTTGGACATCCGTCAATTTTTAACAAACAGCGAAGAGATAGTGAAAGCTTTGTATCCACATTATAAATTTGAAAGCCGCGACTTAAGAACAGCCTATAAAGAATCAGCTAAAGAATTGGGTTTTGATCTATCTAAAAAAATGTTAAACGATAGATGTAGTTTCAAAAAATTAGGGTTGAAATAGCTTTTGACACGGAGCGACCAGGCTTGAACCCCTTTTTCCTTAATTAATTGCACTATTTCTTTCGTCCAAGTAATATCTAAAGCAAAAAGCGATGAAGGAAATCCTGTCAAACATAGTCCTTACCCATTTTAATCTATTATAATAACCTAATACAACTAACGATAAATTCATTTCGTATAGCAGTATCGTTTTCTATAATGTTCAACCCTTAAATTCAAAACACAATGGCAAGTACAGGAGATTCCGTGGTGGTTGACCACTTTATTTCGTTTGTCAATGACCATTATTTTTCGCGATACCAAACAATTCATTCCGCGATGATTTGACCATCGTAAGTTTTGACATTTGGTTATTTTAATGGCAAGTATCGTCTCCCGCCTCGGGGACGATACGTATTCAAAATCGCAGTCTTGCTTTGAAATAAATTTCTAATTTTTCTTCGTGGCCATCAAGCTAACTCAAAGTGAGCAAGATCGGACTTACTTCGGAAGAAAAAAGAGAAACATAGCGGTTTTGAAGTATCATCGGACATCAAACCATGCTTTACTGAAAAATTCCTGTTGCAAAAACTCCACTACATTCACGCCAATCCAGTAAGTAGGAAATGGCAACTGGCTGCTAGTGCAGAAGCATATTTGCATTCAAGTTCCTACTTCTACGAACACAATGAGAAACATTTGATAATCAGCATTATCCATTGTAGAGATTTGGACAATATGGCTGATTCAAAAGTTACGCTTTAAAATCAGCGGTGTCAAATAGAAATTCAGACAACCTGTAGTTTTCTCCCGGCACTTAGATTTGCGCTAGTCAAGGAAAAAACGCCTACGTACTAAAATCTAAAAGAGATCATTCTTAGTGTTTTATTTTTTTCTTAACGCACTTTCCGCGTCTTGGCGAAAACTGAGCGATCAATAAAATGTGTGAATCATGTAACGCATATCAAAAACTATGTAATTTTTTTCATCGTAACGGTATTTAGTTTTGCCTACTCTCAATTCAATTGAAAACTGACGGTACGTTTTTTGTATTTAAGTTATGACTTACCAACAATTTGAAATGAGAAAGTAATAATAAAAAATACAGTTACATCTACGGTAATTTTAGATTTCTAGTTTTGAATAATTAATAAAGAATATGACAACGAAAAAATATAGTATCACCCAATCCCGAAGAAAATTTATTCAGCAAACAGCCGTAGGCGGTGCTAGTTTAGTGCTCATAGATCCAATTAAATTATTTGCAAATATAAATCCAAACATCATGAACAGTAATATTCAATCAAAAGGCTTCGCAGGAAAAGATGAAAAGGGGAAATTAGCCTTGTGGAATTTTGAACGCAGACCTATAGGAGACAATGATCTACTAATTGAAATCAAATTTTCAGGAATTTGCCATTCCGATATACACACCATTAAAGACCATTGGACAAAACAGCAGTATCCACAAGTTCCAGGTCACGAAATTGCAGGCATCGTAACTGCCGTTGGTAAAAGCGTAACCAAATTTAAAGTTGGTGATAGAGCTGGAGTAGGTTGTATGGTAAATAGTTGTATGAAATGCGAAAGTTGTAAAAGTGGTGAAGAGAACCATTGCGAAACTACAGGAATGGTAGGCACTTATGGATCACCTGAAAAATCATCACCAACAGGAATTACGCAAGGTGGATATGCTAATAATATTGTAGTAGTAGAGCATTTTGCGATTAAAATCCCTACCAACATGGACTTGCAATATGCAGCGCCTTTGCTTTGTGCGGGCATCACTACATATTCGCCAATAGTGAAAATGAAAGTAAAAAAGGGTGATAAAGTTGGTGTAGCTGGTATTGGTGGCTTGGGTCATATGGCTATTAAATTAGCGGTTTCAAAAGGTGCAGAAGTTTATGCGTTTACCACTTCTCCTTTAAAAGTAGACGATTGTAAACGATTTGGTGCCAAAGAGGTGATTGTAGTAGATTCGGCAGAAAAATTGAAACCCTGGGCCGGCAAAATGGATTTTATGATTTCAACAATTCCCTATGCTTATGATATGTCAAGTTACATTTCTTGTGTAAAACCTGATGGTTCTTTTACGCAAGTGGGTGTACCAATTAATGGTGAACTCACGATCAACGCCTTCGATATGGTTGCAAACCGTGTAAATTTCAACGGTTCGCTAATCGGTGGTATTCCCGAAACACAAAAGGTGATGAATTATTGTGCAGAAAATAAAATTTACCCGCAAATACAAATTATCAAAGCTGAAGAAATTAATGAGGCATGGGAAAAAGTAGTCAATAAAGACGCCCGCTACCGTTATGTAATTGATGCCGCAACGATTTAATTATTGCCAGCTGAAAAACAATAGACGCTAGAATAGAAACAAATGAAATTTTTGAGAAAGTATAAAGATCTCAGAATTCGGAAATACAAAGGTTGAGAAGAATCGGGTTAAGATATTATCCTATTATCGTTGGTCGCCCAACCAACAATGACCGGGCAACGCAACAAAAATAGTTCAAGAAACACTAATATGGTTGACTCAATAATTCCTTTACTTTCCCTAATAGCATTAGAAGTAATTCTAGGTATAGACAATATTATTTTCATTTCGATTTTAGCTTACAAGTTGCCAGAAGAGGAAAGGAACAAGCTTCGTTATTGGGGCATCGGCTTAGCAATGGTTATGAGACTTTGTTTATTAGCAGTCATTTCATGGATTTTGAAACTAGACCAAACTTTATTCACCCTGTTTGAAACTTCTTTTTCAGGAAAAGGATTAATCTTAATATTTGGTGGGCTTTTTTTAATTTATAAAAGTACCAGAGAAATTTATCGTAAAACAGAATTATCTAATAGCGAAAATACCAGCGTTACCAAAGCAAAGAATTTTGGTAAATTATTAACAGAAGTTATAATTCTAGATTTAGTATTTTCTATTGACTCTATAATTACCGCTGTGGGAATGGTTGAAGAACTGTGGGTGATGTACGTTGCAGTGGTAGTAACTGTTGTAATAATGCTTATTGCTTCCAAATCAATAGGCGAATTCATCCGAAAACATCCATCGTTTAAAATACTTGCATTATGCTTTTTGATGATGATCGGTGTTTCTTTACTAGCCGAAGGATTTCGTTTTGAGATACCAAAAGGATATATCTATTTTTCAATGGCCTTTGCTTTTTTAGTGGATATTGTACAAATGAAAACCACTAAACATAAGAATATATAACTACACGATTACGCAAGAAAGGCCACGGTTAATAATTCAGAAAAAATCCGTCAAAAATAATATTGTTACCGGATGGAATTGTTACCGCTAAAGAAACAAAAGTAGATCAAAACAAAATGAATAAAATTTCCCAGCTGGTCAGATCAATTTATTTCTCAGCCGGGTCTCCCGTTTCGGGCACTCTGTCGGCATCTTTTAATAACGTAGGGTTTGGGGCAAGACTCTGCTACGAATAAATACTAATTCTTCTTTATCAATGACCTTACTATCCCAAGCCCCTCTGCAAAACTCTTTGGCTTATATCCCAATTTTATTTTTGCTTTGTCGATAGTAAAACCAGTCTTGGGAGGGCGGGCAGCGGGCTGCTTAAATTTGGCGGAGTCGGTTTGATGGATGAGAGATTTATCTAATCCAAAAAATTCGGCAGTTGCAATAGCGATGTCGTAAGGAGTCATCATCTCTTCGCCTGAGATATTAAAAATACCTTTTGCTTTTTTAGTGGCGGCCAAATAGCAGCCCAACGCTAAATCCTCTGCTAACGTTGGTGTGCGCCATTGGTCGTTTACTACATTGATAGTCTTACCTTCTTCTAAACTTTTCTTCACCCACAATACAATGTTCGAGCGGCTCATGTCTTGGGTAACGCCATACACCAATACCGTCCGTAAGATGGCCCAATTGATGTTGCTTTTTTGGATGGCCGCTTCGGCTGCCAATTTACTTTCTCCATAGAAGCTGAGTGGATTTGGTTTTTCTGTTTCGTCCAGCGGGCCCCGCGTTCCATCAAAGATAAAATCGGTGGAAACATGGATCAGGCATGTACTGGTTTGTTCGCACACCTTTACCAGGTTTTCTACGGCCGTTACATTATTAAGCCAGCACTTTTCTTTTTCAGTTTCGCACTGGTCTACTTGTGTCATGGCGGCTGCGTTGATGATCACATCTGGCTTTGTTTGAGCAATTACTTTTTGGACTTCAGCAAGACTGGTAATATCAAGCAAATGAAATTCTCCGTTGGTCGGTAGATCGATAACTAATTTTGATTTAGCCGTAGCAATAAGGTAGTCGTCTTTCGTTGAAATTAATTCAACCAATTTTTGACCAAGAAGGCCATTCGATCCAGTGGCTAAAATTTTCAAGCGACAATGATTCCAGTTTTCCGAATCTCGTCCATAAATCCGTTAGGGTCTCTCTTTGTAGAAATTAACAGCGGTTCAATTCTAGCTTCAAATTTCCTTCTTAGTTTATAAAGCAGTTGGTGTGTATCAAGAAATTTTAGGGATACATTGTCAACAGCCACAGCAATATCTATATCGCTGTCCCGGTTTGCTTTGTTCTTAGCGTATGAGCCAAATAGTATTATTTCGGTGTTAGGAATAATTTTCTTTACAGCCAAGCCATAGCTTTTCGCTATTTCTTTAACTTTTTTTCGATCCATAGTTTTAGCTCTTCTGTTTTACCAAGTATTTCTTTGCACGCTTTTGGAGTAAGTTTTTTTAGCAAATCTTTTGATACGAAGGATACCTTGCTTGAATATTTAAAGGCTCAAGTTCATCTAAAAAATCAAGCTGATCTTTGGATAGAAGTAGATATAGATTTGATACGCTTGCAAGTTTGAATAAATTATGAATGAAGGGAGGCAACGCATTTTTTTGATCTGCATAATACGCCTTCAATATTTTTTCAACTACCTGATGACACATGAAAGCAACGTACAGCGATCTTTTGGTTTTAAGCATGGCCTTAGCAGTCTCAAGATCATAATTAACAATTTCAACCCAATATTTAACTTTTGATTTCACCAAACAAATCTACTTCTTTTCTGGATATACATACCCATACAATTTTGTAATCTTCTTCTTGCCCATCTCCTCCACCGTAACAAACGTCCGAATATCTTCAACAGGTCTTTCCCCATCTTTTTGCACTGCAGCAATTTTGTCGATCACTTCCAGTCCTTTGATTACTTTGCCGAACACGGTATAGTCACCATCTAAATGAGGCGATCCTCCCACGGTGGTGTAGGCTTTTATCTTCTCGGGCGACACATCTTTGGTTACCTTGATGCCGATTTCCTTTTCAATGCGGGGCACTAAGCCATATATTTTTCGCTGGTACGCTTGCATATCACCAGCCATGTAGATTTGATTTAACGAGTCGACTAAAGGTTTGTTGGCTGGGTTTTGCATCATCTGCTGAAAGCCCATGTTCATTTTCATCTGATCTATTTTTAAATCATTCATGTTAGATTCAGCAATGACCGTCCCCTGCACAATGTAAAACTGGCTACCGCTGGAAGCTTTTGTCGGATTTTGTTGATCACCCAATCTTGCAGCAGACAAAGCCCCCTTCTCGTGAAAAAGGCGAGGATTAAATTCGGCATCTACTGTGTAACCCGGGCCGCCATTGCCTAATGGTTGGCCCTGTTTTACTTTTTTAGAATTGGGGTCGCCACCTTGGATCATGAAGCCGGCAATCACGCGATGGAACAATAGACTATCGAAATAATGCTCTTTGGCCAGCTTGATAAAATTGGCTTTGTGCTTGGGGGTTTCATCGTACAAGATGGCCACCATTTCGCCTTGGTTGGTTTTGATGGTGATAACGTAATCGGATTTTTGCGCGCAGCCGGTCACGAGTGTTAAGCCAAAAAAAAGAACGATTGCAAGTTTGTTCATAAATAGATTGGGAATTAAAATTCGATTGCAAAAATAGGAAATGAACGGACGTCTTCCTATGGATTCAAATGTTTTGAAACCTGCAAAGACAAATCCAAGAAAATCATTTTAGCACTACCATTCCTTTCCAGGTGATAGGTTGCTTCCGAGATTAGGATGTTTATCTTTTCAGCCTTGATCACGTTCATTACTTTGCTAAAATCTTGTACGAACTTCACTTCACTTCCCTTCACCCGACTGATGGCTGAGGCCCCCGAAAACTGAAGTGCCGTTTCGCGGATCATGCTTAAACTATAATGAAAAAAATTGCGCTGATCGAGTTTATCCAATTCGTGAAATTGTTCGGCCAAGCCCACCATCTTGCCGTAATCTTTTTTGAAACTAGTGCGCATCCAATCTGAAAAACGTTCTTGGTAATGATCTTCTTCCGAGTCAATCAGCTTGCCGGCTAGGTTTAAGTTGCCATCGGCTAATGAAATGATTTCTAATTTACGTTTTCCATCCACTCCTTTCGCTGTTAGGTAAGTTTCAATTTCCTCGTCAGCCAAAAGTGGAATTTGTACAATCTGCGTGCGCGAAAGAATGGTGGGCAACAACCTTTCTAAAGCATTTGTGACCAGAATAAAAAAAGTATTTGCGGGCGGTTCTTCCAATATCTTCAAAATCCCGTTGGCGGCTGACGGATGCATCAGCTCAGGTTGCCAGATGATCATCACTTTAAACGGACTTTCAAAAGGCTTGAGCGAAAGTGTTTTTATGATCTCTCTACTTTCCTCTCGCGATATGAGTGCTTGCTTGTCTTCTCCTCCATAGTAGCCAATCCAATCGGTTAGATCACCATAGGGTTGTTCCAATAGAAATGCGCGCCATGTTTTGAGTATATCTGCCTTAAAGCGATCTTCATCTTTGTCGGCTTTGATGTTGCCTAGGGGAAAAACGAAACTGGTGTCAGGGTGAATGTATTTTAAGCTTTTGCTGCAAGCAGGACAAGTGCCACACGCATCGGTAGCTCCTTTGTTTTGGCAATGAAGAAAATTGGCATAGGCAAGTGCAATTGGTAAATTGAGAGACCCGGGTTTGCCAGCGAATAGCTGTGCATGAGCAATGTGATTGGCCTGCACGGCTTCAATCAACGTTGATTTCATTTCTAATAATCCGGGTATTGATGAGAAGTTCATAAATTGATTAGTTAATTTGAAAATTTGAAAATTGAATTGCTGGCGAGTAGTGCGTGAGCAATAGATTGGCATGCACGGCCTCAGTAAACACTAATTTCAATAGGCTGTAAATTTTCAAATTCCCAAATTTTCAAATTATTTAATTTTTTCCCACACTCTCTCTTTCGTGCACATCTCAAAAATAGTTTTATAAATCTCTTTGTCGACAGCCGTCAGTTTAAGAGACCTCCGCTCCATTACCTTCGCTGCGGTGTCCATCGCTTTTTCAAATTGGTAAGTGCTAAAACCTGCAGCTCCGCCCCACGCAAAAGATGGTATGAAGTTGCGTGGAAACCCATCGCCAAAAATATTCGTGCACACACCCGTAACTGTCCCCGTGTTGAACATCGTATTGATGCCGCACTTACTGTGGTCGGCCATCGCCAATCCGCAAAATATTAAACCCGTGTCTACAAAACCGCCTTTGGGGTAATTCCAAATTTTCACATTCTCGTAATTATTTTTTAGGTTAGACGTATTGCTATCTGCCCCAAAATTGCACCACTCGCCAATTACAGAGCATCCCAAAAATCCATCGTGTGCTTTGTTACTGTAACCAAAAAAAACAGAGGTGCTTACTTCTCCACCTACTTTGCAGGCAGGGCCGATCGATACATCGCCACGCATTTTAGCACCCATGTTCACTACAGAATCCTCACCCAACGCAAACGGACCACGGATCATGACCCCTTCTTGAACTTCCGAATTTTTGCCCAAGTAGATAGGGCCATTCTCGGCATTGAGTATTGCAGAACGAATCTTTACGCCTTCTTCCACGAAAATATTCTCATCCGCGTAAGCGCGCGTAAATTTGTCTTGTATGCCGATTGATTTTCTTCCTTTTGTGATTAAAGCAAAATCACTTTTGATCTGCACTCCATTGAATTGGAAAATTTTCCAAACCTGATCGATCAATGTGATGGAGGCTTTGTATTCAATCACTTTCCCCAAAATTACCTCAGGCACCTCATCATCGGGAGTGCGCACCACCAAGATCATAGAATCTTGTACGATGGCATCGCCCACTTTCAATTGATGGATTGTATTGATCAATTCTGCATCCGGACAAAGTGCTCCGTTGATCCAAAAATTATCGGAAGTAAGCGTGGTTGAAAATTTCTTTGACAGATATTCCTCTGTAGAGAAAGAGGCCTGGACGTTCAAATGCTTTTCCCATTTTTCGGCAATGGTCAAAATCCCAGTGCGAATAGTTGCTATCGGCCGTGTGAACGTAAACGGCAATAGGTTTTGACGGATCGAAGGATTGTCAAAGAGGATTATGTTCATGTTGCTAAATTAGGCTGAAGGTATTGTCAAACCATCACATTAATAAAAATAAAAAAGCCCCTCATGGGGGCTTTCAATACTATTTTGTCGCTGATTATTGAGCGACTTCTTTCTTTCCGTATTTCTTTTGGAATTTCTCTACACGACCGGCAGTATCCACAAACATTTTCTTGCCTGTGAAGAAAGGGTGCGATGCTGAGCTAACCTCGACTTTAATAACCGGATAATCCTTTCCGTCTGTCCACTTAATGGTTTCTTTTGGCACTGAAGTAGAGCGAGATAAAAACTTTACATCGCTAGAAGTATCCCAAAAAACTACTTCTTTATACTCGGGGTGAATGCTTTTTCTCATTTTTCTGTCGTTTTATTGTATTGCGCTGGTTTCGCGGGGCTTTTTTCTAAATGGACTGCAAAAATAGATAACTGAGGCCGATTTGCAAGCGGTGGTTTAGAATTTGTTTAAAACAGGTAATTTGCCCTGGATTTATAAGACAAAACGCGGTTTTGACAATGATAAAAGCCTTTTCAACGATTTTGATACTCTGGTTGCCAAGTTTTGCATTCGCGCAAAGCACCAACGCCACGCTTAACGAAGACTATTACCATTGGCTAACGCGGTATGAGATCAAGGCTGGAAGAATAGCACCAGAGTGGTTTACAACCATAAAACCCGTGAAGCGCGATATGCTGATTGCTTATATCGACTCGCTAAACAAAAAAGATCAAGTATTTACTTCGCAAGCCGATAAATTTAATTACGATTTTTTTCAAAACGATAGCTGGGAGTGGAGCCGGGCGGAGTCTAGCAACAGCAAGCGGCCAATTTTAAGAAAACTTTTCACGAAGAAGTCCGATCTGGCATATGTTGATCAGCCTGATTTTGACTTACATGTAAATCCAGTTTTGTATGTTGGCTTTGGTAACGATTCGCGAACAAATGAAATAGCGACAATCAATACGCGAGGTGTTGAAATCAGAGGCATGATCGATCGCAAGATTGGATTTTACACCTTCCTCACGGAAAACCAAATGATTTTGCCTTCTTACGTGCAGGAAGGCGTCTCGGCTTATGGAGTAATCCCGCACGAAGGATTTTGGAAGAATTTTAAATCCAACGGTATCGATTTTTTTCAGGCGCGTGCCTACATTGATTTTAATCTTTCAAAACATATTAATTTTCAGTTTGGCCATGACCGCACCTTCATCGGCAACGGATATCGATCTTTGGTCTTTTCTGATTATTCCCCACCAAATCTATTTCTTCGCGCCAATGCTAAAATCTGGAAGATTAATTATTTGTTTCAATTGAATCGACTGACGGCAAATGACCCGGTATCACTTGCCAGGGCCGGATCGACACGGGCGCAACGCTACCCCGATCGCTTTATGGCGCTTCACCACGCTAGCATCAACATTGGCAAAAAATTTAATCTTGGTTTTTTTGAATCGATCGTATTCTCGCCCGGAGATTCGGTAAACGGAAATTCCTTCGAACTAAGTTATTTGAATCCTGTCATTTTTCTACGGCCTATTGAGCAGCAAAATGGCAGCAGCGACAACGCGCTTGTAGGACTTGACTTTAAATGGAATGCGGTAAAACGGATTTCAATTTACGGCCAGATGTTGTTGGACGAATTTGTACTTTCTGAACTTCGATCAGGCGGAGGATGGTGGGCCAATAAATATGCAGGGCAATTAGGAATAAAATATATTGATGTGGCGGGCATTTCAAACCTTGACTTACAACTGGAATATAATTTTGCGAGGCCGTTTACGTACACGCACAATACAGGCAGCAATTACAGTAACTTTAGTCAGCCGCTGGCGCACCCACTGGGAGCTAACTTTACCGAAATGGTGGCCATTGTAAGATATCAGCCGATTCGCAGGTTGAATCTTGTTGGCAAAAGTTTTTTCTCAACGGTGGGGCGTGATGGGTCAAATGAAAATTGGGGCGGGGATGTTCTAAAGACTTACATTACTCGCCAAAGCGATTATGGCAATACAATCGGACAGGGCAACAAGAATACTATTTTATTCTTTGACCTGACGGCATCGTACATGGTTAAGCACAATTTTTTTGTGGAAGTCAAACAGATAGTGCGAAAAAGTGAAAGTGATTTTCCCTTATACAATAACGATACTTCGCTTACGTCATTGGGTGTGAGATGGAATATCCCCGCTCGGACATACGAGTTTTAATTTTATTAGATGAAGATTTTTTTTAGGATTCTTTTGTACGCCAATCGGCTACCCCGAAGGCTGGCGTTCTTCTTTTTGTACTCAATACTGGGAATTATTTTTGGTGCACTTAACATTATTTTGGTTATTCCCATGCTCCGGGTTTTATTCGACAGAACTTCTGGGGCGGTTATTCCTGAAATACCCGATTTTGAGTTATCGATTAAATACATCGAGACTATTTTCAATCATTTTTTTCTCACTATCATCCGGGACAGTGGTAAGTTGAACGCGTTGTTATTCGTTTGCGCTTTGATTGTTATTTGTGTGCTTTTCGCAAATTTGTTTCGCTATTTGGAGCGGGTGATTGCCACCAAATTAAGAGTGGATCTTGTCAAGAATATGAGGATGGCCATTTTTAGCAACGTAACAAGATTACACATTGGCTACTTTAACAATGAACGTAAAGGCGATTTAATCTCCAGGTTTACAAACGATGTTCAAGAAGTGGAAGGTTCTGTAATGAATAGCCTGAAAGCGGTGCTGAAAGAACCGGTTGTGATCATTGTGTATTTCGCTTTGCTGTTTACGATCTCCGTCAAATTAACGCTGTTCACCTTGTTGGTTCTGCCTATCACCGGAGGCGCATTGGCGGAAATTATTAGGCGATTGAAAAGGCAAGCAACGGCCAGCCAAGAATCACTAGGAAGAATAGTAAATATTTTAGACGAGACGTTCAGTGGTATGCGCGTGATCAACGCATTCAACGCTCGGAACTTTATTTTGAGTAGAATGGAGGATGAAAGCGCCTACTATCGAAAGATAAATAAGTCGATGTCGTACAAAAATGAATTGGCCTCACCTGTTTCTGAAATACTCGGGGTGGCGATCATCGCAGGGATTATATTTTTTGGAGGTCAATTGGTTCTAAGCGATGAATCTTCTTTGTCACCTGAATCATTTCTCGGCTTCTTGGCAATTTTTGCCCAAATCATCCAGCCGGCTAAAAGTTTTTCAAATGGTATTACTTCATTACAAAAGGGGACTGCTTCGGCAAAGCGAATTTTTTCTGTCATAGATTATCAACCGGCAATCCACGATAAGATTGATGCCATTCGGCTTGAAAAATTTGAGGATTCAATTGAATTTAAAAACGTTTCTTTTGCTTATGATGCCGACCATATTTTGAAAAATATTAACCTAAAAGTAAACAAGGGGAAGACCGTGGCATTGGTAGGGGCGTCCGGTGGCGGGAAGTCTACATTGGCTGATCTAGTTCCAAGATTTTATGATCCTACCGAGGGTGACGTTTGTATCGATGGCGTGTCGCTAAAGGATTACCAAATTGAATCGTTGCGAAAGCAATTAGGCGTGGTAACACAAGAATCTATTTTATTCAACGACACCATTTTCAACAACATTGCGTTTGGCATGCCCGATATCAACGAAGAGAAGGTAATACAAGCTGCAAAAATTGCCAACGCGCATGACTTTATTATGCAAACCGATAATGGCTATCAAACCAAAATTGGAGAACGAGGATCAAAACTTTCTGGCGGTCAAAGGCAACGCTTAAGTATTGCCCGGGCCGTGTTAAAGAATCCTCCTATTTTGATTTTAGATGAGGCCACATCGGCTTTGGATTCTGAATCGGAAAGACTGGTGCAAGACGCCTTGTTTAATCTAATGAAAAACCGCACTTCGATTGTGATAGCCCATCGGCTCAGTACTATCCAACATGCCGATGAAATTGTGGTCATTCAAGACGGACGCATTGCCGAAAGGGGCTCGCACGATCAGCTGAGTGCGCAAAATGGGTTGTATAGGAAGCTGGTGGATATCCAAAAGACGGCTTAGGCACAAGAAAGGTCTTGCCGCTAAAGTAAGATTTTGCGATGAATTGAACTTTTCAATGTTTCAAAAAAGGGTAAGTTTGTATTCTTAATTTTTTCATGATGAATAAACGAAGACTTATATTCCTTGGTGTATTTGGATTATACCACCTAGGCACGCTCATCTTTACCCTCGTAATGGAATCCAATAAAAATGATCTGTCTTTGTTGTACAGTCTATTTGGAAAAATTTCACTCTTTAAATATGGCGCTTTTGTAGGGGTGGCGCTTTTTGCGGTTGAGGTAGTTTGGACCTGGAGAGATTCAAAAAATGCTGAAAAGGAGAAAGAAGCTATGCGCCACGAGAACAACGTGCTGAAAGCAAAAGTTTACGATTTAGGCGAAGCAGCCAAAAAATAGTTGAATATGGATTTTCAGTCGTTGATTGCGCAAGAACTTAATGAGGCGTCTACGGTTTTAAATCAATTCATTAGCAATCAAAAAAATTTACAACAAATTGAAGTAGCTGCTAAAGCAATTGCAGCCTCACTTCAAGCGGGCGGAAAAATTATTTCTTGCGGCAACGGAGGTTCACATTGCGATGCCATGCATTTTGCCGAAGAGTTAACTGGTAAATATCGCGAACCACGCAAAGCCATTCCTGCCATTTGCATTTCCGATCCTTCACATATTTCTTGCGTCAGCAATGACTATGGATACGAATTTGTTTTTTCGCGTTATCTGGAAGCATTGGGCAACAAAGGCGATGTGCTGTTAGGAATTAGCACCAGCGGCAACTCTGCCAATATTATTCGCGCTGCTGAAACCGCCAAGGAGAAAGGCATGAAAGTGATTATTCTTTCCGGAAAAGATGGAGGTAAATTGGCTCCTCTCGCTGATATTGAATTAAGAGTTCCCCATTTCGGCTATGCCGATCGCATCCAAGAAGTGCACATTAAGATAATTCACATTTTGATGCTGTTGATTGAGAAACAGATTGCGTAGGGCGATAGGTTATTGGCCACTGGACGCAGGTGTCAAGCTTCAAGCCTTCCGAGACTAGATTAATTCGGGTTTTTTTTTCGTTGACAGGTAACTGCTTGTGGCCTAAAGCGTGTGGCCTTAATTCAAATTGCCTTTGTTTCCTCAAGGAGATTGCCAATCTTTAATCCTTAATTTCAAAAGAAGTAATGGTCGCTAAAACATTCGGTAGCGCAGTGCATGGGGTTGATGCCCGAACGATTACCGTAGAGGTAAACGTAACGCAGGGCAAACAATTTCACATGAGCGGATTGCCCGACTCTGCTGTGAAAGAAAGTGAACACAGGGTGGAGAGTTCCATGAAAAGCCTCGGCTATTTTATGCCAAGGAATAAAGTAGTAGTGAATCTCGCACCTGCCGACATCCGCAAAGAAGGCTCTTCTTATGATTTGCCAATTGCACTTTGTATTCTTTCGGCTTCGGCACAAATAGAAACAGAATTGTTAGAGCACTACGTCATCATGGGTGAGCTTTCGCTCGATGGAGAACTACGCCCGATCAAAGGCGTGCTGCCCATTGCCATTCAATCGCGCAAGGAGAATTTTAAAGGATTTATTCTGCCAAAGAAGAATGCCCGCGAAGCAGCAATCGTCAACAACTTAGATATCATTGGAGTAGAAACCTTGCGCGAGGCCATCGACTTTGTGATGGGTAAAAAGAAAATAGAGCCGCTCGTGATCGACACGCGAGAAGTATTCATGGGCAAAGTGAACAGCTACGATGCCGACTTCAAGGATGTGCAGGGGCAAGAAAATATTAAGCGCGCGTTGGAGATTGCCGCGGCTGGCGGGCATAATGCTATTATGATCGGGCCGCCCGGTGCGGGCAAAACCATGTTGGCGAAAAGACTGCCATCGATTTTGCCTCCACTCACATTGAACGAAGCTCTCGAAACAACGAAGATACATTCGGTTGCTGGAAAAGTAGGGGCAGAGGGAACGTTGATTACCACTCGGCCTTTCAGAAGTCCCCATCATACTATTTCAGATGTTGCATTGGTCGGGGGTGGAATTTCTAATGATAGATGATAATTTACATTGATAGGTGGGAAATTGACCTTGTGAAGCCTCTAATTTATTCATTTTAGGCTGTTTTTTGAAAGTCTATCTTTTTTAAAAAATACAGCTTCGCCGAGGTATGTATTTGTGATTTGTTTTGAGGTGGTCAAGGGTAGGGAAATTTAAATTACCTACATGAGTAGAAATTTCAAGAACTCAATGGAATGTCAACGTCTACTTAATTTGACGAATAGTAACCGTATGGCCTGTTTTTGAATCAACATTTACTGATAGAATCAGTATATAATGAGAATAATCAACATTTGATGAGAAAAAGCCAAGAAATATTTAGAATTGAACAGTCAGAATAGCAATTATTCAAGGCTGATACTTATCGGCAGCTTTTCGGGCTGTCGGTAACCAACCGCGCCTTCTACTTCGGGCTCCAATCCCGATAGCTATCGGCTCCTCCATCCCGGCGGCAACTATATACAACTTGGGACAAAAGAAATTCAGTAAATTAGTGGGAATGAAATGGTACGAAATCCTATTAGCGATTGCCGCTTGGTTTGTAGGGATTTGGATTTACATCAAAGTGAAAGCCCCCAGAACCAGAAAATAAGTCGATAAGGTTTTGTATATTCGCCCCGTTAAAAAAGAAACCCCGCTGGTGACGGGGTTTAGAAAAAGGGAGTCTTGTCGAATCCTACTTATGAGATAGGCTGACTTCCTAGAGTGATGATCCTAGCTGTATACATTGGCAGCTACATTTATCCTTTTTACTGTGATATTTTTTGAGGGGCTTCATGTCCCTCATTTTTTTAATCTAAAATTTAACTTAAACCATATTTCTTTTTCCTTCTTCATTCACGGACTCGACAATGCCAAAATGTGCAGGGTCAATATTATCTACCTTATACACCTCACCCTTCCCTTTCTTATTTAGAATCGCTGAATAGACCTGACGGTATTTTACAGAATCGTTTTTACCATCTTTTTTAATACTAGGATCAAATTCTGATAGTCGTTCATAAATTTCTCTAATAGTCGATTCTTTTTTAAGGCTTTTAAATGCAAATATTGTTCTTTCTGGTAATGAACCGAATTTAGGAAATCCGTCATTGAATGGTAGCGTCTTTTGAGAAGCATCCTTTTCATCACCGCCATAACTTTTTATCTTCGAGTCTACCTTGGAAAGCTGAGATAATAGTTCTTTTCTTTTGCTTTCGTGGAAAGTTTTAAGGATTTCCTTTTCTTCGCCTGATAATTCTACTTTTAAATTGTCCATATATTTTCTATATTTGTTTTAACAAAAAGAGGGACTGGCCGAGAATCGAACTCAGATTTTACGCTTAGACACGTTGTTCTTTCCAATTGAACTACCAGACTTTTTGCAGAATGACCCCGCTCCAACGGGGTTTTTTCATTTCCACTGTACAAAGATAAATAACTTTTCTGGATTTTTTAGGACATTTGTCTGGATATTAATGAACAATATGAACAAGTTGTTTTGTGGATAAAATGTTGATCGTTAGTACATACTGACATATTATCGGTTTATTAGTATTTATAAACATTTATTATAATTATTTGGAAGATGTCGGGACTAATCGCATGTTTGATTCATAATTAAAACGGCCATTAACTTCAAATCATTACCCCAACTGTTAGACCACTTCAAGGAAGAAAGTACCGGCATAGCTTACTATGAAAACCTACGTTGGAACGGCAAAACCGTTTGCCCTCATTGTGGCGTTGACGAAACACCGTACGTTACTAACCGTGGTTTCAAATGTTCTGACAAAGACTGTGGTAAGAAGTTCACAGTCAAGTCGGGTACGATACTGGATAACTCCAAAATCTCATTCCGTATCTGGTTTGCTGCGATATTCTTAGCTGGCTCTAATCGTAAAGGTATTTCTTCACTACAATTAAGCCGCGAACTCGGTATTACTCAAAAGACGGCTTGGTTTGTTTTACACCGTATCCGTGAAATGCTGAGAAACAACGCCCCTACTATGGTAGATGGAGAAGGTAATATGGTAAACGCTGACGAAACCTACATCGGTGGACGTGAAGGAAACAAACATAAAAGCAAAAAGCTAAAGGAGGGTGAGCCAGATAATGAGCGAGTTGTCTTAGGTATCATCCAACGTGACGGCAAAGCAGTTTTGAAGTACGTTCCCAATGCTTCCGAGAAAAATATGGTTCCATTTATTGAGAAGCACGTTCAAGTAGGTTCAAGGGTTTCCACGGACGAATTTTCGTCTTACAGCAAACTGAAAAGGAATTATCAGCATAGCACTATTAACCACTCTTTGAAAATCTATGTAGAAGGTGAAGTTCACACCAACTCAATAGAAAACTTTTGGAGCGTGTTAAAGCGTGGCATCTATGGTATTTATCATTCAGTAAGTGAAAGACACTTAGACCGCTATTTAAATGAGTTTGCAAGTCGTTTCAATGAGCGTACCATAACCGAGCAAGTGAAGTTTGAGAAGTTCTTAATGCAGTCAGAAAAAAGATTGAAGTATAAAAACCTAATTGCTTAAAAATCGTAATTAGATTTTTTTTATTAAATTGCGTTACGCTATGGAATCGAAAGTTATTGCAAAGGCTATTTTAAGCCTATCTCAGCCCGAAGTTGGAGATACTGTGTCTAATCTCAAACTGCAAAAGCTAATGTATTACGTGCAGGGCTTCAATTTAGCTGTGTTTAAAAAACCTCTATTTGAAGAAAAAATTATTGCTTGGCAGTATGGCCCGGTAGTTAAGGAAGTGTATGAAGAATATAAGTCAAGTGGTAGCTTAGGCATACCATTGGATGAACAAATTGATCTTAAAAAGGCATTTAAAAATAACGAACAATTGGAGTTATTCCTTGAAGTAAACAAGATTTATGGGCAATTTTCAGCTGTTCGTTTAATGAATATGACTCATGCTGAATCCCCATGGAAAACCACTTGTATTAACTTTGAGATATCTCACAAAAAAATGAGAGATTTCTTCTCTAGTCGACTGGTCTCAAAGTGAGTAAATTACTTTTGGAAAAAAATAAATTCATAAAGCAACCCTTCGTTAAACAGGGTAAAAACGTAAAGACCCCTGATGTAATTGAAATAGAAAATTTCAATCACCCCATATTTTGCTTTAAGCATCTTCACTCTAATTATAAAGTTAGTAAATGCTCTGATAAGCAGATGAAGGCATTGTTAACAAAGTTGGAACAATTGAGTCAATTAAGTTGGAATGAAATAATCTTAGCTCATAAACATGGGACGGGGAGTGAAAAAATTAAAAAGAGTAGTTTAAAAGTAAAAGTTCCGGCATTCATTACGGACGATGTTGATTTTTTACTTGCATTGCGTTTTGATGGAATGTCTCCAATCCTTGTCCACAGGAATAGATTCATAATGCACATAATATTCATAGATCACAACATGAGTACTTATAATCATTAAATTTGCGCTATGGCAAAAAAGAAAGCTGTTAAGAAAGCTAACAGGCCAAAGGAATACGATAAAAGTAATCTTGCTATTGTTGGAACGCTTGACGAAGTATTGAGGGTTTCCCTCGTATCGGCAAAGAAACAAGAGAAAAAATAACGGGGCGTTTATGGGCGTACTGGTTAAGGGTTGATGTCTATCCGTAAAAAATAACCTACAGTTGATTGTTCTTTGATATATGGTTCTGTTCCCGAAAGATTAAAACTCTTTCTGACGGTATTAGGTATTTAAATTGGCCACGGGGACTTTGTAACCTATTCAAAAATAAGACATGGCCTCTTTTACTATTTTTATTTCTGACCTTGTCCCAAGATGTATGTAGTTGCTCTATTTCGTGATTTTTTTACCAATTATATTCAATAGACCAAGAGCTAAAGCATATACAAAATAGGAGTCTTCTTTTGTAGGGTTTGGAACAGGATTAAACGCTCCGTCTTTATTGTTCTTGTCATGAAAGTACTTTGAGGTAAAATTGAAGAAGTTATCAATGCCCGACATAAAGCTATCAAAGCTGGCTATTGAGTGATTGTCTTTTACAAAGAACTCTTTAAGTGCTTCTTTAAACACCTTATCGTTTTTACTTTTATTTTGTTTGAAATGGAGATTCTCATAAAATTGCCTTGAGGCTATCATCGCTTTTTGCCAATCTCCTTCGCGATTTGCAGTTTCTATTTCTGAAAGGCGTAATCTCAAACGGTCATATAATTCTATCCATGGTTCATCCACTTCATGCTTCGATGGAATGTTAAGTTCAAGCAGAAGGTAATTACCAATTCCCAGAGGACTTGCATAACTATTGATCCAATCACTCTGGCTTATCTTATACTGTTCAAGGGTTATCTCTTTTGTCTTAATCGCTACAAGTGTATCATTGGTTTGAGGGCCGCCAGCGGACTTAGGTTTGTATGGCAATGTAATAGTTCTAGTAATAATTCTCACGCCTAACGAAACTGACTTTTCATTTGTTTTTTCTCTTACTTCTTCAATATGTTGAATAGCTTTCGGTGTTAGTAGCGCAGTTAACGTGATATAGAAGGATGACCTATATTTATTTCTACCAATATAAATTTCATTTGCTTGGGTTTCATCAAAGAGTTTTAGGTCGATGTCTCGTTCACCTTGAAATTGGTGTTCTGACAAATATGCAATAATAACCCCCGAGCCTGAACGCAAAGTTCCTGATATAGAAAGCAAGGCCTCCATATTTTGATAGTGGGATACTCCAATGTATACTATTAATGATGGAAGTATCGAATTAGGTTCTGCAGTGATTGACTTAACGATAAAATCCATGGTTCAATTCTTTAAGAATAATAACTATTCATTAATCATGCTTTTGGTAATACTCATTGTTTCAACACTTACTGTGCAAACTCTTTTGAGTAAATCAATAGCCTGCTTTTTGTAGTCCGCAAAACGGTATGCGTCAAACTTATCGGCAATAGTAGGATCAGAAATTTTTGATTCTTTGAATTGATCCAATACAATTTCTAATGCGGATTTATTGCCTAGTTTATATTCCCAAGCTTCTGGTGGAATGCCCGAAAGGGTTATTGATTCATCGATGATTATCAAATTATCTTTCTTATCCGCTTTTAGTCTCAGCTTTGGATTTGTAATGCCATTCGTTACAACTTCTTTCAATTTAAAGGGAAGAACGGTTTCATAGTTGAGATGTAAATCAACCAAGGCTTTCCCCGAATCAACCCATTTGAAGAAATGAGAATAGAAAGGAATTCGTGGAAAGTCTCTCTTTAAATTTTGACCATATGTTGCCAGATATGTTGGGTTATGCAGCACTGCATACACGTAGTGAAAAATATCTTTCTTGGTAATTATTTTGCCTTCAAAATCTGGCTTGCCTTTTTTTGGCTTGACTTTAATACTGGTGATACTATAATGCTTTTGAAATTTATCAAGTGCCCAATCAGTAATGTTTTCAACTGGTTTGCTTTGATCATCGTAAACATACATTGGCAAACACTGACTATCGCCTGTAAGGTGTAAATCGGTGAGAGAATTACTTATTAGACTATGAAAATCTTTGTTATTGCCAGGTGAGTTAATTGCTATGTACTTGTTTTGATGATTTGAATTGTAGATTTCGAACCATTGGTACGTCATTCCATTGAGATGCTTATCGAAATAGAAATATTGCTTAACAAATGGACGGTAGAGAGCTCTTGTTATTTGATTCCCCTCAAATTTCTTGACGATTCTGCGGGCGTTGTATTTATCAAGTTCTCTATCCCATTTTATAGTATGTTTTTGTTTAAACTTTGCATCATTCATAGTCTTTTTATAAACATCAATAAAGAATTGCATTTTCTTTTCTAATGATTCTTTAGAAAAGTCATATACCCATTCATCTCTTTGGGTTTTTAACCCAGCGGAGAATGTTTGAAATATTGCTTCCTCAGTATTTCTGTTTTTTACATTTTTATCAATTAGTGGTATTAGCTCGTCAAAGTCATTTTCAGATTGATTAATCCAATTATTTTTATCATCGGGTCTTATTAATTCAAATTGAATGTCTTTTAACTTGTTCTCGGTTATGTATGCTAGTTTTTCCTCCGCTTTGGTATAGTCGTTTATTTCATCATAGTACACCTGACATCCCTTCTCTCCTTGCTTTTTTACAAAGAAATAGATTGCCACACCAACTCTTATCTTATTTAGAAATATATTACCACCCTCTTTTCTTCTTCGTTCTCCACTTGTACGAGCATTACCCTTTAAGTTGATAATATACACGTGGTTGAATTCATCACCGATTACTTTTCTAAAACCATCAAAGGTATTGCTATCGATAAATGAGTTATTGGAAACAAAGGCAACTACACCGTTCTCATTTAGTCTATCCATTGCCCAACGGATGAAGCGTGTGTACATATCGTACAGGACTATTTGGTTTTGACCTTTTCCGTATTCGATAAAAGTTTCCTTAATCCTTTTATCTATCTCAGTATAGCCTCGATTGGAGTTTTGAAAATTGTAGTTTTCCTGTTTTGCATTATAAGGTGGATTACCAATTATAACGGAAATCTTCTTTTCGTTTTGTCTTTTAATTCGTGCTGAGTTTTCGGCACTTACCCCAAATAAAGTTGCTTGCTTACCCGCAAAACTAAAACCCATGTTATCAAGCGTATCTACAAAACAAAGGCTTTCAAATTCTGCATAGGTAGCCATTTTTTGCTTGTAGGTAAACTCGATGTTAAGATTGGCAATGTAGTAGGGAAGTATAGCTACCTCATTGGCATGTATTTCGTTTTTGTATTTGTACTCTAGCTTATGTGGGCGGATGTAGTCAATTAGTTCGCAGATGTACGTACCTGTACCCGTGGCAGGGTCAAGGATTTCTACATTCTTGTCTTCTAAAAACTTGTTGAAATGTTTATGAAGAAGAAAGTCACTACTTTCTATCATAAAGCGCACAATCTCATTGGGTGTATAGACAACACCTAGTCGGTCAGCCGCTTTGGGATTATAGCTTTTGTAAAATGTTTCGTACACCACTTTTAAGAACTTTTGTTTTTCGTGGTGATCGGCAATACCTGCTGCCGATGCATTCATTGTTTGGTAGTAGTGCTGTATTGTACCTAAAGCAATTTTTCGAGTGTTGCCGGTAAAAAATGTATCGAGAACTTTCTCTAACTCTTTTGCTATGTTGTTTTCTCGGTGAAAGTACGGTTCGTCAAAAATGGTGTTAAATATATCAGCCGTTAAGATGTGCTGAATCATCATTTCATTGATGTCGTCAACCGTTATTAGTGGATTAATGGCCTCTTTACAAAGCTCGTGGAATTCGGATCTTTTTACAGTGAACTTTTTATTCGTTTTTGCTTGTGTTTCGATGATACCTCGTAATGTTTCTGTTACTTTGGGAATATCTTGTTTAAATAATTCTATCGCTTTGCGAAAGTTCTGAACTTCTGGTCTTTCGTAGTTAATAAAAATTGTAATGATTCGATGCAGCGCCCCTGCGTCTTTCATTGAAACCCTTAGGGTCTCGAATCCGCTCTGGTATAAAATGGCTGTGTTGCTGTCCTCAAATAGTATATTGTCCTTTGGATAATCTTTGGCAAACTTCTTTCTTATTTCTTCTTCTATATCGTCTGCTTCATCTTTGCTCTCCCAATAACCCCAATCTTGTCGCAAGTTATCTTTGAGGGTTCCATCTGGCGTAACATTCTTCCCCTTTGGGGTTCTAATTGTAATCTCGGGTATTAATAAAAGTCCTTTTTGCTTAGCGTACTCGTTTAGTAAGTTTTGAAAGGCAGTCCTTATGGCGGTTTCCTTTTTAGTCCCTCCATAGTGCATGATCTTTTCTACTTCTGCCTGGTACTGCTTGATGGAGTGTATGCTCATTCAAATCGTAAATAATATAGACTCTGAAAGATAAGTTTTTATTCGTTATCGTTCAATTCAAGAAGATTAAAGTAGTCAGTTCCCATGTCTCTCTATAGCCTTTTTTACAGATTTAACCTTTTCTAGATACTCATTTATCGTGTTGAGTTTTTGGGAATACTCATCTTTAATAGTTTGCAAAACTTTATTGCCAATAGCTAGCTTATCGGCCTCTTTTAGATTCTGGTTTATTTTTTTTGCTCTAAGTATGAAACGCTCAACAGTTATGACGTCATAATTGTCATTAATTAGATATTTTGTGAGGTCTCCATGAGCAATTGCGAATGCTTCTTCGAATGCATTTTTAATTGCGGCCTTAAGATGTTCAATTATCAAGTTTGCCAGTTTTAATTAGTTAAAGGATATAGTCAGTACGCGCGGAGTAAAGTAGGAAATTCATTTTGCAACGTATTAGTTTCTAAGAATTTTCACGGTAAAGGGTTAATTTCAGGTTTAACTCTCGTTGCTTAGTTCTAATCGGTTGCACTATGCTTAACGAACCGCGTACTACGAGACCCGTACGCTACGTGCTTTAAGAGGCGCACCTCACCGGTGAAAAATCCGGTGAGGTCGTCTACTCGATTGGCAAACGTTTTATCCCTTCTCTATATTCTTTGCTTGTGGTCCCCGGTGTGATTGAAATATGTCAAAACTTAATCGTAGACCCGGAATAATCTCTTTTTGCTGCATTTGTCTTAACTCAGTGTAGTGAACAAAAACATCATCTTCCGTATTGTCCACATTGATGAACCCAAAACCCTTTAGAAAATTATAATAAGTAATATTCCCAGTTTTCTTTTGACTAGTAATGGCTGGAAGAATTTCCTCGGTAAAGGCACGTGTCAAATGAGCTTGTCGGTGCAGTACTTTTGTTTTGCTAAGAGCGTCAAGTAATTTTACTTCTAAAGATTTAAAAGTATTGAGTGCTTTTTCTCTGTCCCAAAGCGCGCCCATAACTTTTTCACAATATTTTTGAATTTCTTTATTAGACGATACATTAATAGGAACTCTTTCTCCAGCCACGTGTATCCTGAACATTAAGAGCAAATGATACTTGTACCTCTTAGAGATGAGATTTAATTTATTGTCTCGGAAAAACTCTTCAATAACATTAAGGGCAAGTCCACTTGTATAGTAAGGATATAAGGAGTGGTTCTCTTGAAATAGTCGGTTGTTGTAGGAGTTCAATAGTTCTCCAAAGTATCTTTGCGTACTTTGAGGTTCATTTAAGAACATTGCAATGTAAGATGCTATTTGACTTGATAAACCAATTATATTCTCACTTTTAGCCTTGACTCCAGAATATTGTCGTGAACGTCTTTCGTAATAAAGACGTTTATTTTCTTCCTTGTCAAAAGTGATATAAAATTCCTCTAATCTTTTGTGAAATGGTTTAAGGATTTCAAATGCTTCGTTTTTAACTTCCGTTTGGCTATTGGTTGCCCGAATAATATCGTTAATTGTATCATCATCGTCTGTCACGATTAATTTAAGTGGAACCATGATATTAGATCCAAGTTCACTTTTTAAATGGTGGAGCACGTGAGAGGTTTGACAACCATTTACAATTTGAAACTCAGTAATCTTAAACGCACTACCCACTTTATTTAAAGTTTTCGCGACAATCGTAATTCCGTTGTTAAGTAGTACAAATTTGTCATTTGTGCTCTTCTCTTTAATGGTTTTTCTGATACCGGAATTAACTTTATTATATCCTTGAAAATCGCGAACGTTATCATAGAATATTGTCTTGATCAACTCTTGATCGTCATCGCTTGTAATCTTAACAAGTTCTGTTGCTGGTAGTATTCCTAAATATGATTCTGTGACTTTATCCATTTTAGGAAGTATCGTATGCTTTTCAAATATTATTTCCTTCGTTATTTTATTTTTTATCTCACGATAAAGTGACTTTAGTTTATCAGAGTCTATTGGAATAAATTTCACGTCACTAAATAATTCAAGCGCTTTTAAGTCCTTTATGCCAGAATTAATTATTGTGGTTAAGTTAATGTCCCCAATCCATTTACCAGTAGTCGCATAATACAGTTTTAAAGTTGGACTTTGCTCCATCTTAATGCTGTTCTTATAGATATAGTTCTTTAAATCGCGAAGGTTTAACAATTCATCTTCAAATTGTAAATCACCATCTCTAAAGAATTCTTTTACTGAGGCAATGAAAGTATTGATACTTCCCATTTCAAACGATTCCGAAGTTTTTGATTGAATAAAATTGAATTCGACATCTAATAAATCTGCGTCTTGAATAAAATAGTCAATTTCTTCTTGGGATGTTATGAGGTGATTATTTGTCATTATAGCAAGACCGTCAATTCCTGGATTGCGAGTACCCCCGACATTTATTTTGTCAAGGGATGATCTGTCAGGGTAAATTTTTGAGACTAGTACGAAGTTTACAAAGTGCTCAAATAACTTAGATTTTTCGACACCGCTATAATTGAACTCTGTTTTGAAATCTTCAATGAAACTTTCTATAATTCTGTCCATGGTGTAATATTTATTTTAAAATGTTTGCTAATGATCGGTGTGTATGACGGCTGCGGCTTTCGAAGCTGCGTCCTGTCTGGAGATTCTGTAGTGGTTGACCACTTTGTTTCGTTTGTCAGTGGTCACAATTTTTCGCTCTGCCTGACAATTTATTTCGCAATAATTTGACCATCGTGCACTTTGATATTCAGTCATTTATATAAGAATACTAATTAATGGACGTGAACTAGCTTTCACTGATCACACCGTCACGAAGTGAAGTGATCAAGGGTAGCGAAATCTCCAGCCTTACGTTAAAGTAGAACAAAGATGCAATTGGTGTAAAGAGCGGTTGCATTATGCTCAGCGAACCGCGTAGTACGAGACCCGTGCGCTACGTGGTGATGAGAGGCGGACCTCATGGGTGAAAAACCCGATGAGGCCGTCTACTCGATTATATGCCGTTTTTCTTTCTAAGCCGTCCATATTTTTTTAATTTGGTCAAAGAGATATTGACTTCTCTTTTTAATTTGTTCTTCGTCCCAAATTGGTTTGTCTTGAAAGTAAGTATTTAGTATAACTGTCGATTGAAGTCCTATTTCTTGTTTCTTTATGTCGAATGAAGAGTTACTTACACTTGGGTTTAACGAAGTTGTCAAAATTGTCAAATTACCAATTGTATGAAGCATCTTGTTTCTGTTTTCAATTTTGTGATACTTCCCATTTTTATCAGTTTCTGTCATTACAGCGTGAACGGAAATTTTAAAATCGTCCTCTGATATTGTGTCACCATCTAAAGGCCAATGTTCATACCAAGTTTGAGGCAATAAATGCTCTATTGACAAACCTGAATTCAGGAATTTGACTTGTTCTTGCTTACTGCCACGAATGGATTGTTCAATCTCCAATAATATATTTGAAATGCTTCTTGATTTCCCTTTTTCTTCTCTATATAAAGGTCTTTCAAGTAGTTTCTCTAACAGAATATTGTCTGTTGGCCAAAGATTCGTCTCAGAAGTTTTTGAGTTTAACAGTTCTTTGAAAGTATCAGCATCTTTGTTTTTGTTTAAGAACTTTAAGTATTCTAAAAAGACATTATTGTAGTTCTTTGTAGTGAGACCACACAAAAATCTTCTTGTTATATATGAATCCAAACAAGAGTAAATTTTGTTTTTATTGTCTGCAGTAATTTCAAAGTCACCTTCAATGTATAGGATAAGTGGATAGATAGTTGAAATACTCATATCTATTAGCCTTGATGCTAAACGGCCGAATGGGGTATTTCCTTCTGGTTTTACAAGTCTTTTAAAAATCTTACTATATCTATTGAGTTCTTCTAATTCTTGCTCGACATTAAGAAATTTTGATTGGTTAATTACAAACAGTTTGTAGAAATAAAATACTTGGTCATATCTTATTTCTGTTTGTAATTTTAGTGTCAAGTAATCAATAACAAAAAACTGCAAATTACTTTCAAAATATCTACCCCGACTTGTTTTCTCGTGCCACTTAAAATTTGATTCAGGGTCATCAAACTCGTCCCAGTATTTTTCATAAATCTTATCAAGGTTTTCTTGATTACTATTTGCCCGCATAAAAATGTAATTTCTTATGAGGTCTGTTTCTGTTAATGAAGCCCCTCTACCATTCATCGTCTCAAAAATCATTTGAGGGTCATCATTTTGTGTCAAGCCGATTTCAACGAATTGAAAATCTCTTTTCAGTACTAAAAGAAATTGAGTAATTAGTTCTGTTAAATCTCCATCATTTTCAGCAATTAGGGTACTAAATTGGTCATAGAAAAACAAATATGCACCTAAAAGCTTATTGCGATTTTTAGCAACTTGTCTATATGTTTTGTGTCCAATTCCATACTCGGAAAGTACTGGTAATACAAGCAGTTCGTCAACTTTTTCATAAGTATTGGAAATGATTGTATTGAATATCTCTTTATTGAATTTCGTTGGCTCCAACTTATACTTTTGCATTTCGTAATCTTTATCGCCAAATGATTTTTCATTAAAAAGAAATTTGTTTAATTCCTTAATAAGGTTTTCGTCATTAAGGTGTTTCCTGCAGACTTCTCGAAAAGCAGCGATAAAGATTTGAAATGTCGTAAGTCGCTGTTGTCCATCAATAACGCTATAGGATGAAAGAGTACTTGTTGTGGTGTTTTCGTGAAAAAGTACAATTGACCCTGTATAATGAGGATGGATTTTCTTTTTACTTTGTCTTTCCCTGTATTTATTTAAAAAGTCTTCCCATAATGGCATTAATTGGTCTTGTTCATTCCAAACATAATGTCTTTGAAAAACAGGTATTCTAAACCTAATTTGTTTATTGAAAAGTTCTTCTAAAATGGGTTTTCCTAAATTCATATTTTATGTTTTGTTGAATGTTAATTGTTTCTACGGTCGTCCTAAAATGGCATTTAGCTTTTGTTATGCGACATTAAAAATTTATTGCTTGTAATTTTCAACGCTAATAAATTGTTCAATATCTTTTTTGTCAATTTGTTTTATTACGAATAGACCGATCAACAAAGGGATTCCAAAAATAATTAATCTAATAAACTCTGTCAAAATAATAGTGCCTAAAGAATTTTCTACATTTGGCAATGTCTCAGTAATTTGCACAAAGTTTAATTCACCAACCCCTGCAAAAAAGTTACTTATGAAATGTATAACACTTAGCACAAAAATATTTTTTGTCTTCAGATAGACTGAACTGTACATAAACCCTAGGCAAGTGACAGCATAAATTTGGTTAAATACACCCCTAAATGTAGTGTCAGGATTTGTCCATAAGTTAAGTATATGTATGCTTCCAAACATTAAGCTTGAAATAATTACGCTTTTTAAAATCCCATCCTTATCGTTGTAATATTTTGAAATAATTGCTCCTAAGATTAAACCTCTAAATAATATTTCTTCTAAAAATGCTGAACTTAATGTATCAAAACTAAAAAGGACTAATGTAAAAGCATCTATTAATCCTACTTGTAAAAATTCAATGCTATTTAGTCCACCAGAGAATATAAATAAATATAATACCAAGGGTATATAATAAGTTATATTATTAAATGTAAAACTGTTAAAGAAAAAAAATATCTTTTGTCTTTTTAAGATAAAATAAATCACATAAAAAATTACGCTGTTAAAAATAGTATCCTCTAAAGTGTTAGAATTCTTTTCAGTACTACCAAAATGTATAAAAATATTACTCAAGGGTATTTTATTTACGCAATAAACTGTCAGTATTGCTAAAAAGGAATATAAAATCGGATGTTTCTTGAATTGCATAGTAAAAAAAAATAAGAATGTGCCGTTAGGCACATTCTTATTTGCTAAATTATTCCCACCCAATTTTGGCCCTACAATTAGAAACACATACACAACCAAAACCACTCCATACCCAATCTGCTATACATCCTGTACTACAAAATGAAACATCACATTCAACAGTAGCAACAGGTCCGGCAACTTTGGCATTTGACTTATTTGGCCTATTAAGTTCATATTTGAAGGCGAAATCTTGTAAAGCTTCGATTTGCTTAAACTCGGGAGAAACAATTGGTGTCTCAAGAACAGACCTAATTAGCTCATCTTTGAGGAATAGTATTTTACTGTCATGAATAAATTTTTTAACAGAAGTATAAATACCATCGTTTTTAACTAAATCATTAGCTAATCCATTGTCCTCAAATAGATATCCTTCGAAACCAATACTAGTCTTATCCCATGCCTTATCTGAAAAATTTGGCAGGAATAGCTCGCGTACATATTCAACATTACTTGTACTTCTAATTCGCGCATCAAAAATTGATATGTTTTGCTTAAAAAAATCCGAACTAGCTAATTGATTGTCTTCGATTAGTTGTAATTCTTCTTTTTCAGCACAAGAACTGGATAAGAAAATACTTATCATGAATACTGAAATTTTAAATAAGTGTTTCATAGTCTATTTGTTTTAACATGTTTTAGCGTACTCTTTCGATTTTCCGCCTTATCTCGTTTGTAGATTTTTATGTCTTTAACAACTTTCACATTTTTGACTTTGGGTGGTCAACCCGTCTAAAACCATTACACTTTTAATGTGGCATAACATTTGGATAGGGTCACCATCGTTGCGTCTATACACCCAAATATTGGTAATACACGCATAGAGTTGCGTCTATTACCCATTTAGCTGCCGTTGGCGATTTCGGGGTCAGTGCTATATTTGTCTAAAAAATTTTCCTTAATCTAACGGTTTATAAAATGTTAAAATTTTCTGGTTAGGAGTTTATCCTATTTTTATCTAAGGATTTTTTTGATCATAGCTAACGTCACTCTCATAAATCTGTCTTAAAAAATCCGATACCTTCCAATATCCGCAGTGCATGGTCTTTAGGTGATGTTTGTGCATG
>Ga0226658_10000107_pt1 | contig 34417 bp, 29 predicted proteins | sample OliLak19BULKMAT1_FD_169091 | JGI IMG/M metagenome (GOLD analysis project Ga0226658, IMG submission 169091) | Freshwater microbial mat bacterial communities from Lake Vanda, McMurdo Dry Valleys, Antarctica - Oligotrophic Lake LV.19.BULKMAT1 (v2)... | ecosystem: Environmental > Aquatic >... | reverse complement strand
TACAGGAACTCTTCATTCCATCTTGAAAGACGCTGGTCTAAAGTAAATCGTAACTTTACCGCATGAAAAGATACCTTCTTGTGTTTTTTGTGGTTGGCGCTACGAATCTTTTTGCTCAAGAAATCACCGTACAAGGCAATGTGCTGGATGCCATAAATGGCAAGTCCGTTAAAGCTAATGTGCGTTATAAGAGTTATCCTACGGGAGGAATCTCTGGTACGTTTCGAGACAGTACTTTTTCGTTTACTATTTTCGGATCGTCAAAATACCAAGTGACAGCAGATGCTGAAGGATTTATACCTCAAACCATTATCGTAGATCCAACTGAATCTGTCAATAATAAAATCAATCGCAATATTCTGTTGACATCAACCGGTAGGGCAATTCGGTTGGACAATCTAGTTTTTGAAATGGGAAAATCTGTCATTAATTCAAAATCATTTGCCGGACTCGATGAGATTGTTGCCATGATGAAAGACAACAAGAAAGTGGTGATTCAGTTGGAAGGGCACACGGATAGTGGAGGCGATGCAAAAAGAAACATGGCGCTTTCTCAGGATCGGGTAGAGGCAGTAAAAAAATATTTGAGTTCGAAGGGAGTTGCAAAAGATCGGGTCATGACAAAAGCCTTTGGCGGTAATCAACCTCTTTCAACAGAAAAGACGGAAGCGGCTCGGTCGCTCAATAGAAGAGTGGAGTTGAGAGTTTTAAACGATTGAGCTCGCGGATGGTTTTAAATTTAAATCGATATGAAAAGTTTATTTACCCTGGTGTTGATCTTTCTTGGTTTGCTAAGTTGTGCGGCACAAAAACTCAAGACAATCGAATTGAAGCCGATCGTCAGACAAGGTGGTGTTTACTACTACGATCTTAAAAGGGTGCATGGGGGTGCCTACGGATTGCAGATCCCCCTTCAAAGCTTAGATGATGACGAAGTAAATAAGTATTACAAAAGATTTCGAGGTTGGAGGCTAGTTGGGATTGGTTTTTCGGTGATTCCTGCCGTCTATATTTTCTCATTATCACGTAACCAATTTTTGAATGAAACTCAATTCTGGACTGTTTTTGGAGTTTCTATTGTTGGTGGTTTAGCGTGCGAAGTAATAGCCATCCATCATATTAGAAAAGGAATTGATCGATACAACACATTAGTCCTTGGTGTCAGTAGTCAAGAAGTTGGCCCCTCGCTTACCTACAAGTTTTAACTTCAGAGCTGAAGTTCAAATTCTTCAAATTCTTCGGGGATCTCAATCATTTTGAAATGAGCCAACTTTCTGAATATTTTTGCGCTAGGTCTTGCTTTTCTTTCTTTCGTTTCCAGATCGCAGGAGTAAAGGCCAAACCGTTTTGTTGGCCCCAAGTGCCATTCAAAATTGTCCCAAGTGCTCCAATGGAAGTAGCCCCTGATGTCGATCCCATCTTGTAGCGCTTGGTGTAAAATTTTCGCATAGTCAGAAATCGATCGTTGCCGCAGCTCATCTGTTTCTTGACAGATTCCGTTCTCAGTGATGATGATAGGCTTCCGATATTTTTTCCAATAGCGGTCGATACAAGTTCGCATCCCTTCGGGGTGATACTCCCACATATCGTCATGAATGACGCCTGATTTTTTTATTTTTTCGGGCGTTTCTAGGTAAGTAATCGGCATTGGATCGTGTGAAATGCGAGCGTAATAGCTCATCCCAAAGAAATCTACTTTTTTAAAACGATCCGGCACCCATTCCATAAACCACCAATCGCTCAGTGTTGAAGTGAACCAACCCACTGTATTTTCTGCCGAAAAGATGGTGCAGTTATGTGAAATACCAACAGGCTGAAAGGGAAATTTTAATTTTATGTAGTCATAGATCTCGTCATGTGCTTTGCCCATATTTTTAACAACGGTAGCGGCTAAAACTGGGTTTGTTTTGAACGGGGGAAAGGAGCCGGCAATCCAGCCAAAACTTGCGTATACGTTTGGTTCGTTGAAGGTATTCCAGTGACTCACGTGTTGGCCAAATTCATCTATTACCTTCTTCGCAAAGTCGATCCAATAAATATTATTCGACACCTTTTCCCAACTGCCAAGTTTGGCAAACCAAAGGGGATTGCTGAAGTGGTGCAACACCATCATTATACTTACACCTCTGGCCTGCAGTTCATCCAAAAGTTGGTGATAGTAATCTACGGTTTCAATATGCAAAGGTGCCAAAGGCGCTCGTTGTAATTTGCTCCACATCACTCCCATTCGGTAATTAGGTGCAAGTGACGCGATGATTTCCACATCTTCACGCCACCGCAACTCATGGTCGGTGGTACGATCCAAAACGAACCCGTCTTTTGATTTTACGCCCCGCCAATCGTGTTCAAATGCCGTCTCTATTTGCGTGGCGGCTGTGCTTGTCCCAAAGATGAAATCGGATGGAAAAACGTATTGCATATTTTAAATCGGTCTCAAAAATAGGTAATGAATTGATTTTGATTGCTTGTTATTTACTTTTGGTGGCCGAAATGATGAATCCAGACCGCCAAAAAGAATTGCTAATCAACCATTTTCTTCAGTTTGTTACTGAAAAAAGAAGAGATAAAATGGAACAAGTGCTTGCCCACCGAACAAGGCATATCACGTTGGTGCTAGAAGATATTTTTCAGGCACAAAACGCCAGTGCCGCAGTGCGCACCTGCGAGTGTCTTGGAATTCAGGATATACATGTCATTGAGAAAACAAGCCAGTATGAGGTAAATAAAAAAGTGTTGAAGGGATCAAACAAATGGATGACCATTATTAAACACAAAAATAAAAACCAAAATAATACCGAAGCTTGTTATCATCATTTGCGAAAAGAGGGCTACAAAATTTTGATAACCGATCCTTCTCCCGATGGGTCGCCCATTGGCGATTTAGATATCGATCAAAAGATAGCATTGGTAATGGGCAACGAGTTAGAAGGAATTTCTGATTATGCATTAAACCATGCCGACCAAAAAGTTACTATTCCGATGTGCGGCTTCACTGAAAGTTTTAACATATCAGTTAGTGCGGCTATCTGTTTAAACACGCTGTTAACAAAACTGCGTGCTTCGAGTATTAATTGGCAATTGAACCAAAGTGAAATTCAAGAACTTCGGCTTCATTGGCTGCGAAAAATGGTTCGCAGGTCAGATCTATTGGAGCAGGAATTTTTACGCTCGATTCAGTAGCTTTGCATTGGATTTAAATTTAATGGATGAACAGTTTTTTGAGAAGGGCATGGAAGTGGCTGGGCTGGTCTATCCTATCAATTTCTATTCTCGTTGTTATTTCAAATATCTGGGTGATCGCTAGTACCAGTGATAAAATTCTGAAATCGTTAAATGATTTGCCAGATAACAGCGTAGTACTTGTGTTAGGTACTAGCAATAAGTTAGTAGACGGATCTCCCAATCCATTTTTTCTTGAACGGATGCGGGTTGCTTCTGAGCTATATGAAAATGGAAAGGCATCCCGTTTTCTGCTAAGCGGAGATAACAGAACCAAATACTATAACGAGCCATTTGAAATGCGCAAAGCATTGGTTCAGGCGGGTGTTCCAGATTCTATTGTTACGCTGGATTTTGCGGGGCTGCGAACTCTTGACTCAATTGTACGGTGCAAAGAGATATTTGGCCAAAGCAAAATCATAATTGTTACGCAACCCTTCCATTGCTACCGAGCGTTATTCATCAGTACATTTTATGATATTGATGCGGTTGGTTTATGGACTAACAACCGTTCTGCTTACAGTTCTCCGAGGGTAAATGTACGAGAATGGTTTGCCCGTGCCATTGCGGTAATCGACTTATACGTCTTGAGAACCTCTCCCAAACATCTTGGCGAACCTCAGCCCCTTGCCAAATGAAAAATAGAACGTAGGAAGAAACGTTGAGATAGTCGATTATCCCAGGTAAAAAATATTTACTTTCGCGATTCTGTTTTTAAAAAGTTTGGAGTGGTTAGAAAGCTTTTCCTGGTTTTAATCTGCTTTTTTTCGTTAACGGGGGTCTCATTCGGCCAAGAGACCGTTATTACAGGAAAAGCCACTGATGCCTCATCGGGTGATCCCATCCCGTTTGTAAATGTGGTCTTTCAAGGAACTTCTATCGGGATGACGACCGACTTTGATGGAAAGTTTAAAATCAAATCATTGGCGTTGCTAAATAGTGACTCAATAGTTGCTTCCTATATTGGGTACAAACCACGTGCTAAAAAAATTAAAAAGGGAGTTACGCAGGTTATCAATATCCAACTCAATGAAGACGTTACTGATCTACAGGAGGTGGTAATAAAATCAGGTGAAAATCCGGCCTTCCCCATCATGAGGAGGGCGATTGACAACAAAAATATAAACGATAAGAAAAAGCTCAGCGGCTACGAACACGATACTTACTCCAAAATCGAAATTGCTGCGGATAACATTTCCGCAAAATTGAGAGCGCGAAAGGTCATGAAAAAGATTGCTCAAGTGTTGGATAGTTTGGATAGAATTGCTGGGGAAGATGGCAAGCCGATTTTGCCGCTTTTTATTTCAGAGAGCGTTTCAAAGATATATTATCGCGATAGCCCCAGTCTGAAGAAGGAGTTTGTTGGGAAGACTAAGCTGACTGGCGTGATGGGAGATGATTACGGTGATTTGCTGACGCAACTGGTCGGATCATCCATGCAGGATTATAATTTTTATTCTAATTGGTTGAATTTTGGTAAGAAGGCTTTTGTGTCACCGATCGCAGATGGGTGGAGGGCCTATTATGATTACGAACTATTGGATAGTGCTATCTTGGACGGTCACTTTTGTTACCGATTAGATTTCTTTCCCAAAAGTCAGCAGTCACTTGCTTTTACGGGAACGATGTGGATCACGAAAGAAGAATCGGCCATCAAACAGATTGATGCCACTATGGGAAGCACCGCAAACATCAATTTTATTGAGAAGATAAAAATACAACATGAGTATGAGAAAGTAGACGGTGGCGCGTGGCTTCCGACTAAAAGCCGCGTGTTAATTGACGTAGGTGAAATAACTCGTAACTCAGCTGGCTTGTTGGCTAAATTTTATGTCAGCAATAAAAATTTTGTGATCAATCAACCAAAGCCAATATCATTTTTCAATAACGCAATAGAGGTGGCTGAAGAAGCAATCCTAGAAGAAGAAGATAAAACTTGGGATAGTCTTCGTCACGATCCGTTGACAGAAACGGAAAAGAATGTTTATCGTATGATCGATACTATTCGCAGCATTCCAATTGTAAGATCCTATGTGGATATTTTGAGGGTGGTTGTTAACGGTTATTACAAAACCGAAAAAGTTTTTATTGGTCCTTACTTGGGTTTGCTCGCCTGGAATAACCATGAAGGGTTTAGAGTTCAAACGGGGTTCAAGACAAATGTTAAATTTAGCAACAAGTGGGTTTTAGGGGCAAGTTTGGCCTATGGGTTTCACGACCAGCAATTTAAGTATCAAGGTTTTGCCAAGCGTATTTTGAACCGAAAGAAATGGACGACATTTACCTTAAGTGCGAGGCATGATATCAACAGAATTGGTTTAGATGAAGATTTTATGACTGATTTCCCGTTGTTTGTGTACGCCAGTAGATGGGGGAGATATGACAGGAGTTATTATTTCAGTGAGTATCGGGCCACTTTTGAAAGAGAGTTGTTCAAAGGTTTTACCCAGAAAGTGGCAATACGAGAGTTTGACTTTAACCCCGCGTACAATTTCAGCTACTTCACAGATCCCTCTGATATTACTACCTCGCCTCTTTCGAGAACTTTTCAATCGACAGAAATATTTTTTGAATCAAGATATGCAAGAGACCAGATTTTTCTACAGGATGACAACGACAGAATAGCATTGGAATCAAAAAGATGGCCCGTTTTTACAATGCGATATACAAAGGGATTCAAGTCTGCTATTGGCGGGTTTGACTACGACAAAATCAGGCTCAATATCACCAAAAGGGTGAAAATGGGACCGCTGGGAAATGGGTATATTAATCTAACTGGAGAAAAAATAGTTGGAACTTTGCCCTATCCTTTGTTGGGAGTACCGCTAGGTAATCAATCCGCTGTTTATGCGCCTGTTAATTTTAATATGCTTCGCTTTGGAGAATTTGTTACGGATGAGTATGTTGCACTGATGTACCGGCAAAACTTTGAAGGCTTATTTTTAAATAGGATACCACTCATCCAAAAGCTGAAATGGAGATTATTGGCAACGGCCAACCTACTGTTGGGAGATATGAGCTTCGCAAATAAATCGCTTATTCCTCCTTTACCTAACGGATTGAAGTTTGAAGCATTTAGCCTTGACCCCTCAAGACCTTATATGGAGATGGGATATGGAATTGAAAATATATTCAAATTTTTAAGAGTGGATTTTATCCACCGCTTAAATTACTTAGATGTACCCAATAGCAGAAGTTTCGGAGTCTTTTTTACTGTTCAAATTCAATTATAGCAGCCAGTGAACCAATTGTATAAAGAAAAGCCAATGGATGAATTGCCCGTGATGGGCGAGGATGAAGGCATTGTATTGTTTCATCCCCATATCGCAAAAAATGCGATTGAAGAAGTCACCAAGGTTTTGCAATCTCGATGGATTGGCCAAGGCCCGCGGGTCGATCAATTTGAGAGAGAATTTACAGCTCGCTTCGCACCAAATAGACGCTCTTTGGCAGTCGGATCGGGCACAGACGCATTACACCTAGCCTATATTTTGGCCGGGCTAAAGGAAGGGGATGAGGTAATCACTCCCGTGTTCACCTGCACCGCTACAAACATACCATTCTTGTATATGGGCGTGAAAATGCGTTTTGCAGATGTCGATCCAGAAACACTGAATATCAACATCAGTCACGTTCGTCAACTAATAAACGAAAAAACAAAGGCAATTGTCTGTGTTCACTACGGTGGTCTTCCGTGCGATATGGATGAATTGCATGCAATTGCAAAAGAGTATGGTATTCCAGTAATCGAAGACGCTGCCCACGCCATGGGCGCCACGTATAAAGGAGCGAGCATCGGTAATGTTTCTCCGTTCACGATTTTTTCATTTCAGGCCATTAAGCATTTTACTACCGGTGACGGGGGCATGTTGATCATTCATGATGAAAAGTTAGTTGCTAAAGCAGAACGCATTCGCTGGTTTGGAATAGATCGCTCCAATAAGCAAAAAGGAAATTGGGAAAACGATATTACTGAGATTGGATACAAATACCAGATGACAGACATTGGAGCCGCCATGGGCCTATGTGCGCTGCGTGAGTTCAACGAAATTCTATCTCATCGGCAAAAAATGTTTGCCGCTTATCAGGAGGGATTAAAAAATGCGCAAGGCATTAAATTGTTAGGCACTAATTTTACCGATCGGACACACGGGGCCTGGCTTTGCACCGCTTTAGTAGAACGAAGGAAAGAATTTATGCTTAAGCTGCGCGAAAATAAAATTGAGTCGGGTCAAGTACACTATAGAAATGACCGCTATAGCATATTGGGGGGAAGAAGAGATGATCTTCCGTTGATGGATGCAATTGAAGATAATTATATTGTGCTACCCCTTCACACTAAAATGACGGAGGCTCAAGTCCAATATATTTGTAGTGTGATCCGATCAGGTTGGTAAATTTCTTCGCCACACAGAAAAAATTCTTTTGATTTTATCGCGTATTAGTTTAGACCTAAACTTTGACCAATCGGGTGGTGGTGTTGGGTCAATAAATTTTTCTCCAAGTCTTAAATAGGCATCAAATAAAGTAGACTTGGCTAGCCCCCATTTCAGCAGAAATTGGTTGTTGCCGTTATTGCCTTTTACTCTTTTGACCGTTCTGGAAACAAAGTGATAAATTCGAGATTTACTCACCCCTTTGAAATACCGAACCCCACAGTGCCAAAGTTTGATCATCATGTCGGGATCTGAGCTTATTCCTGGTGTCAACTCTATGCTCAAGCCGCCAATCGAGTTCCAAATGTTTTTGTGCAGGAGCAATGGATACCAATTAGAACCATTCCAATCTTCAAAGGGGATTTGTTCGTACTTCTTCAAAAATTCGTCCTCGTTAAATTCCTGAATCGTCTTTCCAAAATCAAAAGGTGCTATCATGCTACTGTACAAGGTTTTGCTATGTTCGATCAACGTACCGGAAATACAAAAATAAATTGTTTTTAGTTTGTTGACTTCTTCCATCAAATAAAAATCCCAATCGGGTGCATAATAGAAATCGTCATCCGAGAGGACAATATACTCGCTGGTAGCCAATGATCCCGGTGCGTTAAACCCGTAACAGACTCCCACATTTTCTGAAGAGTGTGTGTATGACAACTGCTGTGCCCTTACCCACTCAAGCGTGCCGTCTTTGCCTTCATTTACGTGCACAATAATTTCGTGTTTGTATCTAGAGTTTTTGCGAATGCTTTCAACGCAACATTTCAGATAGGGAAGGTTGTTCCAAGAGGGGATGAGTATCGAGAATACAGGTTTTTCTTTAGGTTCGGTAGGATGGAACTCAATAGCTGACATCATTTGCGTGGGGAGATTAGGAAGGCAAATAAAGTCAATCATTTTTGGATAGCAATCGCTGGATATACTTTTATTGGCTCCCAATTGCTACGATGGATTTAAAAAACCCATATTTGCATTCCAAAAAAATAATTTAAATGAGTTCAATCAAAATCACTTTGCCAGATGGTTCTGTGAAGGAGTTTTTAAAGGGCATCAAAGGAATTGAAATTGCTCAAAGTATTAGTGAAGGCCTTGCACGCAATGCGTTGTCCATCGAAGTCAATGGAGAGATCTGGGATTTGAGCCGCCCGATCAATCAAGATTCGTCTATTAAAATCTTTACGTGGAACGATAAAGGCGGTAAGTATGCTTTTTGGCATTCTTCTGCTCACCTGTTTGCGGAAGCATTGGAAGCAGTCTATCCGGGCGTAAAGTTTGGTATTGGCCCGCCCATCGAAAACGGTTTTTACTATGATGTTGATTTGGGTGACATCCCTTTCGGGGATGAGGAGTTGCTGGCGGTTGAAAAGAAGATGGTTGAATTAGCCAAACAGAATAATGCATTTGTGAGAAGCGATGTTTCCAAAAAAGAAGCGATTGAATATTTTACTTCCAAAGGAGATCCTTACAAATTGGAATTGATCGAAGGCTTGCAAGATGGTTCCATCACTTTTTATAAGCAAGGTAACTTTGTTGACTTGTGCCGCGGGCCGCATATTCCTACCACAGCACCCATCAAAGCAATTAAATTGTTAAGTGTTGCGGGTGCCTACTGGCGTGGTGATGAAAAAAACAAAATGCTAAAGCGCATTTATGGCATTACTTTTCCAAAACAAAAAGAATTAGAAGAGTATCTGTTCTTACTGGAAGAAGCTAAGAAACGTGACCACCGAAAACTGGGCAAGGAATTGGAGCTGTTTGCTTTTTCTGAAAAAGTAGGTATGGGCTTACCTCTCTGGTTGCCGAAGGGAACCATTCTGAGAGAACGGTTGGAGCAATTCATGCGCAGGGCGCAGGTTAAGGCGGGCTATGAACCAGTAGTAACGCCTCACATCGGCAGCAAGCAATTGTATGTTACCTCAGGACATTATGAGAAGTATGGTAAAGATTCTTTTCAGCCCATTAAAACTCCGGATGAAAACGAAGAGTTTTTCCTGAAGCCAATGAATTGCCCGCATCATTGCGAAATATATAAGACCAAGCCCAGGTCATACAAGGATCTTCCCATTCGCTACGCAGAATTTGGAACGGTCTATCGCTATGAACAAAGTGGAGAACTTCATGGTCTTACGCGTGTGCGCGGGTTTACTCAGGACGATGCGCATATTTTCTGTACACCCGATCAGGTGAAAGGCGAATTTGTGAAGGTAATAGACCTTGTATTTTTTGTCTTCAAATCATTAGGCTTTGAGAATTACACCGCTCAGGTTTCGTTGCGCGATCCCGCCAATAAGATAAAATATATTGGCGAAGATGCACTATGGGAAAGAGCCGAGCGCGAAATTCAAGAAGCGGCTGACGAACGCGGATTAAAAACTGTTGCTGTCAAGGGCGAGGCTGCTTTCTACGGCCCAAAGCTTGATTTTATGGTGAAGGATGCGCTGGGAAGAAGCTGGCAGTTAGGCACTATTCAGGTAGATTATCAATTGCCACAACGATTTGAGTTGGAATACGTGGGTGCAGATAATCAAAAACACTGCCCCGTAATGATTCACCGGGCTCCGTTTGGTTCGCTCGAGCGATTTGTAGCCGTGTTGATTGAACATTGCGCGGGCAACTTCCCGCTATGGTTAGCACCCGAGCAATTTTCAGTGCTGCCGATTTCTGAAAAGTTTAACGACTACGCCCAAAAGGTGGTGGACACTTTAAAGGAAAGCGATATACGTGGTTTCTTAGATGACCGGGATGAAAAGATCGGCCGCAAAATCCGAGACTCAGAAATGAAGAAAGTGCCGTTTATGTTGGTGGTGGGCGAGAAAGAGGTTTCTGAGGGTAAAGTTTCTGTTCGCAAGCATGGTGAAGGTGATAAGGGCACGATGGATTTGAACGAGTTTGTGGCCACCTTTTCTAAGGAATTTAGCCTTCCTAGCTCATAATTTTATTTTGAAAAGCGGAAAATATACCGATATTTGCAGCCCTGTCTGCCAAAAGGTAGGCTGTTTTTGCTTTTTTTAAAGAACTTAAACCCAACGAGTGGCAATATTTCAAGGTGGTAGTCGCCCTAGTAGTAGACCTTTTGTAAGAGGTGCAAGGCGAGTAGTAGAGGAACCGTATCGCGTGAACGAAAGAATCCTTGCTCAAAAAGTAAGGGTCGTAGGAGAGAACATCAAAGTTGATGTATATCCCACTTCCGTAGCTATTAAATTGGCGCAAGAGCAGGGGTTGGATTTGGTAGAGATATCGCCCAATGCTGATCCTCCGGTTTGCAAGGTAGTTGACTACTCGAAGTTTAAATACGAGCAGAAGAAAAAACAGAAAGAGATCAAGGCACACGCCCAGAAAACGGTTTTAAAGGAAATTCGTTTTGGCCCAAATACCGATGAGCATGACTTTAACTTTAAAGTAAAACATGCCGAAAACTTTCTGAAGGAAGGGGCAAAAGTAAAGGCTTACGTTCACTTTGCAGGCAGGTCGATCGTTTATAAAGAGAGGGGTGAAATTTTGTTATTGAAATTCGCCACTGCTTTGGAAGAATTAGGTAAAGTAGAACAAATGCCAAAGCTGGAAGGAAAGAGAATGTATTTGTTGGTTGCGGCCAAAGGAAAGAAGTAATAGTGAAGATTAACAGCGTATAAAATGCCAAAAGTAAAAACAAAGTCAGGCGCTAAGAAGCGCTTCAAAGTAACCGGTAGCGGAAAAATAAAACGCAAAAGTGCTTTTAAAAACCACATCCTGACAAAGAAATCCACAAAGCAAAAAAGGAGATTGAGCAAAAAGACAATCGTGAGCAAGGCCGATGAAAACAACATCAAGGCGATGCTGCCGTATGCTTTCTAAGAAATTCTGTCTTGCCGACAGATGATTGAGTAGTTATGTTTAACCGGTTCTTGGCAACTAAGATCCTGATAGCAATCGGGGCGCCAACGCCACAAATTAAAAAATTATGCCACGTTCAGTAAACAGTGTTGCATCGCGCGCTAGGCGCAAAAGATTCTTGGAATTGGCCAAAGGTTATTTTGGTCGCAAGAAAAATGTTTGGACGGTGGCAAAAAATGCCATTGAAAAAGGGCTGGTTTATGCTTATCGCGATCGCAAAGCCAAGAAGAGAGAATTTAGAGCATTATGGATCACTCGTATTAATGCCGGTGCTCGCTTGCATGGAATGTCGTATTCTACTTTTATGGGAAAAGTAAAAAATGCTAGCATTGATTTGAACCGCAAAGTATTGGCCGATTTGGCAATGAATCATCCCACCGCTTTTGAAGCAGTGGTAAATAAGTTGAAATAGTCTTCGCTACAATGAAATGAAAGGGGCGGTTGCCCCTTTTTTTATTTAAAAGGGTATGAATCGAAAGAAGAAGATTTTCATCGCAATTTGTGTTTTGTTTTTTACCGGGCTCGCCTGGCTCAGTTATGATATCAGTTCCAAAACCACCTTTCCGGGTTCAAAATCTCAACTAAAGGAAAGGCTCAAACTGCAGTATGTGAAGTCAGATTCTACGTTAAGGGACTCCTCGAAGGCAATTCATCGGCCATAATTGCAATTCGTCCAACAATAAATCAATTTAGCGGGGAGCAATTTGTCAAGTTTATGGCACGGGTTACATTTACATCAGATTAAAGCCAACTATAGACAGGATTATCCCCGGAGGTCAAGGACCTCTGGGGATTTTCTTTTTCAGCCAAGCCTGTTTCCGCAAGAGAAGTTAATTTCTTGCTCATTCTTCCTGCAGGTTTCCATTTACAATATCCAGCTATTAATTGCCATCTTTGTTTACTCCTAAACGCAACGTTATGAAATCAAAACTTTTCTTGCTGTTTGGCCTAAGTATTTTGGGATGCACGAATAATGATATCAATAAACAGTTTGATTGTGCTACTTCAGACCTCGCCATCACCCTGCTTGCAAAAACGAACACATCCAATTGCAAAGCCATTGATGGAAAATTGAAGGTGTCAGCGGCCGGTGGCGATGCCCCTTATGATTTTAGTTTGAACGGAGGTATCTATCAAACCAATAATGAATTTTTGAATCTAGGTCCGGGAAGCTATGCGGTCGTAGCAAAAGATGCAAATGGTTGCAAGGCTTCTTTACAGATTGAGATAAGCGCTTTTAACTCTACGCTGGATGCGTCCATTGCTGTTGTTAAGAATACCCAATGTAACACACCAAACGGGTCTATTACAATTACGGCTTCGGGAGGAATCGCCCCGTATTCCTACTTATCAGGAACAGGTGGTTTTACCCCCAACAATTTATTTTCAGGCTTGAAAGGAGGAATCTATAATATCATTGTCAAAGATGCCAATGATTGTCAAAAAACGGTAAGTGTTACGGTGCCTCGTGACAATACCAACACCAGCTACATAAATCAGATTCAACCAATTCTTGCCACCAGTTGCAATTTACCATCTTGCCACGGAGCGGGAACGGGCGCGCGCGACTGGACCAACTTTCAGAACCTTAAGACCAATGCAAACAACGTAAAGACAAGAACGGGAAATCGGAGTATGCCTATTAACCCCGGACCAGCCCTGACTCAAAGTCAAATTGATTTGATTGCTTGTTGGGTTGATGATGGCGCTGCAAACAATTGAACAATGGCAAAAAACTAAAATAAACGGGGTATGAAAAAATGGCTTTGGCTTCTTGCATTAATACTAGCAAAGGTTTCCTTTGGACAAAAAATGGTGTTAGAAAAATCCTACGTTTCTTTTTTTTCAAAAGCCGCCATTGAAGATATCAAAGCGGAGAATACCAAGTCAGTTAGCCTTTTCAACATCAGTACAAATGAAATTGTGTTCTCCATCCCCATCAAAGACTTTAAATTCGATAAGGCTTTGATGAAGGAGCATTTCAACGAAAAATACTTGGAGTCGGAGAAGTTTCCTAAGGCGACTTTTTCCGGGAACGTGAGTGGGTTTAGTAAAGAGATTAAAGGAGACCAATCAGTAATTGCCAAAGGCAAAATGACTATTCATGGAGTGACAAACGAAATCGATGTGCCGGGGATTATGTCAACAGAGGGCGAAAAGGCCACCATCAAAGCAGTTTTCAAAATAAAGCTTGCAGACTACAACATCAAAATACCCCAGTTGCTATGGAAAAATATTGCAGAACAAGTGGAAGTGAAAATCGAGTTTTTCTACAAAACTCAATAATCTGAAATGAAGATGAAAAGAAGTCTTTGGTTGTTTTTTTCGATCGTGTCGGCAGCAACATTCGCACAAGATGATCTGTTGAAAGAATTGGAACAGACGGAAAAACCCAAAATTGAATATGCCACATCTACGTTCAAGGGCTCTCGACTAGTGAATGGACAAACCGTTGAAGCCAAAGGAAAAGGCGAATTGGAATTTATTTTTGCCCATCGGTTTGGTGCAATCAACACTGGATCTTACAATTTGTTTGGCCTCGATCAGGCATACGTTAGGTTGGGTCTAGAATATGGAATTACTGACAATATTGGCGTTGGGTTTGGAAGAAATTCGGTAGACAAAACAATGGATGGCTACATCCGTTATCGGCTCCTGCGTCAAAGTTCTGGGGTTCGCAATATGCCGGTCACAGTTACTGCATTTGTAAATGGGGCAATAAGGACTTCACCCGAGCAATTACCTGTAGGGCAGATTTATTCGGATCGAATTTCTTACACAGCACAATTATTAATTGCCCGTAAATTCTCTCCCAAACTTTCCCTCCAACTGATGCCAACAATCATACACCGCAATGCGGTTGATAAGACGGTCGAAAATAATAGCCTGATAGCCTTAGGGGCAGGTGGCCGATATAAGATAACGCGCAGTTTGGCACTTACATCAGAGTACTATTACCGAATGAAAGTAAAAGATGGAAACCAATTTCGAAATTCGTTAGGCCTTGGAATTGATATCGAAACCGGTGGACATGTGTTCCAATTCGTTATGACCAATTCGCAGGGTATCACCGAGAGGGCATTTATTGGCGAGACAACCGGTGACTTTTTTAGTGGTGACATTCACTTGGGCTTTAACGTTACACGCACGTTTCAACTTAAGAAGATTAAGTAGCTGCTAGATTTAGTTGGTTGGCAGGTTGATTTAACCCCCTCATTTTTTAGCTTTAGGTTTTTATAGAACCTATCCTTGCTGCTCGCCTCAATTATTGGCTATCTCGCGCTCACTATCCTCATCGGGTACTGGGCTTCCCGCAAGGTGAAGACTTCGCGAGATTTTATGTTGGCAGGAAGAAGCCTGCCCATCTTCTTGAGCGCGTCCGCTTTGTTTGCTACCTGGTTTGGATCTGAAACTGTTTTTGGTGCCTCCTCAGAATTTTTGAAAGGTGGTTTGTATTCTGTCATCGAAGACCCATTTGGTGCTGCGTTGTGTTTAGTTTTATTTGGATTGTTTTTTGCCCGAAAACTTTATGCGATGAATTTGCTCACGCTTGGAGATTTTTTTAAGGTTCGGTTTGGTAAGCGCACGGAACTGGTGGCGAGTATTTTTTTAGCTCCGCCCTATGTCGGTTATATAGCCGCACAACTAGTGGCAATGGGTCTCATCCTAAATGTGGTTACAGGTTTGGAAGTGTGGCAGGGCGTAATCATTTCGGCTTTTGTCGTCACGTTTTACACATACATCGGTGGTATGTGGGCTATTTCTATGACAGATTTTTTTCAAAGTATTATTATTGTTGTGGGGCTGCTGGTGCTGGCTATCATTTTGGCAAAAGAAGCAGGCGGTGTTAGTGCCGTGTTAAAGGAAGTTCCCCGTTCTACTTTCCGATTTTTACCCAAGTGGGAGTTCAAAGAAATAATGTTGTACTTGGCTGCGTGGTCAGTGCTTGGTCTTGGCTCTATTCCCTCGCAAGATGTTTTTCAACGAGTGATGTCTTCGGGCTCCAGGAAAATTGCCGTGCGTTCTTGTTTCATCGCGGCCGGCCTTTACCTTACCGTTGCCATGTTGCCTTTATTTATTAGTCTTTGTGCGAAACATCTATATCCACAAGTTGCGGCTGCTGATGCGCAATTGGCGTTGCCAAATATGGTGCTGAGCCATACTTCCTTGCCCATTCAAGTATTATTCTTTGGCTCACTGCTTTCTGCAATTATGAGTACAACTAGTTCGGCCATTCTGGCACCTGCTGCCATCTTCTCTGAGAATTTAATCAAGCCACTATCAAAAGATAAGTTGAGTGATCGTCAATTGTTGGTCATTACAAAAATTTGCGTACTCGGCTTCGCTAGTGTAGCAACCGTCATGGCCTGCTTGCGATCAAACATTTATGAACTGGTTGGCCAATCGTCCATTCTAAGTTTAGTTTCTCTTTTTGCGCCATTGACTTTGGGGTTGTATTGGAAAAAGGCGAATGCCACCGGTGCGTTGTTGGCAATGGTATTGGGCACTTTGACGCTAGGCTTCTTTTCGTATTTCGAATTCGGTTGGCCGGGATTATTACCCGCCACATTGGTTAGTTTTGTGGCGATGATTGTAGGCAGTTTATTGACAAAAGAGAAAGCAAATGGTAAAAATTGAGTTGAGTCGTTTGGACAACGACCTGAACATGGAAGCTGTGAATGAATTGGGCAATAAGGTGGTGATGGACGGCTCGCCTGCGGACGGTGGGCACGATAAGGGTTTTCGCCCGATGCAAATGCTGTTAGCGGCCATGGGCGGATGCAGCGCAGTGGATGTGGTATCCATTTTGAAAAAGCAACGGGTGGAGTTGAAGGACATTAAAATTACCGTTACCGGAGAACGTGAAAAAGATCAAACCCCTTCGCTGTATACCGAAGTTCATTTACACTTTAAGTTGTATGGAAACATTGATCTTGAAAAAGCAAACAAAGCAGTAGCGTTATCGGTAGGCAAGTATTGTTCGGTAGCTAGGACGTTGGAAAAAACCGCAAAGGTCACTTTCAGCGTGGAAGTAATAAATAGTTGATTGAATGGAACAAAAACATAATTTTGAGACAGATGCAATCCGGGCACAACTGCCGCGGACGGAGTTTCGGGAGCATTCCGTGCCCCTCTACCTTACTTCCAGTTTTGTATTTGAAGATGCTGAGCAAGCCCGCGCACTGTTTGCCGATGAAACACCCGGAAATATTTATACCCGATTTTCAAATCCAAACAGTACGGAATTCATTCAAAAGCTTTGTTTGCTAGAAGGAACAGAAGATGGTGTCGCCACCGCCTCGGGCATGGCTGCTATGTATTGCAGCATGGCAGCTTTGTTGAAAAGCGGAGATCATGTGTTGGCATCACGATCGGTATTTGGTTCAACCCATCAAATCTTGAATGTCCTGTTTCCCCGTTTTGGAATTTCGCATACGTACGTTGATTTGAACAACCCATCTGCATGGGAAACAATGATTCAATCTAACACGAAAATGATTTTTGTTGAAACGCCTTCGAACCCTGCGTTAGACATTATTGATTTGGCATGGCTCGGTAATTTGGCCAACAAGCACAAACTGATTTTGAATGTCGATAATTGTTTTGCCACCCCGTATTTGCAGAATCCCGCTAAGTGGGGTGCACATATCGTCACACATTCGGCAACCAAGTTTATTGATGGGCAAGGCCGCGTTATTGGTGGAGCTATTTTGGGAAAGAAAGAATTGATCAAAGAAGTGAGATTTTTTGCCCGGCACACGGGGCCGAGTATGTCTCCCTTCAACGCGTGGGTTCTTTCTAAAAGTTTAGAAACATTGGCTGTGCGAATGGAAAAGCATTGTGAGAACGCAATGGCGTTAGCAAAGCACCTTCAAACAAAAGCCAGTGTTGAATTTGTAAAATACCCTTTCTTGCCATCGCACCCCATGTTTGAACTTGCAAAAAAGCAAATGAAATTGGGAGGGGGAATCGTGACGTTTGAAATAAAAGGAGGACTAGAGCGGGGAAGAAAATTTTTGGATGCTTTGAAGATGATTTCGCATTCCGCCAACTTAGGCGACACCCGCACAATTGCTACGCACCCCGCTTCAACTACCCATTCCAAGTTGACAGAAGCGGAGCGGCTTGCGGTTGGGATTACGCCCGGTTTAATTCGGGTTTCAGTAGGGCTGGAAAACATCAATGATATTGTAGGCGATATAGACCAAGCCTTGCTGCCTGCGCAGTAAAAAATTTTGGAGAGATGCCATACCCGCCAATTGAGATACTTTTGAAAACCGTTGTGCAAAAAACTGTATCGAGGTTGAGAATTCTGCTCCCCGGTTTTCGCTCTGTTTATTTTTGATTGTTCTGGCGCCTTACTTGGCTCTCATCAAATACTTCTTAGGCGTAATGCCAAACTTCTTTTTGAATGCGGCAATGAAGTGGCTCGGGTTCGTATATCCAATTTGATAAGCCACCTCATTCACTTGATGCTTAGCGGTATCTAAAAGTAAACGGGCATGGTCGAGTTTGTGGTCGAGCAAAAAGCCGAATACCGTGTTGCCATAAATTTCTTTGAAGCCTACTTTCAATTGATACTCGTTGAGCCCAGTAATTTTTGCCAACTCTTTTAACCCTAGGGGAGTCTGCATGTGCTTGAGCAAATACTCTTTTGCGTTTTTTATTTTACGCACCGTCTCTTGGTCATTTAAGAATGGACATGTTTCTGTGTTGGGCAAGCGATTGGAGAAATACAAACTCAACAATTCGTAAAATTTCCCTTGGTAAAATAGCTTTTGCGCGCTCTCGCTTAGCTGAATAGAGAGAAGTTGGTTTAAGACCAGTAGAAGCGAAGCGGGAATATCACGTTCGTCATAAAATTTTTGATTGCTGTTTTCTGGATTTAACAAGGGTAGCGCATCGTGTACAAAAAGTTTGTGAAGGCTTTCCAAGGAAATGGTCATGAATACCATTTTTGTCTCAGGCTCTAGCAGTAAGTGAAACGGCAAGTCCTTATCGGGATTATAGAAAAAATAGTTTTTGCCCTTTACTATCTCACGACTGTAATGTGGGCCAAAGGCAAATGTTGCCTTACCATCCATGCAGAAATAAAAATGGATAATCCCTTTGCGTATTAAGCCTTCGAGTTGGGTTTGTTCCTCGAATTTATTTTCTGAAAACAGGAGAGACTGATCGTCTTTCTCAAACAAGCTACTGATTGATCCTTTTTGGGTATTTTCCAAAACAACAGGGATCGATTGTGGGTTATTCATATTATCAAATGACTAAAATCATCTAGTTAATTTTCAATTTATAGGCTATTTTGGTCAAAAGTACCAAAATAAGTTCAAATCGGTTAAAGATGGCATTAATTTTACTTTTGCGGGTATTTATAAAGTTTTTCAACGCACATATTTGCAACCCAATGAGTAGTCGGCTGTTTATTTTTTTGTGTTTGATGGCCGGAGTCGATTCGCTCGTTTTTTGTCAACAAGCTGATACCTTAAAGGTGCAACAGCTAGAAGAAGTGGTGATTACTGCTACTCGTAATGAACGAACCGTGGGAGCATTGCCAATGCCTGTTACCCTTATCAAAAAAGATATGGTAAAGACAATGGGCTCGGTTCGCCTTAATGATGTGCTTACCGAACAGACCGGTTTGGTGGTAGTGCCGCAAGTAAATGGCCAAGGCAATGGGATTCAACTTCAAGGGTTTAATCCTGACTATACATTGATATTGGTAGATGGCGAGCCAATCATTGGCCGATACACGGGTTCACTTGAATTAAGTCGGTTGGCGGTGGGCAACATTAAACAAGTGGAAATTGTGAAAGGGCCGTCATCGAGTTTGTATGGCTCCGATGCGCTGGCAGGAGTGATCAATGTAATCACCGAAAGGCCAATCAGTAATGAAGGAAATTTTTCTGCACGCTACGGAACCAACAACACGCTCGACTTGAATGCCAGCGGAAGTTTAGTTGGAAAAAATGTAGGCGTCTATCTTTTTGGGAATCGCTACAGCACCAGTGGATATGATCTATCGCCAGAAAATTACGGAAAAACGGTTTCGCCTTTTACAAACCACACCTTCGGCTCGAAAGTAACTTACCGATTGAGCCCCAAAACAGACTTATTGATTGGAGGCCGATATTTTAATGAGAATCAAGATTACAATTTTGATGTGCTATCCAACAGCATTTCGGTAAGGACATACGGAGAAGGAACTATAAATGATTGGAATATTAACCCCGTAATCACGCATCGGTTTTCTAATAGACTAAAAACCACTGCTCGATTTTACACTACTCATTACGGAACAAATTCGTTCTTGAAAAGGAATTCAGATGACAGTGTTACCTATCGCGATAATTTCAATCAACTATTTACCCGCTATGAAGCAACAGGAGAATATTTTATTAACGACAACAATGTTGTAACGCTCGGTGTTGGCTCTGTCGATGAGTCCGTGTCAACATCGCGCTACAACGATCAATTGGAAAGAAAACAGCGAACGGATTATGCCTTTGTGCAATACGAATGGAATCCTGTGCGAGCATTCACAGTTGTTTCAGGGTTAAGATATGATCGCAATTCAATTTATGGCGATCAATTGAGTCCTAAGTTTTCCACGAAAGTGGATATCACCAAAAAGTTTTCCTTGAAGGGATCCGTGGGTGTTGGTTTTAAATCACCGGACTTTCGGCAACTCTATTTTAATTTTAATAATCAAGCAGGAGGTGGGTACAGTGTTTTGGGTACAGAGATTATCAAGGAAAAGTTGACAGAGTTCCAATCGCAAGGATTGATTCAATCATATTTATTCGATCCGAATTTACTCGGCAAACTAAAAGCTGAAACTTCGTTTTCTATAAATGTCGGAGGCAAGGCTGAGATTCTTCCCAAACTACAACTGGATTTCAATTTTTTCCGCAATATGGTTGATAATCTAATAGAGAGTCAATTAGTGGCAATCAACACTTCTAGTCAAAGCATTTACTCCTACCGAAATATTAAGCGAGCTCTTATGCAAGGGTTGGAAACAGATTTGAGCTACCCGATAGCCAAAAATTTCTCGTTGTCATTGGGCTATCAATTGTTATATGCGCTAGATAGGGATGTGAACGATGCTGTGAATAAAGGAGAAGTATTTTGGCGCGACCCGAATACACTGGTTACGCAGCGACTTAGACCCGTTGACTATTTTGGCTTGTACAACCGCTCTCGCCATACCGGTAACTTCAAAATATTTTACAACAACAAAGAAAAAGGTTGGGAAGGCAGCTTGCGCGTAATTTATCGCGACAAATTTGGATTGGGTGGTATTAGTGGAAATATTTCTGGTGAAGCCGTTCCTCCTTCGGATCGCAATGGAAATGGCATTTTAGATGATTATGATTATTTCGTAAACGGCTATGCATTGGTAAACTTTTCCGTGGCCAAGTCGGTGGAGTCGTTTCGCTTTCAATTGGGTGTCGATAACTTGTTTGATTACACAGACGCTGTCAATATCCCCAATTTACCTGGTCGTTTAATTTATACAAGCATCAGTTATTCTCTAAAAAATAAACAAAAATCTAATAATTAATTTCTATGAAAATGTTCAGATCAATTTCTCTATCAGCGGCATGTTTACTTTTCGCCTTGGCCATGTCATCTTGTTCCAACAATGATCCGGCTCCAATTGCGTTGACTGCCGTTACCTTTAAAGATTTAAATGCCGACTATGCACCTTTGGTTTTTACTGGTGTTGCGCCCACGCGACCAACACAGAAAAGGAAATATACTTTCTTCAGTTTTAAGACAGGGCAAATAGTGGCCAGTTCAGATAGCGCAACTAACAAATGGGATGTTGGTTTTCAATCGACCAATATCATATTTAATGGGGGCACGAGTGGCCCTGGTTCCGCAGGTGCTCTTGTCCAAAAGGGAATTTTTGATGAGATCAAAACCGCCCCTACCTCGGGTTACATTTTGGATAACAAGACAACGAGCGTGTTTGCAGTTTCGGGCCGTCCGGCAACTTCACCTGCATCGGCAACCAATGAATGGTGGTATAGTTCTGGTTCGGCCAATTCAACAATCGTAGCTCCAATAGCAGGTCAAGTAATTATTGTAAAAACTGCGGATGGCCGTTATGCAAAGATGGAGATTCAGAGTTTTTACAAAGGAGCACCCGCCACGGTGAATAACTTATCGGATTTGGATCGTTATTATACTTTCCGCTATGTATATCAGCCGGGAAACACGAATAGTTTTTAATATCTGGACGGGACAGACCCATAATCAATGGAGTTTTGTGCGTATGTCTTGAGCAGTAAATAGCTCGATCGATTTTACATCGGATCGACCGATAATTTTGAGAAAAGGTTATTTGAACACAACACAGGGTTCTATGAGAATACCTTCACATCAAAAGTAGCAGATTGGGAGTTATTTATGTGTATACCTTATGTGAGCAGAAGGCAATCGAAGTTGGCAGAGGCGCACATTAAGAAAATGAAAATTAAAAAGTTAATTGAAAACTTAAAGCAGTACGCTGAATTGGTTGAAAAAATGAAAAGTAAGTATGGTATTGACTGAATTTGCCCTACCTATTTGAAAAAAGAAGTTGTTCGATTACATGCCAAAGCGTAACATTGCACTTTGTTTAGTTTTCGGGCCCTTAGCTCAGCTGGTTAGAGCATCAGACTCATAATCTGAGGGTCGCTGGATCGTTCCCAGCAGGGCCCACTTGGTATCAACAAATCAGATTAGTTTTTCATGGCACCAGACTCTCCCGATCCCGATAGCTATCGGGGCTGAGGGTCGCTGGATCGTTCCCAGCGGAAGCCCACTTTTTAAACTCCTTTACCGATTGGGTTCTGTAAAAAGAATCTGATCTTGTCCCCGATGAGTCAAAATACCAAGAGTTACCTCCTTCATTCAGGTCTATTCGTTGTCACATTCATTACGACCACATTGGCCGGAGCGGAGTGGACCAGCGGAAAGTCTGTAATTCACGTTGCAGACGATGGAATATCTTTTAACCAAGCTTACAGTTGGATTGACTTTTCAAGTGGCCTTCCGTATTCTTTTTGCTTTTTGGTGATCTTGACCGCCCATGAATTTGGCCATTATTTCACGGCCGTTTATTACAAGGTAAAAACAACTTTGCCCTACTTTATTCCTTTGCCTCCACTTCCACTGATGTTGGGGACGCTAGGAGCGTTGATTCGAATCAAAAGCCCTATCCGCACTACGCAGCAAAATTTTGATATAGGAATTGCCGGGCCGTTGGCGGGCTTTGTTTTTTCCATTGGGTTTCTGCTTTATGGCTTTACACATCTACCACCACCCGAATATATTTTTCAATTTCACCCAGAATATGAACAATTTGGACTGGAGTATGCCAACTATGTCTACACCGCTGCCTATATGCCGCCCGGTTCTATGGATATCATCATTGGGAAAAACTTATTGTTTTCATTCTTTGAAAAATTTGTGGCTGACCCCGCGCGTATGCCCAATGCGCACGAGATTATTCACTATCCATTTCTATTTGCTGGATTTCTCTCTTTGATTTTTACGAGCATCAATTTGTTGCCAATTGGTCAATTGGATGGTGGTCATGTTTTGTATGGATTAGTGGGAGGGAAGCTGCACCGAATAATTGCTTCTGTAATATTTGTCCTATTCCTGTTTTATGCGGGTATAGGCTATATCTCTCCGTTTGAGCCGTTGGATAAATTGATTTACGAAATACCGCTTTTTGTGGTCTTTCTGTTTTTCGCTTTGCGCGGATTGGGATTGAATACGCGCGACAACATTCTCGCTGCGCTGGCGATTTTCACGGTTCAGTATTTGATCGCAACATTTTTTCCAAACTTTCAAGGTTACTCAGGCTGGCTCTTGTTTGCGTTTATTATCGGAAGGTTTGTAGGGATTCAGCATCCTCCCTGTGAGATTGAGCAGCCACTTACAGAAGGCAGGGTGGTGTTAGGTTGGTTGGCGCTGTTGATTTTTGTGTTGTGTTTTACGCCCGATCCAATTCAGTTGATTGAGCATGTCAAGGCCGCACCATGATTTTCTCGGTATGCCAGATTTGATCAAAGTAGCGAACCAGATAGAGTCCGAATGAAGGATTCGTAATCTTGATTTCCTTGGCGTCTATTTTTTCATGACCTTCAAATTCAACCACTTTGCCGTATAAATCAAATAGTTGAATTTGTTGCGCGCTTTGCGGAAGGTAGATGGTTCCTTGTGTGGGATTGGGATAAGGTTTGGAGATTTCAGTGACGACATCGTTTATTGGATCGGTGGCCTCGCCAAAAACGGGGCGGAGCATTAAGCTACCTTGCAACGTTGTGTTTTGCTCCCAGGCTCCTGTAGCGTTAAAAAACATTTTGCTGCCAGAATCTGTATTGCGATCTAAGCCGATGGCAATAACCGCAGGGGAATTGAGTTTCCACCCAATGTAAAAAGGGGTGGGCACAGAAACACCTCCCGGTATTTTAAATCGCCAAAACTTGTTTTGATTGTTTCGTTGAACTGTAACATTTTGACGAAAAAGATAATCTGATTCGTTGCCGGTTAAAGTTCCCATCACTATCAGTTGAATGGTCTGGTTTGATTCATCCCCGAAGCGGGGGAAGTACAGATCGATGGCGATAAGCCCATCATTTGTATTGGAAGCCTTTAGGTCGTATTGATAAGCAAGCTGTGTTCCGGTCTGACTAATTTTGGCACCGTATTCGGCAGTCCCATCGTCATAGGCATAGTACTTACTCAAAGTGTGAGATGAGCTAAGCGTGTCATTGCTTGTAAATTTGATGGGGGAATATTTGATAGGGTCATAGTCGCCATTATTTGCAATCGTTTGATTATCTTTTGTTGAAAGCCTCAAACCTATTTTTATTATTGCACTGTCGGCATCATTGTTTAGCTGCGACAGCGGGGGCAATTTTACCAATGAAAATTTTTTTCTTTGTAGGCCAAGCAAACTTCCGTCCGATTGGGCACTATCCAAACGGGTGTCTGTAGAATCTAAACGGACTACACCTTTAAAGTTTGTTATCTGGGCAAAGGAGAAATGATTGAGCGGTTGGTCATTACCAGCGCGAAGATTATAGACATTGAAAGAGGGCGGTGATAATGCTGAAGGACTTTTAAGATAGTGTTTAATAGGGATCGCCCAATACGGGTCGAAAAGCGATGTTAGTGCAGAGGTAATGGCACGGTCGGGAAATGAGGTGTCGACAGACGAGCGGCCCCTGTTGAGATACACATAGTCTATATTCCAAGTATCAAAAGGCCCTGATAGCCGTCCAAAATTCTGAAATCGAAATTGGAAGTCATTATGGAAATATTCACTATTAACTACAGGCAAGATCACTTGAACAAATTGATCGGAAGATAATGTGCCGTTGTTTTGAATGCTCCAAATTGATTTCCATTGTCCTACGTTATTCTTGAAAAGCAATGTTAATAAATCACCAGGGTCTGGAGGTTCTCCGTTGCCCTTGAATTGATAGAAAAAGCTGATAAAAACCGAGGCGCGATCAGGTGAGGCAACATCGCCCAATTTCAAGGGGCCCGAGGTTATCTTATCCGCAAAACCCTTTGCCAGAATATCGTTTACGCTGTACGGTTTGCCCACCGAATCGTATCCGTCAAAAGTAGCTACGTTAAGCGAGGGCGGATTGATTCCCATCCCACTGTTCACCCAAACCGATCGACTGTTTTCCCAAACTTGATCATCGGGATAAAAGCCCATTGAAATTCGTCCTGAGAAATCATCCCAAAAAGGAAGGGACTTAGCGGGGATGGATCCGGTTCGGGCGTTTTTATTTTCTTTCTCCGCTAGCGGCTCCCGGTAGATGGGAACTACTTCAATCTGCGCAAAACTACTTTGGCAAATCAAAAACAGGGAAAGGAAGATTGCGTATCTAGGATTCAAAATTCAAAATTTAACGTCATCGCGAGCTTCTGCGAAGGTAGCGAGAGGGGCGAAGCGATTTCAAAAAACGGAGATTGATTTGCCCGCCACAAAAATGTAGTGCAGTTGCTCGCAAAGACGAACACGTATCTTGTAAGTCTAATAATTTTAATGGTAAGCTGACGCGTTGCGTGAGGGATTGAAGCGGAAAGCCCACAGTGGTGCGCCTCGCGCCACGAGGACTTGTAGCGAAAAGCCCGACCCGCTCGACAGTCGTAGCGTTTCGCGAAGGCTGTTGAAGGGGCACGCCCACAATAATAGAGTCGGGCAAGCTCAATTAAACTTAACATAGCGCTAGTCGTTTTCTTGATCTATTTCAACTGCAGGTTCTTTGTAGCCCTTTGGTGCAATCCATAAATGAATGGGTTCTCCGATTCGAACCGAGTCGCCCGGTAGCGGCAATTGTTTATAAACGTAGGGGGTAAGCCCCGTAGTATCTTGCCCTTCAGGTATTTCTATTGTTCCTAAATGCAGATTCCATCCTGCAAGTTTTAGCAGTGCAGTTTTGTAGGCATCGCCAATTAAAGTGCCTACCACAAAATCTGCAGAGGCGTTGCCATCACCTACCACTAAGTCAATCGTTGAGCCCTTGTAAATTCTTGTCCCTGCATAAATGGCTTGTCCCTGGTATCTCATTTCTTTTACCAAGTTCCGAAACGGACTGGCTTCATAATAAACCTTGCCTATTTTTAACTCATTACTTTTCAACATCACCTCTGCATTGATTAAAGATCGGTCTACCAGATCAGGGAGCGGAAGAGTAGTGGGGGTAATTCTGTTTATCGAAACATAGATAGTCCTTCCTTCTTTTACTTTCTCGCCCGTGGCAGGAAATTGTTTTAGTATGCTGAGTGGCTGGGCATCTTCTGAATAAGACGAATCATTGATTGCAATGCGTAGTGATTTTTCTGCTAACATTTTTTCCGCTTGTTCCATGTTCATCCCCGTCAAATCAGGTACGGTCAGCGACTTACCGTGATTGGTGGCATTAGGCAAATAAATGTAAAAGTAAATGAGCGCGATGAACAAGAAGAGGCCACCAGATAGGCCGATGTTCAGCAGCAATCCTCCAACTGTATTCGTTTTGAAAAGATTTTTTAAGTTCATATCGTTTAAAACTTCAAGGAAGATTCGAATCCTCTTTCAATTCGTTTTGATTTCTGAAATCTTTCAAGGGCCAACTCACTTAATCGCGTAATCAATTGAGTAAAGGACACCCCTCTTTCTTTCCACATCATGGGAAACATACTGGAGTTGGTAAAACCTGGGATCGTGTTGATTTCATTTACAAATACTTCACCGTCTTGCGTTAGAAATAGGTCTACTCTCGCAAAGTCTTCGCACGCAAGTGCTTTAAATGCGCTAATCGAGAAAGTTCTTATTTTTTCCTGAGTGGTTGTATCCAATTTGGCTGGGACTTCGATCGATACCGCATCGCCATCTACATATTTTGCATCGAACGTATAAAATTCATATTGTTTACTGATAATAATCTCTCCGGGAAGAGAGGCTTCGCTGGGAGTATTACCAAGGATGGCACATTCAATTTCCCTTCCTTGAATATATTTCTCGACCAGTATGCAATCGTCATAGCGAAATCCATCCTCGATAGCGGTAAAAAAGTCTTCTTTCGATTTTACCTTGGTAACGCCCACCGAAGAACCTAGGTTAGCCGACTTGACCATAAAAGGTAAACCCAACTTTTTCACGATGTCATCAAATTTTAGATTATCTCTTTCACTGTAGTAGGCAGATAAGAAATCTGCAACAGGTAAGCCAGCTTCCTTTAACAATCGCTTGGTAACAAGTTTACTCATTGACATGGCAGAGCCAAGCACACCGGTGCCCACCATTGGTAAATCCATTGCCTTGATGAGCCCTTGAACACTGCCATCTTCGCCATCCGTGCCATGCAAAACTGGGAACACCAGATCTACTGAAAAGGACTCGCCTTTGGCCGTTTTAAATGATGGAGCAGTAGGGTTTAGCACCAGCGACAAGGCTTCACCCGATTCTATTTCTTTGGATACATTTTTTGTTAGATACCATGTTCCGTTCGTGGAGACACCAATCAGGTAAGGTTGAAATATATTTTTGTCGATGAATTCAAAAATATTTCGGGCAGAATTAATCGACACTCCGTGCTCGACCGACTTGCCCCCGTATACAATCGCAATTTTCTTTTTACTCATGAACCAAAAAGTTACTTCAAAGATGTCTAGTATTTGCCGGATTTCAAGCGAAGAAATTAACTAATTCGATCAATTGCCTACGTACACTTTCTTTGAACTGAGCTGATTGCCAATTTGAATTCGAAGGATATAGATGCCAGTTCCGCGATCGCTCAAATCGATGGAATAGGTCTGGTTGAGTGTTTCGGGGAAAGTAGTTTCCAGTATTGCCTGACCCGTGCTGTTGTAAATTTGCAAGCCCACGGGTTGTCGTTCGTCAAGGTTAAAAGTGAGAAGCACCGGTACACCTTTTCCGCCATAGACGGAATAAGGGCTTTCAACTGCCAGTTGCGTAGAACTGTTATCTTCAAAGAAATCAATATTGTCTAAAAAAAGATTATTGCCATTTCCGTTGACAGCAACAAACGCAATCCGGACCCCAGATTTTCCCACATAGCTAGAAAGGTCTACAAAATTCCTTCTCCAATCTGTAGAAAGTGAAGGCGTCCATGGCGATGAGGAGTTTGAAATAGCAAGCTGGCTGCCACCTTGATCAAAAAGTAGTTCATTAAAAGTAACCCCGCAATTTGTGGAGGCGAGTATTCTAAGTGTTTCACACTTGGGGTCACGCTTCGCATAGCTCGCTTCAAAAAATAAGCTAGCCTTCATTGTGGAAGTAAGGTCTAAAACTGGGCTGACCAACCATGACTCGTCCCCAATATTCGTGTTGGTAAATGAAGTATAGAAAAGTGACTGCGAATAATTGGTGGTTGCTTTCGCCCAACTGGGCTGCTGGCCTTGACTCACAATAGACCATTTTTGCTGGGAGTTGCTATCGAACCGTTCTCGAAAAGGTATGATCTCTTTTGCGGTGTTGACGATTACTTTGTAAACATTGCTGTTATCCTGGCTGAAATTATCGGTTGCTCCGTTGGGGCTTAGGATCGATACATCTAGTTGATTCAATCCATCTTTTAATTGAACAGGATTTAATTGAATGATCTGTTCGCCATTGGGCAGAATTGAGAAACCGCTTTGCAACTGGTTGATTGCGGTCGCACCATTTAGCGATAAGGACGTGGTGAATGAAGTGATTGAAACGTTGCCGTTGTTTCGGATTTTTATTTTTGGCGATTGATTCGTCACGCAACTTACGGGTGACGGACTTTCCAGCAATACCAATTTCATGTCCACCAAATCACCTTTAAAAATCCGCACGTTAGTGAGATACAGATTATTTCCATTTCCATTGGTGGCTTCAAAGGCGAGTTGAATCGATTGACCGATGAAGGCATCCAATGACACAACTTCCGTGACCCATTGATTATTGCCGGGCAAAAAAGAGCAGAGTGTTGCCGCGGCCGTAGAAAGCGATTCATCTTTCTTATCAAAAATTGTGATGGGAGAAGTATCAAACCGGCAGTTGTTGGAAGCTAAAATTCGTAATCGATCGCCTGTGCTTCCGGGATATGGAGCGTAGGCTCGATCGAAAACTAGCGTTGCTTTGGATGCGGAGGTAAGATCAATGAGAGGCGTTGACAATCGATCCGTTGCACCCACTTGCGTATAGTCATAAAAATTTATGTAGATATTGGATTTGCCCGAAACGTTTGTTGTCTGCCAGGTATTCAGATTATCCGGGTTTGCAATCGACCAATTTACCGGCTGGGAAGTAAAATTTTCTGTCAAGGGAAGTGTGGCAATAACAGGAGTTGTAGTCACCACCGTTTTTAAATTATTCAATGGATTATTGTCGGTGGTTGAATTGACAAACGTGATTAAAAAATCGAATGAAGTTGTGCTGCCGGTGGCCAATACGATTGGCATAAAATCAATTTGCTGTTCTCCGTTGGGAGAAAGAGAAAGTGCAATGTTTTTTGTTTCGATAACAGAGCCATTTATTTTCAGCTGAATTTGTGCATTAGTGATCAGATTGGTTCCATAGTTTCGTATCATAATGGAGGGAACAATTGATCCACTGCATGCAGTACTGGATGGATTTAAAATGGCTTTTATTCCTAAATCGTTGGCCACTGTAGCTGGCGGGAGTGAACCAAGCGAAGTTGGCAGATCTTTTCTTCTCGGGCTATTCAGCAAGATGATATTCATTCGTGCAACTTGGCCTTGCGTAAAAATATTCATGCATGCATCATCGGTATAGTCCAAATAGTTTTGAAACATTTTGGCGCTGGTGCAGGATGTTTGCGGATGAGAGGGGCAACCGGTGGTGGGCGCGTTTTGTACGGGCGTATCATTTACATAGTCCGTGCTGGAACAACTGGTGACATCACCCCACACATGGCGAAGGCCAAAAAAGTGACCGATCTCGTGTGTTAGCGTTCGGCCTTTGTTATATCGCGTTGATAAGTCAAAGTTACCGCCATCGATAGATCCAAAGTGCCGGAAGTTTACCACCACTCCATCCGTCAATCTCTCGTTGGGCGAATTTTCTAACCCTGGCTCAGATGAAACTGGGAGCTGAGCCAAGCCAATGTATTGGGTCAAAGAAGAGACCCAAACATTTAGATAACTTTCCGCAGGCCAATAACTTTGCGATTTCAACAAGAAGCCCTCTATATCCGGGTTCCAAGAAGTTTGGCTACCCTTCACGCGAACGATTCCGTTGGTTGCAATTCCATTAGGGTCTTGTTTTGCCAATACAAACTGAATATCAAAACTCCCTGCTACTGATTGAAAAACAGCGGGGGTATTTGTTTGATCTGCATTTAAGCGATTAAAGTCGTTGTTCAACACAACCAATTGCGATTGGATTTGGGCATCGGAAATATTTAACCCCGTGCCAATCGGTTCGCCATTGTGCACAATATGAATTACGACAGGAATCGTATGGGTTGCTTGTGTCTGCTGTGTGCTAAGTGGCATACTTTTGTGCCGGGAAATTTTTTGATCCATCCATTGTTCAAACTGTTTGACGGACTCCCTTTTTGGGTTACGTTCCCGCAAGCGGTTCTCATGCTCCACCGTTCCACACCGCTGCTGGGCGAAAGCGTCAACTGAATTGACAACAGAAATCAATGCAAGTAAATAGCGGAAAAAATAGCGGAAAAGCATGCTGCGCAAGTTAACGGACAACGTTCAAAAATCCACTAGAGTTCGGGCTTGACAAAAAGTTTAACAGTGATCTTTGATAGGTATGCGGGGTGATCGGTAACCTTAGAGTGGTACTAGATTGATCACTTCAATCGATCTTATTTCTGGCACTGATCTTCTAATGGCCTCTTCGACTCCTGCCTTAAACGTCATGGTGGACATGGGGCAAACGCCACAATTGCCCATAAACTCCAATTTCAAAATAAAGTCAGCGGAAAGGTCTAAAACTTTCACATCTCCGCCATCGGCTTGCAAATAAGGACGGATGGAGTTCAACGAGGCTTCGATCCGCTGGGTTAATTCTTCTTTTCTTGATTTCTCCAAAACCTCGATCATACTACAATATTAACCTTTTTGGTTACATCAAATGTAGCATTTCTAATGGCAACTTGCCGCGCCATGCTTTCAGCCAAATCGGTAAATGCCTTCGCCACCAAGCCGCCTTTCAACACTGCTGGCAATCCACTGTCACCGCTTTCGCGGATGGATTGCACCAGCGGCACTTGGCCGAGGAAGGGAACACTGTATTTCTCGGCAAGTTTTGTTCCCCCGTCTTTTCCAAAAATGTAGTATTTGTTTTCGGGTAGTTCTTCGGGCGTGAAGTATGCCATGTTTTCAATTACGCCTAGAACGGGAACGTTAATCGAAGGCTGTTTGAACATAGCGAGTCCTTTCATGGCATCTGCTAACGCAACTTTTTGCGGAGTGGTAACAATTACAGCACCCGTTACAGGCACCGTTTGCACAAGCGTCAGATGGATATCGCTAGTGCCGGGTGGCAAGTCAATCAATAGATAATCTAAATCTCCCCAAATGGTATCGGCAATAAATTGTTTGAGTGCAGAACTCGCCATTGGCCCGCGCCACACCACGGCACTTTCGGGGGGAGCGAGAAAACCGATTGACATTAACTTCACGCCATATTGTTGCAAAGGCATGATCAGGTTCTTTCCGTTTACCACTTTCACTTCGGGTTGCTCGCGCTCGCAGTTGAACATCACCGGGATAGAAGGCCCGAAAATGTCTGCATCGATCAACCCTACCTTAGCGCCTGCTTGAGCCAGTGCAACCGCCAAGTTGGTTGTAACTGTGGATTTGCCAACACCGCCCTTTCCGGAGGCAATGGCAATAATATTTTTGACTCCCGGCAATAACGGAGCATTGTCGCGAAGTGTGGTCACGGAAGAAGTCATGAAAATCTCGATGATCGCTTCTTTTCCCACTATTCTTTCGACCGCCTCTATACAATCCTTTTTAATTTTTTCTTTTAGCGGGCATGCCGGTGTAGTCAATACCACTGTGAAGCTCACTTTCTTTTCGTCAACAGAAATATCTTTAATCATTCCCAGCGTCACCAAATCTTTTTTAAGATCGGGGTCGTTTACCGTGGATAAGGCTTTTAAAATGTCTGCTGTGGTGAAACTCATAGAAAGCGCAAATGTAAAACCAATTTTAATTGAATTTGTTCGCAAATTAATGCAAATAGTCGATAGTGGGGGAGTGACTTTCGCAAACCAGTAATTGTTATCTTTGCGTTGATCATATATTATAAAAACTATGTCTACAAAAGAAAGACAAAATCGGTATCGTGAAGCCTTGAGGTATATTAGTAATGCTTCAGAAATCTTAAGAACCAAGGCAAAGAAAAAAGACAAGTACTACGAAGACGATAAGTATGTGCGGATGGCCTGCGGAACGGCCTACAATGGTGTGCTGTTGGCTGCTGAAACCTACTTGGAGATGAAAGGTAAGTCAATTGAAAAGAAAAAAGGTACGCGGATAAAAGTGGAAGATTACCGAACTAGATTAGCCAAAATTGACCTTAAAGTACTCAAGACATTTAATACTGCATACGAAATATTGCACCTTGTGGGGTATTACGAGGGTGAGACAAAATATGGTGTCATTCGGGAAGGATTGGATTCAGCCGTTGATCTAATAAACCAAATCAGACCTGCTGGTGAATCTAATTTTGAGCTAGAATAGAAGTTTCAATCCAAAAAAAATCCCGATCGGGTTGTCAAAAATAAATTTCATTTATTTCGAGTCTCAATTTTGATCACCCGCGATACCATAGAAGAAGTTAAGAACCGCATCGACATTGTAGATGTGATCAGCGATTTTGTGACGCTGAAAAAATCGGGTGCCAACTACAAAGCGCTTAGCCCTTTCGCCAGCGAAAAAACCCCTTCCTTTTTTGTCGTTCCCGCCAAGGGGATATTCAAAGACTTTAGTAGCGGCAAAGGGGGAGATGCTTTCACTTTTGTGATGGAGCATGAGAAGCTCGGTTACGCGGAGGCTATTCGATACCTCGCTAAGAAGTATGGTGTTGAAATAAAAGAAGATAAACTGAGTGATGAAAGCCAAGCAGAGCAAAGCGAACGCGAAGGCCTTTACATTCTGATGAATTTTGCTAAGGATTATTACAAAAGAATCCTCAGCACTCATGAAGAGGGCAGAAGTATTGGCCTCAGCTACTTTCGCGAACGCGGTTTTAACGACAAGACGATTGAGAAATTTGAGTTGGGATTTGCGCTCGAGGGCTGGGAGAATTTCAGCAAAGAAGCTTTATCAAAAGGCTACAATAAAGAGCTGCTGGAGAAAACTGGATTGACAGTAAAAAAAGAGGATGGCAGTTCATACGATCGCTTTCGCGGAAGAGTAATTTTTCCGGTTCATAACATTTCTGGAAAGGTGATTGCTTTTGGCGCCCGCATGATGGGTAAAGACAAGAACCAGCCTAAATACATCAACTCTCCCGAAACGGACATTTACCATAAAAGCGATGTGCTGTATGGATTGTATCAAGGGAAGAACGCCATTCGCCAGCAAGATGTCTGTTATCTGGTAGAAGGATATACGGATGTGATCTCGCTTCATCAATCCGAAGTGGAAAATGTGGTGTCTTCTTCCGGCACCGCGTTGACGGAGAGCCAGATCAAATTGATTCATCGCTTTACTGAAAATGTCACCGTGCTATTTGATGGTGATGCTGCCGGCATAAAGGCAGCGCTGCGCGGCATTGACATGATTTTGAAAAGTGGCCTGAATGTTCGCGTGGTACTTTTTCCCGATGGAGAAGACCCCGACAGCTATTCGCGAAAGATAGGGACAACTGAATTTCAAAAGTTTTTAAAAGAGAAGACCCAAGATTTTGTTTCATTCAAGGCAGGGCTTTTTGCCGAGGAAGCAGCGGGTGATCCCATCAAAAAAGCCGGATCGATTAAAGAGATTGTTACGAGCATTGCGCTTATTCCTGATCCGGTCAAGCGCTCTGTATACATTCAAGAAACCAGTAACCTTTTAAAAATTTCTGAATCGGTTCTGCTTACAGAGCTAAATAAAATCCGGATTCAGGAAAGGCGCAGAGATGAAAAGGAAAGTCTCAAGGAAATAGCAGATAGCAGTCTGGGAGTTGAAGGGTTAGCCGAGGTGGAGCCACCTTTGATCGATTCGAAGAGCATGGTATATTACCAAGAGCGTGAAACCATTCGCTTGCTCTTAAACTATGCCGATAGCAAATTGGAAGAGCAAAGTCTATCAAAATTTCTGTTGAATGAATTGGAAGACGTAGAATTCTCTCATCCTATTTACAAAGAGATTTACGGAGAGTTTTTAGTGGCGGTTAAGGCAAACAAAAAGCTCGATAC
>Ga0226658_10000106_pt1 | contig 34450 bp, 30 predicted proteins | sample OliLak19BULKMAT1_FD_169091 | JGI IMG/M metagenome (GOLD analysis project Ga0226658, IMG submission 169091) | Freshwater microbial mat bacterial communities from Lake Vanda, McMurdo Dry Valleys, Antarctica - Oligotrophic Lake LV.19.BULKMAT1 (v2)... | ecosystem: Environmental > Aquatic >... | reverse complement strand
CTTCATCCCGAACGATTCGTGCGCGGCGCCCCGGCCCCGCAACGCAGGCCGCAGCCGGCGTGGATCAACCCGCCTGCGCCAGCCACCGAGGCCGTCGTCGCTGGAGCTCACTGATCTCACATGTCCCGTGTCTCAGGATCGTTGACAAGCACCGCTGCGGCGTGACGTCAAGAGCTCTCCAAGCACGGATGGCTCGGATGCGAGGTGCAGACGCGAGCCTCGCGTCATCGCAGGACATGGCTGCGGAGGAATGCCATCAGCCGGCATGAAGCGGCGCGCTCAGCCCTCGCACTACTTCCTGAGCAAGGTCGACGTCAAGGGCTCGCTGCGCATAATCGATGCACAGCAGCTCATCCCCGATTGCCCAATCATACTTTGCCGTCGCTTTGTTCGCTGCCGACTGCGCCAGCTTGAGCGGGTTCGCCGGCCCTCGCGCAGACAACTCAACAAACAGCCGTCGCGCATCTTCTGGCGCAATCCGATCGATCACGATTACCGGTCCACGTACCTCCACGCTGAGCTTGCGGGAAGCAAGCTCGACGGCCAGCGTGTTCAACACACGGTCGCCGCGACACGCGAAGACGAGGGTGTCACCGCCCACCTGCACGAGCGACGTTTCGTCTAGCGCGTTGCGGGCGTAGGAGGCACGTGCCTCGGACAGTAACTGCGCCGCGTTGCGGTCGAGGTAGGCGTATAGCTCGCTCGACTCGTACACGCGCCGCATCTCTTGGCGTACGCGATCGTGAACCAACCCACCACGCCCGCCTTCGAAGTGCGGGAGCCGCCCCCCTGGGGCCGGCGCCACCTGGAGGAGCTTCGCCACGGGATCGATGTCCATGATCCGCCATCGCCGGCCTCCGAAAACGATGTGCAGTCCCACCACGAGCGTGAGATCGAATGCCATCGAGCCCAGGAAGTTCGGCCCGTGCGCGATCCGGAACTCCTCCGGCGTGCTGAACACCGCGTAGAATGAGTAGTGATCGACAATCTTCTCGCCCTTCGATCCAAGGACGAGCGTTCCATCCGGGGACTGCGCTATCAGGTCCTTCGCCCCCAGGTCGCGCAGCAACATCGCGAAGAGCCGCTCATCGACGCCATGGAAAGGGCCCGACTCGCAGAGCGCTCGCCAGGCATCCTTAGCGCGTACACCGCCATGCTGCGCGATCACCGACAGCACCTGTTGCACAAGAACCGAAAGGTGCAACCCGCTCTCGCCGTGCGGTTCGCACCAGCCGCGGATCAAGAGTTCGATCGCCGCGACCGCCTGTACGAGTTCAGCGCGTAGCTCGTCGATCAACTTCGAGCGAGAGTCGAGCTCGGGCTCCGACACATACATTCGCAGGATCGCCGGCGCGCCGCGGCGTCCGGATCGACCCAGCCGTTGGCGCAGGCTCGCTACCGAGAAGGGCGCTCCGATCTGCGCCACACTCGCGACCTGACCGATGTCGATCCCAAGCTCCAGCGTCGAGGTACACACGGCGGTCGTCGGCCGCTCCTTATCCTTGAGCGCCTCTTCCGCTGCCTCACGTAGCTCCTTTGAGAGGCTGCCGTGGTGGGGCACGAACTCGTTGGGAACGCGCTCCGCTTCACACCGACGTCTCAATCGGTCCGCGTACAGTTCCACGTTCTTGCGGCTGTTTGCGAATACGAGGTGCTTCCCCCCGCGCAGCGTGCGGTACAGGTCTTCGGCGATCGCGAGCACGTCGCTGTCCACCTCGCCGTCAGAGGCGTCCACGCCATCGGGTGCATCGAGATGTTGTCGCTTGGTCTCGACCGGACCGCGGTAGCCACGTACCTGGACCTTGAGCTCCTGGCCCGAGTTCGCAGCAACGATGCACTCGACACGCGACGGATCGCCAGGGCGCATGTAGCTCGCTGCTTCGCCGAGGTCCCCAAGCGTCGCACTCAACCCGATGCGTTGCACGCGCCTTCGAAGGACAAGCTCCATGCGATGAAGCAGCGACTGCACCTGGCGACCTCGCTCGGTCCCTATGTAGGCATGCACCTCGTCGAGAACAACGTGCTCGAGTCCACTGAAGACGCGTGCGATTCGATGGCCGATCCGCACAAACAGCGCTTCTAGCGATTCCGGTGTGATGAGCAGGATGCCGCTCGGCTCTTCGATCACGGACTTCTTCTTCGACGCTGCGATGTCACCGTGCCAGCGATGCACATCAATACGCAGTTCCGCGCACAAATCCTCGAGCCGCTCGAACTGGTCGTTGATCAGCGCCTTGAGCGGGCCGACGTAAAGGGCACGCACGCTCGCTGATGGATCGTCTGCCAGACGCGAGCAGATCGGCAGAAACGCGGCTTCCGTCTTGCCGGCTGCGGTTGACGCAGAGAGCAAGACGTCGCGCTTGGCCTCCAGGATCGGCACAACGGCGCGCTCCTGCACGTCGCGCAGGTCGCGCCACTGCTTGTTCCAGATCCAGCGTTGCACTCCAACGTGTAAGCGCTCGAACGCCGACGAGCGGACGTTCGATGCGTCCCCGCCGATCGGGTCAAAGCTTGAAGGAGGCGAGGTCGTCATCGTCACTCGCCGCGGGTCTCGCGCGCGTCGTGGCTGGCGGCGGCGCAGCGGGTTCGTCGGCCTGTTCAGCGTCCTCGGGGAGCGGCGCCAAGTCTGGGTTCGACTCCTCATCTAGATTCACGTGATCGAAGAGCGATTCCCACACAGTGCCAGGGTTTTGCTCGAGGACTGCCAGAAGGTGCAGGAACTCCTTGATCGTGTTCCGGGGGGTGCGGAAGTACGCCTCGCCGATGCGCTGCGAGCAGTGCTGCAAGAACGCCGTCAATGCGGAGTCAGGCACGAGGTAGCGGCTCACCTCGCCGCAGGCGTAGAGGTGACGCAGCTTCACGAGTAGCACGTAAAGGTCCTCCGGTGTGAGGCTCGCGAGGCGCAGCACGGGGCCACTGAGGTCGACCCTTCCGTCGCTCGCGAACGCGTTCTCCGCGAGCCGGGATTGCAAGGCCTGATAGCTGTAGAGCCCGCGACGTGTGTCCGTCAGGAACTCGGGCGTGCCCCCGAGTAGGAATCCAAGACCCTCGCTTGTCCCCTGAAGACTGTCGTTCAGGATGCGGAGGATCTGTTCGTAGTTTGTGTTGCGAGCCGTCGTGTTCGCCATCTTGTAGAGATTCACCAGCTCGTCGATGCACACGACGAGCCCGCCGAACCCGGCCATACGCACGAAGCGCGCAAAGAGCTTCAAGTGGTCGTAGAAGGACGCGTCGTCGATTATTGTGCGCACACCTAGCGCCTGGCGCGCTTCGGTCTTCGTCGCGAACTCCGCACGGAGCCAGCGCACTGCGTTCGCTTTGAGTTGCTCGTCGCCTGTGTCGTGACCGCGCCAATAGCACTCGATCACCTGCGCGAAGTCGTATCCGCCAACCATTTCCGAGAGCGAGGCCATGTTCTCGCGGATGACGACGCTCGGGTCGACGCTCCGCTCCTTGGCGCTCGTGAGGGCGGTCGTGACGAAGCGCTCGACGATGGCCGGCAGTGCCCCACCCTCCGGCTTCGCTCGTGTCGCGAGGTTTCGCATCAGCTCCGCGTACAGTGATCGTGCATGCCCTCCGGTCGAGTACAGCCGCCGCTCGGGCGTGAGGTCGCCGTGCGCCGTGACGAGCTTGCGTTCAAGCGCGATTGACCGCACCAGTCCGAGGAAGAAGGTTTTCCCCGAGCCGTATGCACCGATCACGAGACGCAACCCAGAACCGCCTTGGCCCACGCGCTCGACGTCACGCAGGAGGCTCTCGATCTCCCTGTGACGTCCGACTTGGATCAGATGCTGCCCGCGCAGCGGCGCGACACCGGCGCGCAACGCTTGGACGACTGTGTCACGGTCCCTCGGACGGATGGGCGCGGTGGTCATGCGTTTTCGAACTCGGCGTAGACAGTTGTGTCGATCGTCAGCGGGTCGTCGCCTTCGGTCAAGGCTACTCCGCACTTCTCGATGACGGCCTCGTTGATCGTGTCCAGCGCTCCTTGCGGCATCAACTGGAACGAGCGCGTGAGCGCTTCGAATTCCGCGAGGGGCCAGCTCGCGCGCAGGCGAAGCCGCGCGAAGATACGGCTGTGCGCAGCGTCGAGCCCGCCGACCACGGAGTCAGTACTGGCCGCCGTGGCGAAAGGCACCTGGGCAGGCTCTTCTTCGACGAAGATCCCCGCGAGCAACTCGGCCACTTTGGCACTCTCGGCAAGCTTCGACTGCACCGCGGCGAGATCCAGGCCGCGGGTACGTTTCGTAGCGCGACCCACGGCGGGCGGAGTCGGAGGGGGAATCGCGAACCCGCGCTCCTGCGACGCGGGTGCGTACACCGTCACGGGGGCGGTGCGATCGGTCTCTCCAGCCTGAAGGCTGTGGATCGTCGTGTGCGCGCTGCCGGGATCAAGTCCAAGGAGCCGGTAGAGCCTTTGAAGTGACTTGATCTCGTCGGGGCCGGCTTGTCCGTCGGCGAGAACGACCTGCACGACGAAAGCGGCGATCTCCGCGCGCTGCCCCGCAGCGAGCGATTCGATCCGCTTCTTGAGCCCTTCGAAGGCTCGCGGCTCGGCCAAGAGCCACGTCAGGTGCGCTGCAAGCCGATCGCGTTCGGCGGCCGTGAGATCAGGTGTGCGCCGAACTTGTTCCTCCAACGTGCGTCGCTCCGTCTCGCTGATTGCATCGTCGGCCCAGGCGAGGACCGCAGCGACATGGAGCCCAAGCGCGGCACGCTCGTACTCGCGCGTGGGCGCAGCGGTGGGTGCCGCGCCACAGCGGTACAGCACGATCTGATCGCCACGGCTCAGGCGCTTGCCACCGAAGCGCACATCGGGCTCTAGTGCGAAGCCGGCACGCTCCAAGATGAGAGCAGCCTGAACGGCGTCCTTCTTCGCCAAGGTCGATCCGTCGGCCGGTAGCCATGGCTCGAGGACATTCTCAGCGTTCGCAACCATTCGCGCCTGTCCGTCGAGCTGCGCCGAGATCTTGCGCTTCAGTTCAACGAACGAGTTGGGTGCATTCGTACCGAGTAGCTCCACCGGGAGGAGGGCGACGGCGTTCAAGTCGTCGTCGTCGTGCTCGCCGCGCGGTCCCTTCCAACGGCTGAGCGACTCCAGATCGTCACAGCACTCTTCTGCCAATGCCGCGATTTCTCGCCGCGGGCTCACCAGCGACCAGACATCTGGCAAGTCCGAGGCCGCGCGGATCGAGCCTCCGAACGAGGCGCTTGCGGGCCGGTACTCCGAGGTGAGCTTGGTCTTGCACGCGCGCAACGGCAGGCCATCACCGAATCGAGCTACGTATCGTTGCCGGAAAAGCGCGTCGAACTCGGTTCCGCAGCGCTTCGCGGGTGTGCGCAGCGGCATGTCAATGTCCTCCCGCACCCACGCCAGTGCTACGTCGACGTTCAGTGGTCGACTCTGCGCAGCGAGCGAGGCCGCAGCGCGGCGTGCGCCGCCCTGTCCCCCGGTGGTGGCAGCGTGGGGGCTGCTCGGGTGAAGGTGGATGACCACCTCAAGGAACTCGCTCGCGTAACGGCGAAACGAGTTGTTCCGACCGTAAATCCCAAGCAGCCGCTTCACTTCCGCGCACAGGCTCGGAACCTCAGCGTGCACTTCGGGTGAGCCCACGGCAGCGTGCAAAACGCGTCGCTCGATGCCGTAGAAGAAGAGGAACACGTATCCGATGTACGCATTCGCACTTGAGCGGCCTGTCGATAGCCACGACAGGTAGCCAGCGCGACACGCCGGTGAAATGGTCTCGTACGATGGCCAGTACGACATGCCCGCACCTTCGTGGTCCGGGGCGTTTGCATCGACTTCGAGCGAAGGATTGATCAGTGAAGGCTCACTTCGATAGTCGTTGGCAACCGACGAAAGCGCCTGACCGACGTAAACCATCCCATCGGAAAGCACATAGCCGCCGACAGTCACGCTCTCCTTCGGCGCATACCACCGCGCGCTCTGCTTGCCCGAGGTCACGACCGTACTTCGACTCGCCGCTATCGCTACTACAGGCGTTGCCGGCGGAAACGCAGCCGAGGGGCGTACAGCGGCAATGCCGGACCTTGAACTGGGTGCGTTTCCCGGGGGTGGGAGTGCCGCGTAGCTCGCCGTCGGAGCGGGGACTGGCTTTGTGAGCGTCGCGGGAGACGCAGAATCGGGGCGGTCCGTGCGCTTCGATCCAAGCGCAACAACAACGACAACGACGCATACGGCCGCCAAAAACACGAGGCCAAGACAAGTCAGGGCACTGAGCACGCGAGCCACTCTCCTCGAGCCGAACGATACCGTCTGAGGCCTCAGCCCCCGCAACATCGCCCACGGGCCGAGACGTCAGTCGAGGGGCAGACGAGGCCATCCCCCCATCCACGGCGTCGCTCGACACCGCGAATTTCTTCTCGAACCCTGCTCCCCAGCGTAGCGGTAGCCGAACGAGGTCGTGAAGAAGCTGCCAGCAGGAGGGGTGCGGGCTGACAGCCCGATGGGACGGCGGTCTACGGGCGGCCGCGGTAGGCGCGCTGCGTTCGCGTCACGCGCGTCCGCGCCGCGACCCGCACGGGGGCCTAGCGTGCCGCGACGGCGCGCCACACGGCCGCCCTCGGCGGGGCTGTGTTCGCGCCACGCGCGCTCGGTACCGCTATTCGGCCGGGACCTCGCGTGTCCCGACGCCGGCCACACGCGCGCCCCCGCGCAACCTCTGGACGTCAGCCTGAGGCCGACGCTCTATCCAGGAAACGTCGCATTTCCCAGCGTTCCGGCCGCCACATGTTGCATCAAATGTTGCATGCACCAGAGTCCCGCGGATGTCACCGTTTGTCGGAATTTGTCTCCGTTGGCACAGGACGCGGATTCCCCTGGAAACGGCCCATTTCTTGCCGCGCTGCCAAATCGCACAAAATCGCGCCAACCGAGGCCAAATCCGACCAAAAGTGGTGGTACGCCCGAGTGGATTCGAACCACTGGCCTGCGGCTTCGGAGGCCGCCGCTCTATCCAGCTGAGCTACGGGCGCCCATGTGGGGCGGGGAGTCTAGCACCGCAGAGTCCGACGTGCCCTGACACCTCGACGAGCCCCCGACCGAACAACTCGGGCACCCCGCGAACTTCCCCGACCCTTCCAGCCTTCCAACCCTCCCCACCTCGGTCGACGCTCCATCAACCGACGCGCTCGACCCCACCCATCCAGAAACTCGGTTACTTGACCCCATGCCCGAGCTTGTGCGTACGCTGGGAACAGGGGCGCGGACCGTCCGCTCTCCAACTTTCAGGATTCGGGTCGATCGCAGGGGAGGCCACCATGCGTCGATTCCTCGCGGAAAATGCGCGCCGGTTTGCCGGCACTGGTACTCCGCTCTTCGGAGCGGCTGTCATGGTCTTCGCTGTCGCGCTCGTCGCGGGCGGGGATCGTCGTTTGTCAGCGACGGTCGGTTCGGGGCCTGACCCCGACGGCGATCTGCTCATCTCGGCGCAGGAGCACGTGCTGGGTACTTCGCCGACGTTGGCCGACTCGGATCACGACGGCTTCAGCGATCTCGAGGAGCTGGCTCGAGGGAGCTCCCCGCTCGATGCGTTGCACGTGCCGACGGGGACGTTGTCGACGAGCGTCGGCATGTCGGCTCACGGCGGTGCGGACGGCAACATCCATGTGATCGCAGCGGTGCACTCGACGTTGGCGAATCCGCGGCAATTGCGCGTGAACTTTGGAGTTCAGGTCGATCGGGGCCTGGTCATGCTTTCGAACGAGTGGGTGGCGGCTCACAGCACTCTGCAGGTCACGACGGGAGCGGATGGCCAGTCCCTCGTGCACTTGGTGGACCTCGCGTTCGATCCGGCGATGATCCTCGCCATCGGGCACATGACGGTCTTCTCGACGGTCGGCGTCGCGGGATCGGCGGCCGTTCAGTCCGCGGATACGGTTCAGCTCTTGGGGGTCGATGGCATGGTCGTCATGGTCGGACCTCCGCCGCGACCCATCGCCAATATGCAGGGTGGGGGGACGGGGCCGACACTGCCGGGCGGCATCTACACGCCGCTTCCGCACGGGGGAGCGGGTGGTGACATTCCCGCGTCGTGGTCGCAAGGCGAGGTCTGCTTCCAACGCTCGTCAACGGTTGCGGTGAATGGGCCGCTCGTCACGCAGGAGATCGTCTCGGCGAACTGCGTGAATGGTTTCGAAGGGTTCTGTCCGCCGAGCTGCACGTCCTCCGTGGGTTCGACCTATGCGACGGTCGATCCGGTCACCCTGATCGGCGGGTAGGCCCGATGCGTGCCTGTTGGGGTCGTCCTGGCGGGCCTAACGAGTGGGATGCGAATGCGTTCCCGACGTGCGCCTCGTAATGCGCGCCGGCGGGCAGGCCTCGTGAGCGGTTTTTTTCGACGTGCTCGAGCCGCTGTGGAGTTCCCGCTCTGTCACGGTTGGGAAGGATTGCGCAAGTCGCGCGGGCCCAGGGAACCGTAGGCCCTCGCGCTCCGTCGATACCTTCGGGAAACGCTATGAAGCTCGATCCGGATCGCGAACTCGTCGAAGCCTGTCAGGCGACCACGCCGACAGGGCTCGAAGGCGCCTTCCGGCGGCTGTACGACCAGTACAAGGACCGGGTCTACAACGTCTGCTACAGGATCACCGGGAACGCGACCGACGCCCTCGACGCGAGCCAGGAAACGTTCGGGATCATGTTCCGGAAGATCTCGGAGTTCCGGTTCGAGTCGAAGTTCTCGAGCTGGGTCTATCGAATCGGCGTCAACGCCTCGATCGACCACAAGCGGCGTTCGGCGTCGCGTTGGTTGCCTTCCCTCGAGCTGCACGGGGACGAGTCGCGCGGGTCGGCGCGCGCCGAGTTGCGTGATGAGCGGACCGAAGCGCCGCTGTCGGCCGCGACGCGTCACGAACTCGAGGCCGAGGTGCAGGCCGCGATCTCGCGGCTTTCGCCCAAGTTGCGCGCGATCGTCGTGCTGCGTTACGTCGAGAACCTCTCGTACGAAGAGATCTCCGAAGCGCTCCAGATCTCTCTCGGCACAGTCAAATCCCGGCTGTCGCGCGCCCACGAGGCGCTCGATCGCGAGCTCACGCCGGTCCTCGACCGCCACTATCTCCGGTGAGGGCATGAGCAAAGAACGTCACTTCGACTGCGAGTCCGTTCGCTTCGCGCTGATCCAGCGCGCGGACGGACCTCACGACGATGCGGCACTCGACGCGCACGTCGTTGGTTGCGCCGTATGCCGACGCGAACTCGCGCGCGCCGAGCTGCGTGCGAAGCTCGTGCGATCACTCCCTCGCGCGCAGGCGCCGACTGCGCTCGACGGCATCGTCGTCGCGGCCCTCCAAGCCGGAGCGCGCCAAGCTCGCGCTGCTCGCGCGGTCGAGGACTTGCCGACACTCGCGGCTCCGGAAGAACTGGCCCGACGCATTCCGGGCCTCGTCGCGCCGGCGGTGCTCGACCGACTCGTCGGCGAAGATCTCGCGGATCCATCGATGACCTTCGCGCGTCGTTATGCCGGGCGACTCCAACGTTTGCGTGCACCGACGGAGCTCGAAGGACGATTGCGGCGCAACGCTCGGCGGACGAGCCCTTTACTCGGCGCCGGAATCCTGGGCGCGGCCGGCGTGCTGCTCGTCGCGGCCGTCCTGCTCTTCACGTACGTCGGGCGCGAGGACACGACGACGGGCTCGAGCGGACCCGAGCTCGTCATCGAGCGCGTCGAATCGATCCGCGACCTCGATCCGGCCGCGGGACTGCTCCTGTCCGGTCTCACGGGCGGGTTCGTCGATGCCCAACGCCTCGCGCAGGAGGACTCGTGATCCGCGCGCAGCGAATCGGTGGACTCGTCGCGGCGTTCGGCCTCGGTTTCCTCGCGGCATGCGGCGGCGGGGATGCCTCTTCGTCCGCGGGCGCTCCATCGACATCGGAGTTGGGCCTTCTGATCGCGAGGTCGCCGGCGGTGCCGGAGTTCGTCTCCGCCATGGTGGATGCGCCCGAGCGCGTCGCGCACGGCGGCGTGCGCCGTGTCGAGTATCACCTCGCTGTCGCCGGCGTTCCGGCGAGCCTCGTTTACGACGAGCGCGTCACCGCCGACGGTCAAGGTCGCTATGCGATCGAACCGGTCGCCGTCGCGTCGCCCGCGATGAACGTGCCTCAGCGCGAACTGTTCGAGGAACTCCAGCGCGCACGACAAGGGTTCTTCTTCAAGTACCGCGACTTGCGCGTGCGTGGGCTCGACCTGTTCTTGCAGAACTACCTCGTGCAAGTTCTCGCGAGCGCGCCCGTCATCGCCGGGGTCGAGTGCGTCGAGATCCAGATCACGCCGCGCAACGGCCCGGCGCGCTCGTATCAACTCGCGATCGAGGCTAGGTCCGGGCTCGTGCTGCGCTCGATCGAGCGCGATGGCGGCGGAACGACCATCGCGTCGACGACCTACCTCGAATTCACGCGCGAACCGGTGCTCGCGGGCGTCGAATTCCACGTCGAACGCTTCCCGGGAACGCCTCTCGCGACCGCCGCGCTCTCGGCCGGTGCCGCACCCGCCGCTCCGAGCGTCTTGCCCGTGGGTTACCGCGAGGTCTCGAGCGAAGTGGTCCAACTCGCAGGCACGACCTACATCCGCCGCGTGTACGGCGACGGGCTCGAGAACGTGTTCTTCCTCGAGCGCGTCGCGGCCACCCTACCGACGAGCCAAGTGACCGTGGCCGTGCCGAAGCTCACGGTTCGCATGTCGGAACTCGGGCCGTTCCGGATCGCCGAGGTCGTGCGCGGAGGCGGCAGCTTCTTCCTCGTCGGAAAAATCTCCGAGACCGACGTGCTCGAGATCCTGCGCTCGGCCCTCTGAACGACGCTCGGATCCGGGTCGCGTGCGGACCCGCGCGGCCGCCCGGGTGGAGGGGCGGTCGGATCCGTCCCGCGCGAAGCGACGGGGGTAGGCTTCGGTGGCGGAGAGCGCCAGAAGCCAATCCATGAGCCAGACCCCGCAAGAAGAACCGTTTTCCGAAGCCCACCTCGAGTCGCCCGAGTACCGCGAGAGGTTGATGCGCAAGCTGAACTGCCTGATCGCCGTGCTCGAGGTCGCGACGGCGAAGGTCAAGCAGAGTTTGGCGCAGCCGGACGCCGATCAGGATCGGCTCGGCCGCATCCGCTCGAACCTGCAGAGCACACTCGACGTCTGTCTCCGCGCACGCGTCGCGTTGGAACGCCGCGAGGGTTTACCGCGCGAGATCTCGAGCGAGTTGGCGCAGGCCGTGCAGGAAGAGGCCGCGTTCCTGGGTGAAGTGCCCAAGCGCTTCCAGCAACGCAGCAGCGCGCCGCTCGAGACGAGCTCGGAAGCCGAGCGCACCAAGTTCGAGAAGTTCAGTCCGATCGGTCGCAACGAAGTGCGTGAGGTCGACCTCGAACTCTTGATGCGTCAGCTCCAGGCCTGACGAGAAATCGCTCGCCCCGCACACGGACTCGAACGCATCACTCGAGCTCGCTCGCGAGCTTCGTCATCGCTTGCGCCAGGCGCCAACGCACGGTCGATTCCGCGAGCCCGGTGATCTCGGCGATTTCCGCCGCGGGCACGTCGAAGATGCGGCGCAGGCAGACGATCTCACGGTCCTCATCGTCGAGACCGTCGAGCGCGCGCTGCAACCGCTCGAGTTCCTCCGCGTGCACCACGTGGCGGCGTGCCGGCGTGCGATCCCTCGTCGCGGTTGGGCAGATCCCACAGTCGGCTCGCAAGGTCCTCGGCCCGCCCGACATCACGTCGCGTCGCGCTGTGAGAGCGCGTTCTCGAAACGATCTGGTGCAGTGCGATCGTCAGGATCCAACGGCGAAACGCCACGTCCGTTCTGAAGCGGAAGCTCGGGAAGCGTGCGACGATCTCGCGCAGCGTCGACTGCAGAACGTCCGCTCCCGATTCCACCGACACGGCGCGAAAGGTGCAAGCTGCGTAGACTCGTGCCGGATTCGGGTCCTTCTCGCACTCCTGGTACTTCGGCGATGCGCTGTTCTCCGCGGACCTGGCGCTCACACTCATCGGCGACATCGACCGCAACTACTTGCCGACGCGCCTGCGCAACCCGGACGACGATCTCCAAGTGCGCCCCACCCTTTGAACTCTGCTCACACGACGATGTCCATGCGCACTCTCATCGCTTCGATCGCTGTTGTGGCCCTCTTCGTCGGATGCAACACCACGAACCATTGGCCCGAAACGCTGAGGACACCCGCGGGCGCCGCGCTGCGTTACGAGGTGCAGGGGGAGGGCGAACCGACGCTGGTCTTCGTGCACGGATGGTCTTGCCATCGGCAGTTCTGGAACGAGCAGATCCGACGTTTCCAGCAGGTCCGGCGCGTGGTCGCACTCGATCTCATGGGGCACGGCGAATCCGACGCGCAGCGCACGGAGTGGACGATCGAGGCCTTCGGTGACGACGTCGTGCGCGTGTGCGACGCGCTGAAGCTCGAGCGCGTGATTCTCGTGGGCCATTCGATGGGCGGACCCGTCTGCCTCGTTGCGGCGAAACGGTTGGGAACGCGATGCGTGGCCGTCGTCGGCGTCGACACGTTGCGTGACGTCGAGCACCGGATACCGCCCGACGTGATCGAGTCGTTCCTCGCGCCGTTTCGCGCGGATTTCGCGGCGGCCACGAACACGTTCGTGCGCGAGCAGTTCTTCCCGAAGGACGCGGACCCAGCACTCGTGGACCTCGTCGCGGGCAGCATGTCGGCCCGGCCGCCCGAGATCGCGCTGCCGCTCCTCGAGGCCGTGATGCGCTTCGACGAGGGAGCCGCGCTCGCCGCGGTCGACGTGCCGGTCCACTGCATCCAATCCGAGAGCGCGATGTACCCGGTGAATCTCGCGGCGAATCAGGCCCGAAATCCGCGCTACACGTTCGTGGTCATGCCGGGCGTCGGACACTTTCCGATGCTCGAGGACCCCGAGCGGTTCGCCCGACTGCTCGCGGACTTCGTGCGTCCACTCGGAGGCTGAAAACGTGTGAAGAAATCGAGCCTACACGCTCTCAGACACCATCTGCGCCGCTGCGCGTCGCGTCGCCCGTGAATACTTCACGGGCTCTGAGAGCGTGTGAAGTAGTGAGCTCACACGCAGAGAGACGTTGCTGGCGCTGCTCCCCGGGCGCGTCGCCCGTGAATACTTCTCGAGCTCTGAGATGCCTGAAGACATCGATTCGTCAGACATCGATTCGTCGGCCGCTCGGATGCGTGCCGGTGCGTCACGCGCGAGCCCGTCATGAGGTCACGCGGGCCGAGCGTCACTCGATCCGACCGAAGACGTCCCACACACCGGGCGTGCCCGCGCTCGTGCAGACCCAACCGATCGGTGCGCCCGGCCACGGCTCGCTGTTCCAGACAGTGTCGCCCCGTGACCAAAGGCCGGTCGCCGGCGGAGTTCTCGCACGGCGTTGCTGGGGCTCGATCGAGTTCCCGCCGCCGCTCGATTGGTCGTAGGCCGACGGCGCATAGGGCGAAGTCGCGCGCGCCTCGATCCGGTTGCCCTGCGCCACGACCCCCGCGGCGCCGTTGATCAAGTGCAGTCCTGATTGGCTGCCTGAGCCCGAAGCGTCCGTCTCGAGGACTACGTTCGAGAGCACGTGGACGCCGTTCGACGTCGAGATGCAGATCGACGAGCGATCGCTCCCGATGACGGTGTTCCCGAGCACCGACACGCCATCCTGGTTCTCGACGTAGATCCCGTGCGTTCCGCAGCGCTCGACCGTGTTCGCCGCGACCAAGGAGCGTGTCTTCGTGACCGCGGCCGAGTTCTGCAGTCGGATCCCGGAAGAGACGTCCGGATTCAGCGTATTTCTCCATCCAAAAACGCGGTTCCCGACGATCGAGCATCCGGTCGGCGCAACACCCGTCGAGTTCGCGTCGAGGAGGATTCCGATCCCGACCCCGTTGCGCACGACGTTACCCGTGCACGTGACGTCGGTGCTGCTGGAGATCTGGATACCCGTCCCGACGATCGAACCTTGCCCCGTGCGATGACCGACACCGTCCTCGACGATGTTGTCCGCGACGATGCCGCCGACGCAGCGCGAGAGATACAGCCCGGACTTCGAGGAGCGGATCGACCTACAGCCGCGGATCGAAACGCGCTTAGCGTCCGCGATGACGATGCCGTCGGCGTCGCTGTCGAGAGCGGTGACGTCCTCGATCGCGATGTCCTCGCCGCCGAAGACTTGCAGGATGCCGTGCGCGAGCCCTACGCCTTGACCTCCCCGTCCTCGCAACGTGAACCCGACGAGTCGCACTCCACTCGCATTCTCGACGCGCAGGATCTGACAGGCTCCGACGCTTTCGATGATGCGCGACGAAGGCGAACCGCGAATCTCGATCGGCGTGCGCACGAGCAAGCAGTGTCCGACGCCCGGCCGCTTCGTGACGAGCACGGGGAAGTCGGGTAGCACGAGCGTCCCGCCCGCGGCAGCGTCGATCGCCGACTGAAGGCTCGCCGTGTAGTCGACGCTGCCGTCACGAACCGGATTACGAGGCAACCAATCGAGTGCGTTGACGAAGGGCAGAATCGGCACGCGCGCCGTCGCACCGGGCAGCAATGCGCTGCCCTTCGACGCCGTCTTCTGAGGCGCCAGGACCACCGCCGCGAGGACGAGCACGACCGTCGAGGCGATGACGAGGACGATGCGCGTGGGGCTCAAGTGCTGCATGCACACGGATCGACAGGACGACCGCTCTGCGGCGACGACGACGGCAGGAAACGGAAAGGAATTCCGTGTCGGAGTCGGGTCCGCCGGGTTACGGATCGTCGGCAGAGCGCGCGACCCGCTCGCCGGGTTCAGCGCGCGTCGTCCGAGTCCACGCTCGGGCGAATCCTCGCGGGAACCTCAGCCGGAATGCGACCGGCGTCACGCGCTGCGGGCGAGGGCCTCGCTCACCAGCGCGTCGCGTGCGGCCATTCCGCCTTCGCCTTCGTAACCGAGGACGAGTCGGTGCCGCAGCACGGGCGCCGCGAATCGTTCGACGTCGTGAACGGCCACGTGCAAGCGGCCTGTGAGTAGGGCGTGCGCTCGTGCCGTCGCGAGCAGCGCCTGCGCGCCGCGCGGGCTTGCTCCGTGGCGCACGGCCGACTTCACGGTAGGCCCGGCCGACTCGTCGTCAGCGTGCGTCGCGCGGACGATCCGCGCGATCCGCCGAAGCACGTCGTCGGACGCCGGGATCGCGCTGGCGAGTTCGCGCAAGCGCAGCACGTCGCTGCGCGACATCACGCGCTGGATCGGAGCGCTCATCGCATCAGCGGGGCGACCGAGGATCACGACGAGATCGGCCAACGTCGGAGATTCGACGCGGATTTGCAGCGTGAATCGATCGAGTTGAGCCTCCGGCAGCGGATACGTGCCCTCCATCTCGACCGGGTTCTCTGTCGCAACGACGAAGAACGGTTGCTCGAGCCGGCGCGTCTCGCCGTGCGCCGTGACCTGGCCTTCGCCCATCGCTTCGAGCAAGGCGGACTGCGTGCGCGGCGTCGCGCGATTCACTTCGTCGGCGAGGAGCACGTGCGTGAACACGGGGCCGGGTTCGAAACGGAAGCGCCGCGCGCCGTGCTCGTCCTCCTCCAAAATGCGCGCTCCGATCACGTCGGAAGGCATGAGGTCCGGCGTGCACTGCACGCGCGCGAACGACAGGTCGAGCGCCTGCGCGAGCGAACGGGCGAGCGTCGTCTTGCCCAATCCCGGCGCGCCCTCGATCAAGGCGTGACCGCCCGCGAACAACGTGGCGAGCAGTTCCTCGACGACGCCGGCTTGCCCGACGAAACGTGCACGCAGCGAATCGGTGAGCCGCTGGGCGCCCGAGCGCAACTCTTCGATCTCGCGTTCGATCGCACTTGTCACGCGGCGAGCCTCTCGAGTTGGTCCATGAGCTCCGCGAGGCTACCCGCTCGCGGACAGGACAGGTGCGCACGATCTCCGGCGTGATCCACGAGCACGGCGTGGATTCCGACACGCTGCGCGCCGAGCACGTCCTTCTCGAGATCGTCGCCCGCGTGGAGCGCCTCGTCGGGACGCACGCCGGCGAGGTGGAGCGCGCGCAGGAAGATCTCAGGGTCCGGCTTCTCGAGTTCCAGGATCGCCGAACAGAGCACGAAGTCCACGCGTTCGGCGACCCCGAGGGCTTGGAGCAGTCCCGGAAGTCGCGCACTCCAATTCGAAATGACGCCGACGACGAGCCCGCGTGCTCGTGCTGCTTCGAGGATCTCCAGTGCACCGAGGTGGAGCTCGAAGGTCGCCGGATCCGCGAAGCGCGCGAAGAGTGCCCGCGACAAGTCGGGCATAAGCGCGCGCTCGAGCCCCAGATGATGGTGGAAGATCCGCTCGATGTACGCCGCGAACCACGGATCCGTGTAGCGGAACGCGCCGCCGACACGGGACGGGATCTCGGCGTGCGCGCGGCGCATCAACGCCGCCATGTCGGGCGTCCCGACCTCGATTCCGTGGCTGCGCGCGCACTCGGCATAGATCGCGAAACGTGATGGAACCTCGCGCACGAGCGTGTTTCCGACGTCCACGAAGAAGGCCTTGATCGTCATGGGCGCGGGACCGACGCTGATCGTCGCAAATCGAACGCCGGGGATGGAACCGCGGCTCCCACCCGATACACAAGGGGGGCACGGCCGGGCCGGGCCGTGCCAGTGCCAGAGATCATGCGAACGAATACGAGATGGATGCACGCGCTGGTGGGGGCCTTGACCCTCGCCTCGGTCGCGGCGTGTCGCACGGCGCGCGTGCGGCCCGTCCGGCCGGGCGAGCCCGACGCGAAGGCCGCGGCCGCGGCGACCCAGCGCGGCGATTGGCGCGCAGCGGCCGAGCGCTGGTGGGCCGTGTGGCTCGCGGCGCCCGAAGGTGACGCACGAGCCTGCACGGAAGCGGCGCGAGCGCTGATCGAGTTGGGCGATGCGGAGAGCGCCGGGAACCTGCTCGACCAAGGGCTCCTGCGATTCCCGAAGGACGCGAACCTCGCCGAGTGGAAGAGTCGGTCGCTCGAGAAGCTCGGCTTCCGTCGCGCGGCGGAGGAGTATCTCCAACGCGCGTTGGCGATCGAACCGGATCGTTCGACGGCACTGCTGGGCCTCGGCCGGATCCGCGTGGCCCTCGGGCTCGAAACTTCCGCCGTCCAACCGCTGCGCAAGTTCGTGGCCCAGACGGGCGGCGATGCGGCGAGCTACAAGCTCCTCGCGCTCGCGTTGCGCGGCTCGGGCGATGCGAGCGGTGCGTACCAAGCGTGGAAGCGCTCGTTCGAACTCGGACAGCCGCTGGTCGAGGAGTATCTCTCCGCCGCGTCGCTCGCCCTGGACGCCGACGTGCGCAGCGCGCATCCCGAAGCGCCGGCGACGAGCCGCGGCTGGTTGGAGAGCGCGCTCGCGAAGGATCCGATGTGCACACGCGCGCACTCCCAACTCGGAGCCCTGTCGAAAGAACTCGGCGCGTACGGAGAAGCGATCGAGCACTATCGCCGCGCGGTCGAGACGGACCCGAGCTGCCTCATGGCGATCAAGAATCTCGCCATCCTGTACTCGGGCGCGGGCGATGAGCCCAGGACGCGCAAGATGGTCGAGCTCGCGCTCACGCTCGAAAAGGACGCGGACCAACGACGTCTGTTGCAGCGTCTGCTCGATCGGTTCGAAAAGCAGCCCGATGACGGCGGGACGACCGATCCGCCGCGCTGAGAGCGTGCGAGGACGCTCTCAGAGCCCGTGAAGAATTCACGGGCGACGCGCCGCGGAAGCGGCGCCAGTAGTATCTGAGAGGACGCTCTCAGAGCCCGTGAAGAATTCACGGGCGACGCGCCGCGGAAGCGGCGCCAGTAGTATCTGAGAGGATGCTCTCAGAGCCCGTGAAGAATTCACGGGCGACGCGCCGCGGAAGAGGCGCCGGCAGTGTCCGCGAGCATGTAGGCTCGATTCCCCACACGCTCTCAGCGGCCGACGATGCCGTCGACCGTCGCTTCGATGCGCTTGGTCAATTCCTCGGCGAATTCGTCGCCGAAGTCGTTCGCGATCACGCCGATCTCCTCGAACATGTAGCGTCCGGTGGAACGGCTGAAGGGGATGCCGTACTCCCACTTGTTCCCATCGGAAGCGTGGATGACGACCTCGATCTGATCGTCGCCGTCAACGGGTTGAACGGTGAACTTCGTGACGTGATAGCTGGACATCGCGCGCCCGAGCGTAACCGCTCGCGCCTCACTTCTCCCAGGGTTGCACGACGCGCCAGACTTCGAAGTCGTGATACGCGTGGGTCGTGAATCGATCGACGAGCGAGTAGCCGGCCTCGACCAGCTCGGCCTCGCGGACACCGGCAGGCAGTTTGTGGTCCTCGGCCGGACCGACGGGCTGCTTACCGGGCTTGTATTCGAGGATCGCGAGCCGGCCGCCGGGTGCGAGCGAGGATTGCAGCCTCCGGAAGTACGCGACGCGATCACGCAGGTGGTGGTACGTGTCGCCGACGAAGACGAGGTCCATGCGTGCGGGCAGGAAATGCGGATCGTTCATCGACGCGAGGACGGGCACGACGTTGCGCACGTCCGCCGCGGCGAGTTCGGCGCGCAACGCGTCGAGCTGTCCCGGTTCGACGTCGCTCGCGAGGACGAAACCCTCGTGGGCCGCGCGTGCGAACGGGATCGCGAAGATGCCGGGGCCTGACCCGAGGTCGCCGACGATCGCATCGCTGGCGAGTGCGAGGTTCGCGACGACCTCTGCGACGCGCAGTTCGGCGATGCGATCAGGGCTCGCGAGCCGCGCGACGTACCGACCGACGTCGGGGTCGCCGTGCGGATCGCGATTCGATGACACGCGCGCAGGGGAGTTCGGAGCAGCCGTCGGCGCGTGCGACTCGGCGTGTGCAGGCGACGAACCCCGAGCGCTCTCCGGCGCGGTTCGGCTCCGGCCATCGGGATCGGGAGGCGCCGTCGCGGGTCGATCCGTGCGACACGACGTGAGGAGTGCAGCAACGCTGACGAGGACCGGGAACCACTTCATGCCGTTGAGCCTCGGCCCGCGCTGCCCCGAGTGTCAAGCGCGCTGCTGCATCCGATCCGTCGTCACGCTCGAATCCCGAGGTGACACCAGTGGGTTCGACGCCCCTGATCGGTCCCCCGCGGCCTCCTCGCGCACGAAACCGGTGCGCGGGGAGTCCGCACTTCGAAGACGAACCTCGGGAGCATCGCACTGGAATCGCCGATCCCGCTCGTGCTCCACGTTCACACAGCCGCGACGCTCGCGATGTTCGGGCTGATCTGGATGGTGCAGATCGTGCACTACCCGCTGATGGCCTGCGTGGGTCGAGCGGAATTCCGAGCGTGGCACGATCGACACCTGCGACTCACGACGTTTGTCGTCGGGCCGCTCATGCTGGCCGAGACCGCGACGGCGTTGGCGCTCCTCGAGTGGAGTCCACCCGGGAAACCTGCGTGGCTTCCTTGGATCGGAATCGCGCTGGTTCTCGTCGTGTGGATCTCGACGGCCGCGTTGCAGGTACCGATGCATCGTCGGCTCGAGAGTGGTTGGGACGAGCGTGCGCACCGCTTCCTCGTGCGCTCGAACTGGGTTCGAACGAGCGCGTGGACGGCGCGCGCGGTCGTGGCTCTCGCTCTCACGGATTGAATCTTCACTGCCTGAATCACGACTGCCTGAATCACGCGAAAAGATCGCGTTCGTTCCGCATTCCCGAGCACGACGGACAGACGTAGAACCTTCGGCGCGACGGTGGGAGTTCGATGCGGAAAATGCGCGCGTCGCACCGCGGACACGGCTGTCCATCACGGCGATAGACGCGGTGAGTCCACCGACCACGTTGTCGCAGGCTTTCGCGCGTGACGAGGCGGACGGCGTCGCCGAGGCGCAGGAGCTCGTCGTCCGCGAGCCGAACGGCCGGCCGGGTCGGATCCACGCGGGCGAGGAAAACAGCTTCGCACCGCGCGACGTTGCCGAGTCCGGAGACGACGGACTGATCCAAGAGCGCTTCGGCGATGGGCAGACGACAGGCGCGGAGCGCGGAGTCGAACGCTGCTCGAGGGAACGGTTCGTCGAGCACGTCCGGGCCCAGCTCGGCCCGAATGCGTTCGGCGTCCCCTCGGGTGACGAGTTCCAAGACCTCGCCGTCGTGGTTCTGCACCGATTCGTCACCCACGTCGAGAGCGATCCAGCAGGTGGGCAGTAGCGGCTCGAATCGACGCAGCACTCGCCAGCGTCCCCGCATGCGTTGGTGGTTGTGGAGGACGAGGCCGCCCTCGAACTCGAGGAAGATGCGCTTGCCGTGCGAGCGAACCCGCTCGATCCCGAGCCCGCGGAGCGGCGCGAATCGTGCCGTGAGAGCGGAGTCTCGGCTCCGAACATCGTGGACGCGCCGACCCGAGAGTCGGCCGTGCAACCAACGTGCGCGCAGAAAGACTTGCGGACCCTCGGACACAGCACCCTCTAAGCCCGAATGAGTGTTCGAGGTTCGTGCGATGCGAATCCGCGTCGTGCGTTCCGTGCGAAGGCCCTGCGGAACAGCGCTCTTGCTGCACCACCCGCCCGGCGAAGTCCGGACCGCATCCGAAAGGGAACTCCCCATGAAACTCCTCCTCCTCGCATCCGCGGCCCTCGCCGCCACTCTTGCACCGGCCGTGACGGCTGGCGAAAAGTCGCCGACCTGCTCCGCCTCGACCTCGAAAATGAGCGCGAACTCGGCTGCGGGAGACATCGTCTCGACCGCCGTCGCCGCGGGTAACTTCAACACGCTCGCGACGGCTCTGCAGGCCGCGGGCCTCGTCGAAACGCTGAAGGGCGAAGGTCCGTTCACCGTGTTCGCCCCGACGGACGCCGCGTTCGCCAAGATTCCGCGTGACGTCCTCGCGGACCTGCTGAAGCCCGAGAACAAGTCGAAGCTTGTGGACGTCTTGACCTACCACGTCGTGCCCGGCAAGGTCCTCGCCGCGGACGTCGTGAAGTTGACCGCCGCGACGACTGTGAACGGCCAGCGCATCGACGTGCGCGTCGTCGAGGGGACCGTGTCGATCGACGGCTCGAAGATCGAGAAGACGGACATTCTCTGCTCGAACGGTGTCATCCACGTGATCGACACGGTCGTGATGCCGAGCACCGCCAACTTGGTCGAGACTGCTCAGCGCGCGGGCACGTTCGGAACTCTGATCGCCGCAGCGAAGGCCGCGGGACTCGCTGAAACGCTCATGAAGGACGGGCCTTTCACGATCCTCGCGCCGACGGACGCGGCCTTCGCGAAGCTGCCGCCGGGGACGGTCGAGGGCCTGCTGAAGCCCGAGAACAAGGAGAAGCTCGCGAACATCCTGAAGCTCCACGTGATCTCCGGGCGCGTTTACGCGGACCAGGCCCGCAAGCTCTCCGAGGCACCGACGCTCGAGGGTCGCAAGCTCCCGATCGAGGCGAGTCGCGACGCGCTGACGATCGGCGGCGCAAAGGTGTCCGCGACCGACATCGACGCCAAGAACGGCGTAATTCACGTCATCGACTCCGTGATCCTGCCGAGCTGACAGGCGGCGAAGTTCGAGATCACAAGCGAGGCCGCTCGATGCGGCCTCGCTGTCGTTCTCGGCCGTCCAAGGGGCACCCGAGAGCCGTGCTGCTGCACCGAAGGATCGTCGAGCCCTCGCGCGACGACACGGCGCCTCACCCCCGGTCGGCGGATCCGTCCTCGTCGTCGTCGATCGGCGCTTTGCGCAGCTCGTCGAGCATCTCGACATAGCTCGCATAGCGACTCGCCGCGATCTCGCCCGCTTCCACGGCGTCGAACACGACACATCCGGGTTCGTGATCGTGCGTGCAGTCGGGGAACTGGCAACGCAACTGGTAGCGACGCAGCTCGGGGAAGCAGTCGCGCAAACTGGCCGGCGGAATGCCGTACGGCCGAAACACGCGGATGCCGGGCGTGTCGATGACTGCGCCGCCGAACGCGAGGAAGTGCATCAACGAGAACGTCGTCGTGTGCTTCCCCTGATCCCAGAACTTGCTGATCTTGCCGACCTTCAAGTTCAGACCCGGCTGCAGCGCGTTCAGCAAACTCGACTTGCCCGCGCCGGATGCGCCGTAGATGACCGAGGTCTTGCCCGTGAGCGCCTCGCGCAGCGCTTCGAGACCTTCGGACTTCGCCGCACTGGTGGGCAGCACGTCGATCGGAATTCTCGTGTACGTGTCGCGGATCGCAGCGAGCTCGTCCGCGTCGACGAGGTCCGTCTTGTTCAGCACGAGCTTGACCGGGATGTGCTGGTACCAACACGTCGCCAGGATGCGATCGGTGCGATTGCTCGAGAACCCGGGCTTCGCGAGCGAACCGACGATCACCATCTGGTCGACGTTCGCTGCGAGTACTTGCTCACGCGGATCGTGCGACGACGCGATGCGCGAGAGCTGATTCTTGCGCGGCAAGACGCGGTCGAGGCTCGCCGGCGAACTCGCGAGATCCACCTCGACATCGTCACCGACCGCGACGGGGTTCTTCTCCAGTCGGCGCTCGGAATCCTCGCCGTACAGCGCTCCGCGTGGCGCGGCGTGGATCACGCGGCCTTCCACGAGGACGTGGCAGACCTTGGCGTCCGTGCGGACGACGCGACCCGTGGCGAGGCTCGACATGAGCGAGCAGGTTAGCGCTCTAGAACGAGTCGCGAGCACGCCCGAATGGCGAAACTACCGATGGAACTGGGCCGAACCGAGCCCTCAGGTGCTCTGGAGACTACAGTGCTGGCCATGTCCGAACCGCGCAAGAACGCCCGTCACCCCTCCGCCAAGCCTGCTTCAGCTCACGGGCCTGCGCAGCGTCGTGAACCGGAGCGCCCTGCGCGGCCGCACGCTCCCTCTGCGGGCGATCGACGCGGTGCGCCGCCGGCAGCGCGCCGTTTCGAGACCGGTGCGCGACGCGACGAGCGTCCGCGAGCGCAGGGCGAGCGCGGTGCGGTCGCTGACTCGCGTCCGCGTCCGAGCGCGCCGCGTCCGAGTGCCCCACGCACGAGCGCGCCGCCTCCGAGTGCCCCGCGTGCCGCCGCGACGCAGCGTGCTGACGATCAGCGTCCGCTGCCGGGTTCGACTCACGCTCGTCGACCCGCGGCTCCGCCCACGCACCGTGCGTCCACGGACGATCGTCGCGAGCCGCGCCGCGATGCCATTCGGCGTCCGAGCTCGTCGTCGAGCGCTCCGCCGCCGCGTCACGGCATGGGAACCGACGATTCTCGTCGTCACGACGAGGTCGAGCACGCACGCTCCGTGCAACCGCGTGTGAATCGTGCTGCGCCGCACGAGCGCGCACGCCCGTCTCACGACTCGCGTCCCGCCGCGGCCGCTCGCCCTGAAGCCCGATCGCGTCCCGATGCACGCCCGGCGGCACCCGCGCGTCGCGACGAGCCCCAACGTGGAGACCGTCGCGAATCGCGCGGCGCACACGCGAGTCCGTCGGATGCGAAGTCGCAGCGCCCCGCGACCGAGCGCGCTCCGAGCACCGCTCGCGATCCGGCTCCGATCCGCGCACCGCGTGAGGCCGACGCGCAGCGTCACGCCGACATGCCCTCGGGCGGTGGATCCTTCGACACGCTCGGCCTGATCAAGCCCTTGCTCGACGCCGTGCGCGCGCAGGGTTACGAGACGCCGACCCCGATCCAGGTCGCGGCGATTCCGCACGTGCTGCGCGGGCGTGACCTCCTCGGGTGCGCGCGCACCGGCACGGGAAAAACCGCTGGTTTCGCGCTGCCGATGCTGCAACTGCTCGCGGCCGAGAACCGCCGCGCGGCACCGCGCACCGTGCGCTCGCTCGTCGTCGTGCCGACACGAGAGCTCGCCACCCAAGTCGCGGACAGCTTCCGCGCATACGGCGCGGGCCTCGACATGAAGATCGCGGTGATCTTCGGCGGCGTGCCGCAAGGCGCGCAGGTCACGAACCTCTCACGTGGCCTCGACGTCCTCGTCGCGACGCCCGGACGCCTCGTCGACTTGATGAAGCAGCGTCATGCGCGACTCGACGCGGTCGGCATCCTCGTCCTCGACGAAGCCGACCACATGCTCGACCTCGGCTTCCTGCCCGACGTGAAGCGCATCATCTCCGCGTTGCCGAAGAAGCGTCAGACGCTGTTCTTCAGCGCGACGATGCCGCCCGCGATCGCGCAGCTCGCCGACGGGATCCTTTCGAACCCCGAGAAGGTCTACGTGACGCCGGCCGCGACGACCGTCGAAGCCGTCGAGCAGTGGGTCCACTTCGTCGATCGCGGAGCCAAGCCGGAGTTGCTGCGCAAGATCCTCTCGGGTCCCGAAGTCGGCCGCGCGCTGGTGTTCACGCGCACGAAACACGGCGGCGACAAGGTCGCGAAGCGCTTGACGCTCGACGGCATCCCCGCACTCGCGATCCACGGCAACAAGACGCAGGGCAATCGCGAGCGCACGCTGGCGGGATTCCGTGCCGGAACGACGCGCGTCCTCGTCGCGACGGACATCGCTGCGCGCGGCATCGACGTCGACGACATCACGCACGTCGTGAACTACGAACTGCCGAACGTGCCCGAGACGTACGTGCACCGGATCGGTCGCACGGCGCGCGCGGGTGCGACGGGCATCGCGTTGTCGTTCTGCTCCGCCGACGAGCGCGAGTTCCTGCGCGACATCGAGAAGCTGATCAAGAAGGCCGTGCCGGTCGCGTCGGGCTCGGCGACGTCGCTGCGCAACGATGGCCCCGAGGTTCGCGAGCGCCCCCCGCGCGCCGGTCGCAGCGGCGGCACCAGCGACCGCGGAGCACCGGGTGGCGGACGCGGCAAGTTCGCGAGCCCGCGTCACGGCTCGCGCGGTGGGAAAGGCGGCGGCTCACGTTCGAGTTCCGCCGGGACGCGCGCTCCGGCGCGTGCGCCGGTGGCCTACCGAGGCGCGGCGAAGCCGGCCGCTCCGCGCGCGGATCACAGCCGTCCGTCGTCGGGTTTCGGCACGGGCGTCTGACGCGCGAACGATGCCGGAGCAGGATCCGAAGGTCGTCCGCTCGACGCAGAATCCGCTGATCCAGCGCGTGCGCGCCGCGTTCTCGGGCAAGGCGCCCGAGTTGATCGTGTTGCAGGGCGATCGCCTCGTCGACGACGCGATCACGGCGCGCGTGGGAGTCGAGGTCGTGCTGGTCGCGCACGACCGACCCGACCGCGCGCGCGAGATCGCGAACCGTCGCGTCGACGTGCGGCTGGTCGATGCGACCGTGCTCGCACGGGTCGGCACGCTGCAGAAGTCGCCGGGAATCCTCGCACTCGCGCCGACGCCACCGACGTTCGACCTCGCGACCTTCGAGCTCGACCGCGACGCCGTGGTGCTCGTAGTCGCGGGCATCGCGGATCCCGGCAACCTCGGCGCGCTGGCGCGCGCGTCCGAAGCGTTCGGCGCGGCCGCATTCGTCGTCGTGGCCGGCGGCGCGTCTCCGTGGAACGAGAAGGCGCTGCGCGGATCGATGGGCAGTCTGCTGCGTGTGCCGGTCGTCATGGGATCCGACGCCGAGACGATCGCGGCGGTGCTCGCCAGACGCTCGGTGCGCTGCGTCCGCGCAGCGACGCGCGACGGCACGGATCCGCGCGCGTACTCGGCGGACGGCCCGATCGCGCTGTGGATCAGCGGCGAGACCGGCGACCTGCCCACGGTCGCGGCGCAGTTCGCCGGGCTGACGATCCCGATGCGCGCGGGGCCGGAGTCGCTGAACGTGACGGTGGCCGCGTCGATCCTCTTGTACGAGCTCGGGCGGGGTCGTGCAGGTCCAAGCCGTTAGAGTGGTCGATCACCCGCCGCGGGTCCCGATGAGCAGGAAACGAGAAGACGGTCCCGCGCTTTTCACCGCGCCGACGAGTGCGCAACCGCTCGCGGCACGCATGCGTCCGCGCACGCTCGACGATCTCGCGGGTCAAGAACACCTCGTCGGCGCGGGCAAACCGCTCCGGCGCGCGATCGAGGACGGCACGCTCGGCTCCGTGATCCTGTGGGGGCCGCCGGGAACGGGGAAAACGACGCTCGCGAACCTCGCTGCGGCGACGGGTGGCCGCGAATTCGTGCCGTTCAGCGCCGTCAGCGAGGGCGTTCCGCGACTGCGGGCCATTTTCGAAGCGGCCCGCGAGCGGCTCGCGATGTCGGGCAAGCGCACGATCCTGTTCGTCGACGAGATCCATCGATTGAACAAGTCGCAACAGGACAGCCTGTTGCCCGCGGTCGAGGACGGAACGGTCACGTTGATCGGCGCGACGACCGAGAATCCGAGCTTCGAGGTGAACAGCGCGCTCTTGTCGCGTGCGCGTGTTCTCGTCCTGAAGTCGTTGCAACCTACGGATGTCGAGCGCGTGCTCCGACGCGCGTTGAGCGATCGCGACCGCGGTCTCGCCGCGCTGGAGATCACCGTCGACGACGACGTGATCGCGTGGATCTCCGCGCAAGCCGACGGTGATGCGCGACGCGCGCTGACGGTGCTCGACGCTGCCGCGACGACGGTCGGGAAGGGCGGTCGATTGGACGCAGCGGCTGCGCGCGAAGCGTTGCAGACGCGTGTCGCCGTGCACGACAAGGGCGGCGACGTCCACTTCGACCAACTCAGCGCGCTCCACAAATCGCTGCGCGGCAGTGATCCGCACGCGGCGTTGTACTGGGCCGCGCGATTGATCGAAGGTGGCGAGGACCCGATGGTCATCTTCCGCCGCGCGATCGCGATGGCGGCGGAGGACGTCGGGCTGGCGGATCCGCAAGCGCTCCAACTCGCGATCGCGGCCCGCGATGCCTACCACATGCTCGGCGCGCCCGAGGGTTATCTGCCGATGAGTCAGATGCTCGTGTACCTCGCGACGGCGCCGAAGTCGGGCAGTCTGAAGCAGGCGCTGGAGCGCGCGTTCGAAGCGGCGCGCGCGACATCCAGTGCTGCCGTGCCGATGCAGGTGCGCAATGCGCCGACGGCGCTCATGAAATCGCTGGGCGCGGGCGCCGGCTACAAGTACGCGCACGACTCCGAGACGGGCTACTTCGCGCAGGAGTATCTGCCGGACGAGCTCGCGGGCAAGGCGATCTACCAGCCTGGCTCGTTCGGGTTCGAGAAGGAGATCGCGAAGCGCCTCGCGTGGTGGGCGAAGCAACGGGATGACGCACCGCGGGCGGGAGCAGACTCGGGCTGACCTACGCGTGGGTCGAATACCTGCGATTTCACCCACGTACCTTCACCGACGCTGACGCTCGGATCGCAATGACCGAATCGCGCGGATGCGACTACGCGCTCGTGGAACCCGGCACCTCACTCGCCGTCGCTCGCGAGGTTCGGCCGACGCCACAGCTCGATTCCACCGCGGAACATCACGAGGAACGCGACGGTCGCGACGAAGTACCCGACTCCCGCGTAGAGCATGACTTCGCCCGGTGCGATGCGACCTGCTTCCCACCACACGAGAGCAGCCGCTGCGAGCGTTCCGAGCGCTTGCAGCGGCGGCAACATGCCGAACACGCGGCCGCGCAATTCCGGCGGCACGTCTTGCTGGAGCACCGTGTGTTCCTGCACGAAGTACGCGAACGCCAGCGCGCCCCACGAGAACGAGAGAACGAGCATCGCCCACGGCGTCCACGACAATCCGTACGCGGCCATGAGGAACGGCTCGAGGAAAAACGTCAGGACGACCGCGCGCCCGACGCGCACGCGCCTACCGATCCACGGTCCGATGAATCCGCCGACGATTCCGCCGAGTCCGAACGTGAGATAGGAACGCGGCAGCCACACGTCGGGATCGACTCCGATGTGGCGACGCAAGTACTCGGGCATGATCGGCAGCCACAGGCCGATGAAGAGGAACGAGACGAAGTAGCACAAGACGACATAGGCGATCGGAGGTGCGCTACGAACGTGCGCGAAGCCGACCTGGATGTCGCGGAACAGCGCGCGCAGGCCGTGCTCGTCCGAGAGGTGCCGCGGCAGCGCGATGCGCGCGACGACGAACGCCGCGACGACGAACGATGCCGTGGTCGTGAAGAAGCAGGCGTCTTTGTCCACCGCGCTGAGCAAAACGGCCGCGAGCGCCGCGCCCACGACGATGACGAAGCTCGTCGTGCTGGAGGAGATCGAGTTCGCGATCGGCGCGCGTTCGAGGCCGACGAGGTCGGGGATCGCGCTTTGCCGTGCAGGGGGGAACACGGTCGACACGGCGGAGATCGCCATGGCGATCGCGTAGATCGGCCAGGTCGCATCGAGACGAGCCACGAAGGGCACGCTGACCGCGAGCACGGCTTGCACGATGTTCGCGCCGACGAGCAGCCGCCCCCGATCGAAGCGATCGACCATGCCGCCCGCGAACGGGCCGCACACGACCATCGCCAGCGTCTCGGCGATCAACATGAGCGCCGCGGCGGATTCTGGAGCGCCGCCTTGCTCGAACGCGCGTTGGTTCACGAGCAGAAGGAACGCCACGCGGGCGACGACGGAGCCGAGTTCGGAGATCGCGGTCGCGATCCAGAGGCGGCGGAAACCCGGCTCCTCGGCCAGGAACCGCCACGGCAGAGGACTCGCGCTCATCGCTGCGCGAGTGCTTGCGCGATGCGGTCCGTGAGCGCGCTCTGCCGCATCGCCTCGTCCGCGTTGTCGAGCGCCATGCGCAGAGCCCGTTTCGAGCCGACCAAGACGCACAGTCGCCGCGCGCGCGTCACCGCCGTGTAGAGCAGGTGGCGTTGGAGCATCATCCAATGCTGCGGCACGAGCGGAATGACGACGCCCGGGAACTCGGCACCTTGCGCGCGATGGACCGTGATCGCGAAAGCCGGCTGGAGGTCGCTGAGTTCCGAGCCCTCGTACTGCACTTCGCGCTCGGGAAACTTCACGTGGACGACCCCGTCGCCAGAGATGCGCGCGATGCGGCCCATGTCGCCGTTGAAGACTTCCTTCCCGTAGTCGTTGCGCGTGTGGATCACGCGGTCGCCGGTGCGCCATCGGCGCAGGCCGTGCTCGACCTCGCGACCGCCAGCGCCGAGAGCGGCGCGCAAGCGCACGTTCAACGCGTCGACGCCGCACTCGCCGCGGTACATCGGCGCGACGACTTGCACGTCATCCACCCACGAAAGCCCGAAAGTTTCGGGGATCCGCTTCGTCACGACGTCCACGACCAACTCGGCCGCGCGCGTTGGATCGTCCTCCGTGAACAAGTAGAAGTCGGACGCTCGATCGCCGCGCGGAGGCAGCTCGGGTTCTTCTCCGCGCAGGATGCGGTGCGCGTTCACGACGATCTTGCTGCCCGCGGCTTGGCGGAAGATCTCGGTCAAGCGCCAGCGCGGGACCTCCGCGCACGCGAGGAGATCGCTCAAGACGTTGCCCGGACCCACGGACGGCAACTGATCGGGATCCCCGACGAAGACGAGCCGTGTCGGCGGTTGAATCGCCTTCAACAGGTGGTGCGCGAGGACGACGTCGAGCATCGAAACCTCGTCGACGACGACGAGGTCCGCGTCGAGCGGATTGCGCGCGTCGTGCACGAAGCCCTCGGTCGTCGGGTCGTAGCCGAGGAGTCGGTGCACGGTTTGCGCCGGTTCGCCCGTCGCTTCGGACAGACGCTTCGCCGCGCGGCCCGTCGGCGACGCGAGCAGGATCTTGGCACCTTTCGCCTGCGCGAGCTGGACCACGAACTTCGTGATCGTCGTCTTGCCGACGCCGGGCCCGCCGGTGAGCAGCGCCAAAGGCTTCGCGAGCAGTCCGAGAACCGCTTCGCGTTGCGAATCGTGCAGAGAAACTCCCGATTTCCGCTCGGCGCGCTCGAGCTCGGTCGCGTTCGCGAACGGAACACGCGCGCCCGATCGAAGGACCCGCGCGAGGTTCTTCGCGAGCTCGCGCTCGCAGTGCAGGAGGTGCGGCAAGTAGACGCGCGACGAACCGTCGAGCGCGTCGTCCACGACGATGACGGAAGCGTGCGCGAGCTCGTCCACTCCGGTTTCGAGCACGTCGTTCGGCACCGCGTCCTCGAGCATCGTGGCTACACCAGCGACGAGATCCGCGCGCAGGACGAGCGTGTGTCCATCACCCGCCGCTTCGCCGAGTCGATGCACGAGCGCCGCGCGTGCTCGCCGCGGATCGTCGGGTGGAATTCCGATCGCGCGCGCGATCCGGTCGGCGATCGCGAAGCCGATCCCCGGCACCGTGCCGGCGATGCGATACGGATCGGCGCGCACGAGTTCTTCGGCCTCGATGCCGAGCCGCTTCACGACTGCCGCGGCTTGCACGGGACCGAGTCCGTGTCCGCGCAAGAACCCTTGCGCCTTGTGCGCGCCGAAGTCCTGCGCGACGACCTCGAGCAACTTCTCGCGCACGTTCGGGCGCAAACCCTTCACGAGATCGAGCTTCTCCGGATGCGCGATCATCTCCGCGAACGCGTCCTCGCCCAGCGCGGCGACGATGCGCTCGGCGAGCTTCTCACCGACGCCATCGAAGCGATCCGACGCGAGGTACTTCGCGAGCCCCGATCGACCCGCGGGGGGCAGGACCTCGACGGATTCGAAGTCGAACTGCGTGCCGTGGTCCTTGTGCTCGACCCAGCGCCCCCCGAGCTTCACACGCATGCCCGGGGCCGGTCGATCGATGCGCCCGACGGCGCTGACGAGGTCGGGCGCGAACGGGTACTTGTCGGGCGGCGGGCCGTAACCCTTGTCCGGAGAAACCCTTAGGACCGAGTACAGGCTCTCCTCGTGGGTGTACGTGACGCGCTCGATCGAGCCCACGAGCTCGACCAGGGCGGCCCCGTCCGACCTGCGAGGACCGTGCTCCACGCGGGTCAGGATCCCAGGCTCGAGGATCCGATTCCAGCCGGGGCTTGGTAGGCCTCGAGGCGACCGCTATTCTCTTCGCCCGCCTTTCGCGCAAGCCCTGGTCGGCTGGCGCGACGTCCAGCACCACTCCCGAAGGATAGAACGTGTGATCAAAGTTCAGGTTCGTGCCAACGAGTCTCTCGAGGCCGCGCTCCGGCGCTTCAAGCGCCAGTGCAATTACAGCGGCATCTTCCGCCTCGCGAAGGCGAACACATGGCACGAGAAGCGCTCGGACAAGCGTCGTCGCGAGCGCCGCGAGCGCCTGCGCATCATTCAGAAGGCGACGCGCAAGAACGATCCGAGCAAGGCGAAGAAGCGTCGTCGTGCACGCCCGATGCGCCGACCGTCGTTCTCGTCGCAGTCGGGTCCGCCCTCGGCCGTATAGCGAGTCGCGTCAGCGGCTCGCCAACTGGTAACGAGAGGGCTGTCTGACCGTCGGACAGGTTGAGTGTCGAGTACTCGGGCTCACCACAGGCTCCGTCGCACGACCCTCCGACCGTAGCACGGAGGCTACCGCCCGGGCCCCACGACGCGCGCGTGCTTCGATTGGCCCCTCGTTCCCTCGTCCCGGCCCGGCCTCACCGCCGGGCCGCGTCGTTTCTCACCACCCGCGTATCCTGAACCATCCATGGGTCTCTTCGGGAACGATCGCGATCTGAACCAGGCTCCGACGCACGTCGAGCTCGCGGTCAGCGCCAACGACTGGCAGCGGCCGCACGACGGGTTCGACATCCGGCTCGACGCGTTCCTCGTGCATCACCTCGCGTGGCGTTCGCGCACGTCGATCCAAGACCTGATCAAGACCGGGCACGTCCTCGTCGATCCGAGCCGTCCCGATCGACCGCGCGGCGGCGCGGAGCCGTTCGAGGAGCGGCGCCCGGGTCGCAAGCTCGCGCACGGTTCGCGCGTGATCGTCGTGATCCCCGAGGAATTGAGGCGACCGCTCGCGGGGCCGGTCACGGACGACCTCGACGTCCTCTACGACGACGGCCGCGTCGTGGGCGTCGACAAACCCGCGGGCGTCGTCGTGCATCCGAGCGGTCGCTATTTCAGCGACACGTTGATCCAGCGCGTTCACGCGCGCTACGGCGCGGGGTTCGAGTTGGAGAAGCTCGGCGCGCCGCGCCTGTGCCACCGCCTCGATCGCGAGACGAGCGGGATCGTGCTCGTGGCGCTCGATCCCGCGGCGCACGCCGACGTGCAACAGCAGTTCGAGCGTCGGCAGATCGAGAAGGAGTACCTCGCGATCGTGCGCGGGAACCCCGAGCGCGACGCGGGCGTCGTCGACCTGCCGATCGGCACGGCGCGCGTGTCGACCATCGCGCTCAAGATGACGGTTGCCGCCGATGGGCAGGATTGCCGCACGGATTGGCGCGTCGTCGAGCGGTTCGCGGATTGCGCGTTGGTCGCATGTCACCCGTTGACCGGGCGGCAGCACCAGATTCGCGTGCACATGCAGGCGATCGGACATCCGATCGTCGGGGACAAGCTGTACGGCGCCGACGAGTCGCTGTTCGAGCGCGATCTCGACGGTTTGCTGACCGCGGAGGATCGCGCGGAACTCGGGATGGAGCGCCACGCGCTGCACAACCATCGACTCGTGTTCCGGACGCCGGAGACGGGCGAACGCGTCGAGATCGTGAGCCCGATGCCGGCCGACATGCGGGCGTTCTTGTCGGGCCGCTGAAGTGTTCGCTCTCTCGCTCGGAGTCCGTCGAGGCATCACGGATTCGAGGCCGTTGTCGGGCAGCGGCGCCAGGGACTGAGCTACTACGTCCGAAGTTCCTCGAGCGGCGCGATCACTCCGCTTGCGGGCATCGGCCCGCGCTGGGAGCACCTCGGCTCGAGCTCCAGACGGTCTCTCCGCGGCGCGAGACGCGCGACCCGGTCACTCGCCGATGCGCGGCGGCGTGTAGCTCGCGCACGGATCGATCGCTTTCGCGTACGGTCCGTTCCAACCGTCCTGGAAGTACGCATCGAGGCGACTCGGCACCGGCCCGCCTTCGATCACGAGCCCAACGTTGCGCGACTCCTCGAAGTAGTCCTTCTCCCAGTTGCTCGTCCCGATCCACGCCGCGCGGCCGTCGACGGCGAGGTACTTCGAGTGGATCACGCGCGCGAACGGTACGAAACCGGCCGAATCCTGCGGGATCGTGACCAGTTTGACCTCGACGTTCGCGAGGGGTTCGAGCGCCTGAAGGCCTTCGATCGTGCCCTTCCGCATGCACCAATCGGCCATCAGCAGCTGGACCTTCGCGCCGCGCGCAGCGGCACGGCGCAGCGCGTTCTCGAGCTCTTCGAAGTAAGTCCCGTCGCGATTCGTCATGCGATAGGTGAGGAGCTGGACCCGCACGCTCGACTTCGCGCCGTCGATCAGCGCGACGATCCGCGGCAGGTCCCACAACCGCGGGTCGGGCGCGAGAGCCGCCGGCGAATAGACCGGCATGATCGTGAACGATTCTGCGCCTTCGCCGACGCGCAGCGGGAAACCGTCCGCCGCGCGCGACGTGGATTCCACGCGTGAATCGCCGCCGGCGATGCGCCAGTCGAGTTCGAACGCTTCGCGCAATGCTGCTGCGACAGGAGCGGAGTCGACGAGCACGCCGAGCTCCTGGATGTGTTCGAGCGAGCGCCAGTCGAGGTTTTGGCTGCCGAGGAACGTCACGCGGCCGTCGACGACGAAGTACTTGGCGTGGAGGACGCCGCCGGTGACAGCCGCGAGGTCGAGCAGCCGTGTCGTGACGTTCGCCGATTTCGCCAGACGATCGATCGTCTGCGGATAGGTCTTGTGGAACTTGGCGTCGAACAGTCCACGGACGACGACGCCGCGCGCGGCTGCGCGCTCGATCGCCGCGACGACCGGTTCGAGTCGGCTCTTCCCACCGGGTGCGGGATCGTCGCTGGCGTAGAAGTGCGCCAGGTCGATGGAGGACTTTGCAGCCTCGATCGCCTCGAGCCACACGACGTGGGTGTCACGGATGTCGTCGTGATCGAGTGTGGTACCGCGCGGCCACGTCTCGACGAGCTCGACCGTGGTGGGGGACTGGGAGAGGATCAGACCTACGAATAGTGCGTGGATCACGCCGCGAATCTACGACTTTGCCGCGGCGGGCGCACATCGTGCAGCCGCCGCGGCGAGTTCGTTCGCACGGATCAGGGGATGCGGAAGTCGATGTCGAAGCGAATCCGGTAGGGATCTTCGCTCGCGTCGGCGTCCGACGTGAGGCCCCACAGGCGTAGCGACACGTTTTCGAGCACGAAGTACTGCGCCCCGAGCATGAAGCCGCTCATGCCTTCGCCGAGTCCCGTGCCCGCGATCGGCGTGTCGTCCTGCGCGACGGCGGAGAACACCGCGTTCGCGTCGAGGTCGTAGTACGCCCCGAACACGTTCCAGTTGCCCTGACCCTTCGTCTGACCGAGCTGAACGCCGAGCGCGAAGCCCGAGTCCTCGCCCGAATCGTCGTCGAGGTTGTTGAAGTACTGACCGAAGCCCGCGATCTGGCTGAACCCCTCGCCCGCGAGCGAGACGCTGACATAGGTGTCCCAGATCGCGAAGTCGTTCGCGTCCGCAGTATTGCCCTGGCTCAGCGTGAAGTTCTTCAAGCCGGACCAGTCCGAGTACGACGTCGCGAAGTGCAGCGTCGTCGTCTCGTTGGCCTTGAAGTCGACGTTCGCCTGCAGGCCGGCGAACC
>Ga0226658_10000098_pt1 | contig 35252 bp, 21 predicted proteins | sample OliLak19BULKMAT1_FD_169091 | JGI IMG/M metagenome (GOLD analysis project Ga0226658, IMG submission 169091) | Freshwater microbial mat bacterial communities from Lake Vanda, McMurdo Dry Valleys, Antarctica - Oligotrophic Lake LV.19.BULKMAT1 (v2)... | ecosystem: Environmental > Aquatic >... | reverse complement strand
TTCAGATCTTCCAACTGGCTATCCAGAATTCCCTTGAAGCCAATGTAGGCCATAAAAATTGCTACCACATTTACGTCAGCCATGCTCCACTTGCCCGACTTAAAGGCAAAGAATTGAATAAATTTATTTTGTCGCAACCGATCATTTCCCAGCAGATAGGCTTTGGTGGAAAGTAACTTTGCCACCGGAAAGACTATACTAAATACTAAAATGAGAATGCCCACCATGGCTGAATCGAATTTTCGTGTCTCGATCAAAATACGAACCACGTCTACTATGCTTTTACTCTGAAAAAAAATGACTTGGTCTTTAAATAGAATCTTCTCGCCAATTAATAAAAAGCTCATCTCCTTAATCCGCGCATCAATCTCGATCATTGGCGCAGTAAGGCCCACTATGAGCAACACCAGCGCCAACAAAACAGAAATAGTAAACAAGGGCGTATGAGTAGCTGCTTGATTGCGTAACAGCCACCAAAGAACTAAAAAGACCAATAAGATGCCGAGCATTAACCAGGTATAAAAATAATTTTGCTGCTGAAGCGTGCCGAGCAATTCCTCACTTTGCTCATTAAAAGATTGAACATCCGCAACTTGGTATTTTATCAGGATAGCCTCGCTGCGTTTTATATCGCTGGCACTATCGTAGGTGATGGAGCCGAAATTCTCTAGTTTACTCTTTAGCAAGAATTTTAATTTTTCCTTGTTCTTTGGCTTCTTTAACTCAGCTACAATAGTCTCGGCAAATACCGGCACTTGCGCGTGTAATTTATCTTCTTTTACAAAAGCTTTAATAGCAAATTTCTTTAATTTCCCCTTTATAGTCTTCTGTTTCTTATCAACCAAATCACCCGCTTTATTAATGATGGCATGCAATACACTGGCAACTTCAGACTTTAGTGAATCTTCTTGTTGACGAGTAAGCTCAAAATCATCGATGCGGTTGGTAACTACCCGTATCAAATGATCGCGCCACGCATTTACCGACAGTAGTCCGTTAGTTATATTGTTGAGCGTGCTGTAATCTCTTTTTATCGCTGCCCGTTGGTCGGATAGCGAGTGAACCTGATAGCCGCTCCAGATAGCAACAAATAACAAAGAGCCAGCTAAGACGGTGATCAGCAACTGTTGTGATAATTTATTCATAGTACTATTTTTTAGAATGCTATTTTTGCTCTTGCTCTCTTTTTCGTTTCGCCCTTCGAGTCTCTCCCTTTGTCTCCTTCTTAAATTTTAGTGTATTGTCTGTTTTGCTTTCAAACGCTTGGATGAAGGCGTTTCTAAAAATATTAGCTAGCGCTGGCCACACATTGGTTTTTATATTATTCAAATCGCCTTGCAACGCAACTTTGGTAGCAAATTGATCTTTCTTTTGATTGGTGAATATCTCCACAAAAAGTCCCACAATGGATTGCCAAATCAGGTTGATGATATTATTCTTATCGTTTTTCCAGCTCACTATTTTTACATCCAGCGCCAGTGGCTTAACGTATCCTTTCACCTTGCCATTTTCAACGACCACTTCGGAATACAAATTGAATGTTCCTTTTTCTACATCTACCTTGCTATACGCATAAAGAAAATCATTGATAGCTGGCATGTTGATCCCCTCAAATTTTAAGTCCAAATCCAGATCTGGAATTTTCTTCAATACATTTATATCCATTACCACATTTAATTTTCCGTTCCCAATGGAAATTGCCGTAGCGGTTACCTTGGAAGGCAAGGCGCTCTTCTGTCGATCTGCGTTGTTCAAATTGGTGGCGAGCAGATGGACTCGCTTTAAATATAAATTGGCTTTGGGTTTGGTAGTAAAATCATAAAAATTAATTGTACCGTTGATGATTTCCAATCGGTTGAACTGCATCGGCATCAACCGCTTTAACGGAACCGTCCAGTCTACATCTGCACCGGTTTGGTTGGTGGTTTTACCTGCCGCATTTTTTCCATCACCACCAATAAAATTTAAGATAGGGTTATTGAATGTAACCTCCGCTACCACCGCACCCTTGAAGATAGCCCTCCATTGCACCGATAGTTCGGTATTGGGCATATCGATGAAGGGTACTTTTTTTATTCCATCAAACTTAAAAATTTTCAATTTTTTGATCACATAAGATCCCCTAATTAAATGGATCTCTACATCGCTGATGGAACCCGTGTGATGCGGTATCTGAGAAAGTATTTTGTTTACGTGCCGAACAACAAAATAAGGTAAGAGCAATCTGGCCGCGATGAGTACAATAACAATACAACCAATTATGATATAACTCCTTCTCTTTCTTAGCGCTATCATACCTTCTTTTCAGTCGGAATCTCTGTAATTACAAATCGAACGGCACGGCCATTTGGTTCAATCGGTCTCCCCGCTTGTGCCGCGTGCACGGAAGTAAACTCGGCCCCAAATAAAAAGATGATAGTTGAGTAGTATACCCAAATTAAAATGACCACGAATGAACCCGCAGCACCGTAAGCGGAAGTAATACTGCTATTGCCTAAGTATAATCCGATCAGATATTTGCCCATCGTAAATAATAACGTAGTGATGAAAGCGCCTACCCATACATCACGCCAGCGAATTTTGGCATCGGGCAGTACTTTAAATAGAAGTGCAAAGACAAGGGTGATAATCCCCAATGAAATCACGAGGTTAAGGGCTATTAAAATGAAACTAGTGAGGCCATCAAAATAGCGCGCGACTAGGTTTTGAAAGGCGACCAGAATGGTATCTGCGATCAACGAAACCAATAGGATGAAACCAAAACTCACTACCATTGCAAAAGATAATAGGCGGTTGACAATGTGTTTCAGCCATCCCTTCTGGGGTTTGGGTTTGATACCCCACATGTTGTTGAGGCCGGATTGAAGTGCCACAAAAACAGTAGTGGCACTAAAAAGTAATGTGCCAATTCCAATCACGCGGGCAAGTGTGCTGCTCATATCCATAGAAGCGGTGCTGAGGATTTTTGCTATCTCCAGAGTACTTTCTTTACCGATTAACCCCCCAATCTGATCCATCAATTGCTGCTGCACGGTTTTCTGTTCGTAGAAAGTAGAGCCAATGGAAAGAGCAATGAGTAGAATGGCCGGCAAGGAGAAAATGGTAGAAAATGCGATGGATGCAGCGTAGGTAAATGAATCGTCATCAATAAAAGAGCAAACAGTCTTCTTCGTTAATGACCAAGTATTCAGGTAAAATTTGTGCATGGGGTAAACTACTATTCAATGCTGCTGGATCAATAAGCATACCCAAGAAAATGCGTGCATCTATTGATGATCGTGGCGGGGGAGGGAAATAATTCCACATTTTAATGGGGAAAAAAATCCACGCTGACGAGCAAAACTTGAATCAAATCTGTCAAGTAACCAGATGAATAATTGGCATGAATATTACTGGGCGGGAGATAACCATAAATCAATAAATAGTGTCAGAAACTCCACTCCCATTTTATCAAAAACTGAGTTTCAACCTGCTGTCGATTAGTGTGATATGCGTTGGTCTAGTTTATGGGAGAGGGATCGTATTACCTTTACTTTTTTCAATACTTCTAGCCACCCTTTTACTTCCGGCCATCAATTATTTTAGTCGCAGGCGAGTGCCCGGAGTCATCTCGATTTTAATTCCGCTTGCTTTAGCTATCATCGTTGGGGGCGCTATTCTGTACTTTCTTTCCTCTCAAATTATCAATTTTACTGAAGACATACCCGCCACCAGGAATCGAATAGATGAATTAGGTACTTCTCTTCAAAAATGGGTGAAAGCGACAACCCATATTACCATACGCAATCAGAATAAATATATTAAAGACACCTTAGATAACCTGAAGGACAACGCGCCACAAATAGCCGGGCAAACGGTAGGGTCTATAACTGAAATGATAACTTACATGACGCTTATACCAATCTATACTTTTCTAATCCTCTGCAATCGATCTGTTATCAAAACGTTTCTTGTAAAGGTTTTTAAAAACGGATCAGAAGAAAACGTTACACAGATCCTTTCGCAATCCACCGCGATTTCACAACAATATATTGCCGGTTTGATGATCGAGACCGTTTTGGTCTTCACATTAAATGCGGTGGGTTTTTTAATACTTGGAATAAAGTATGCGATATTCCTCGCTATTTTGGGTGCGTTATTGAATCTCATTCCCTACGTAGGCCTAGTGATCGCTAATATCCTCTGCATGTTAATCACGCTCATCAGTTCTGATAACATTAGTGATGTGGTGTGGGTGGGGATTATCCTCGCCATTGTTCAATTTATCGATAATAATATCGGCATGCCACTAATAGTGGGACATAAAGTGAAGCTCAACGGCCTCGTCACTATTCTTGGAATTTTAATTGGCGGAAGTTTGTGTGGAGTATCGGGGATGTTTTTAGCGATACCCGCACTGGCCGTGTCCAAAGTAATTTGTGATCGTGTAAAAGACCTACAACCTTGGGGGCAATTGCTAGGCGATGGCTCTGAGGACAGCACTCAAAAAAAGAAAAGCAAAATTCTAAAACTCATCCAGCCGAAATAAAAAGTAAAAAATATAAACCTTAAACAAATTACACAATGAACAACACCTCCAAAGTAGTTTTAGGATTGGCCGTAGCAGCCGCAACAGGTGCCGCGATAGGCATGTTATTAGCACCCGAAAAAGGGAGTGACCTGCAGAAGAAAATAAAAGAGGGTGCCAACGAATGGCTGACCGAATTCACCGGCTTACTTAGCACCGGCAGCGAGGTAGTGAGCCGATTTAAATCAAAAGCAGAACACCAATTGATTTCTATGAAGGCAGAACTTTCCAAACTGGCAGCGCTAAACGAGCAACCAGATTAAATTATGGAAGCAGAAAAAAATTCAGCCGAAAGATGGGTGGACGGTGCCAGCAACTTGGTAGAAACCTATCGTGAACTACTGACCGTGCGTATGGTGGAGCATACTTCTTTGGGTGCCTCCATTAGTGCACTGGGAATTATCTCCCTGATTTTTACTTTGTGCATTTTGCTTTTCGCAGGCCTCGGTTCCGCTTGGTGGATAGGAGAATCACTCGACAACCCCAAGGCTGGATTTTTTATAGTAGGTGGAATCTATTTGGTAGTACTGGGTATTCTTTTGGCCACCGCTAGAAAATTTGTGATACCATTGATTAGAAATTTAATTATTAAAAAGATCTATGAGCAAAATTAACAACTATCAGGAGCTGGTGGCCGAGCGGATAAGACTGGAGGGCGAATTGGAATTGCAAAAGGTTATTTTAAAAAAAGAGATGAACGGGATACGAACCCAATTAGAACCGTTCGCAAACTTTGTGTCGTTCTTGGGGATATTTAAGAAAACCGAAAAAGGTTTTCCTCCCATCCTTAAAACCGCAGTCGGTTTAGGAATTGACCTGATAGGTGGAAAAACGTTGTCGTCCTCCAATTGGCTCGCGCGCGGAATATTGCCCACCATTCTACGGAGCGTGGCCAATCGATTTTTTCAAAAGAAAACTGTAGATTGAAGACAACGATAAAGTTGAGAAACACCGCGTTAAATAGGTAACCAATTTTAATTTTCAGATCGACAACTTACGTTCCGTTCAACAATTTTGGAGCAACGCACAGTTTTTGCTTTTGTGAAGCTCCGGCTCTTTGCTTGGCCTCCATTTCAAAAACTTGTAACGCATTTCCTGAAACAAAGATTTCACGCGATTTTTGCGCAGAAGGCGTAAAGTAGGGTGGAATAAACTTTCTAAAGTTGGCATGCAAGCATCAAAAAAGTTGCCTTCCGATAAACCTGCACATAACATGCAGCCTAGCCTCTGTGCCCAAGCGGCTCCCGGTCGCCAACCTACTTCTCTCAAGCGTTCGCCAGACTGGTGTACCCGATTTTTTTAGTGATCATTAACTAACAGCTCCCATGCGTGTTCTACCAAAGACTTACTCATTTTTAAATTTCCTGAAACGAATTGCTTCCTTCCATAAAATTGCCAGTAAAGAATTTCCAAGGCTACAAAATGATTCATCAATGTCAAATTTATATCGTCCCTGTTCTCATAACTATCAAGGACAATGTCAATTTTTTCTTGAGCTACCTGTGCCAATTTCAAATGAGCAATAAATAAACCAAGATCGAATTCTGGTGATCCAAAACGGGCAAAACACGGGTTGGCGATGGCAACACCACTGTCTGATCTAAACCAGTTAGATGGAGTAAAATTACCGTGAATGAGCGTCTCGCTTTCTTGAGCATAAATGGATGAAAGCGCATCAATCCTTTTCAGCACGTTCTCGTCTTTATTTATCTCCTCGTAAAGCAAAATCATCTCACCGGAATATGCTGCGTCATTTTCTAAAATTGCAGCCGGAATTTCTTGCTTGAACAGTCCACTAAAAATTTTATTGTTGCTTGTATCAAATTGACCGCGGATGTTTTTTTCAAAACGCAACCTGTGTAAAAGGCTTAGCCATTTTGTTAACAGCTGAATTTCTTCGTGCTCTATTATGCGGTTGTTATATAAGGTGGAAAGATTTTTGCCGTCTTCAATGGAATCATAAATCAGGATTTTTTCACCTTCATCGTATCCTCGAAAAAGGGGCATAAATCTTGACAAGTATTCGTAATTCTCAATAAGTTGGCAAAAGGCTGCCTCTGCTTTCAATAAACCAAGTTGGTCTTGAGGATTTCGGCCGGCATCAACTTGTTTAATCAGCAGATCCGAGGAAGATGTAATTATCTGGTATGTTGGTAGATCGCAATTCTTGATCTCCACCGCACTTTTTACAGTTTCAGAACTCGATATATATCCTTTTGACAAAAGATATTCTGAAAAATACAGAACAAGAGATTTCTCTAAAAACGCCTTCTTTCCATCTCTCCTTCCCTTCATACCGCGTAATGATACGCAGAAATGAGAATATTAATCAATGAGAGTTTCACAAAGGTTTGAGATTTTACTCAAACCGCAGGCGTTAGTACTTCCCGCTACTGAAGAAAAATCCCTATTGTGGGTAAAACACCATTACAACTGTTTCCACAGCCCCCGCACTGGTAATATCCGGGCGAGCATATCTCAGCACCATTGAAGTGTTTTTCAACTCCACTAAATCATACTTATATCCCGCCTCCGCTGGCTTTACATCTCCCATATAAGTGCCGCCAAGATCAAGTTGAAATTCCGTGAAAGATTTGCGCACCAGTTTCCAAAACGCAGGGTCTCTGGCAGGATAAGGCCTACATTCGTTACCCGCCTCTAGTATGCGGGCATCTAGCTGGTTGTTGTTCAAATAATCTCCCGTTGGTTTAAAAACGTAAACATCATTTAGCTCACACGGCTGCAACGTAGAAGTAAAGGCAACTGATCCTCCCCTCATAATATAATAGGTTCCTTGTGGGTCTACCGAAGCTGGCGAGGTGTAACTACCTGTTCCAAATATCCATGACTTGCCACCGGCCACATTTCCATGTAAAAACCGCTCATCTATAACGGCCACTGTTAATCGAAATGTGTTGCTTCTAGAATCATCTGCATTAAATACTGTTAACCCCATCCGGTACGACCCAGGTGCGGAGAAAGTATGCGAAATTGGGTTGGCTGAAGTAGCGGTAAGCCCGTCTCCAAAATCCCATTCGTAGCGAGCGGCATTGGCAGAGTTGTTGGTTAACTTAACTTGCAAACTGCTAGAGATATTATCAAATGAAATAGAGAACAAAGCCTTTGGTATAGGTGGCCCTGTAACTACAATAGATTCTGTTTTGGTGCTAATACCAGCTTTGTTTATCGAAATCAAACTCACGTTGTAGGTACCGTACTCCAAATAGGTAGCCTCTGCGTTGGGTGTATATGCAAACGTTTTGTTACCAAAATCCCAAACGTAGCTTTCCGCATTTTTTGAAGTGGCTGCTAAACTTACTGCTGCTACATAATTTGCGCCCGCAGGAACCGTCTTCTGCACTTGATAGATAAAATCAGAGGTGGGCAATGCACCGGGGTCGGGATTAGAAATATCGTTGTTACAAGCCGTGTTTAATAAAACCGAGGCAACGAACACTGCAATATGATAGCTTTTAAATTTCATCGAAAATAGTGTAATTAATTATAACCGGGGTTCTGCACCAATAAGGAGTTTACTATAATTTCCACTTGTGGAATGGGGAAAAGTAATTTTTCGGGGCTAGTTAACCCAACCGCTTCCATCGCTTTGGTAGTACCGTCCATGGCATCATACCGCAGCAAATCAAACCACCGATGGCCTTCAAACATCAACTCGCGCCTACGTTCTTCACGGATTGCCTGCCTGAATTTTAATTGAGTATCAAAAGTGACCAGTGAATAAGGAGCAATGCCAGAAACTATTCCACCTATAAAACCAGGATCTGCCGCCCTCGATCTTATTGTGTTGATGTAACCGAGCGCTTCTGAACTCGGATAACTTAATTCATTCAACGCTTCGGCCATAATAAGATAGCATTCTGTTAATCTCATTGGAATAAAATTAAAAGGATTAGCCGCATCCCACCAAGGGAAAGAGTTAGCGTACTTTAAAGCATAAATTTGAGTCGGTATTCCTACGACCTGCGACATTGAAAACTCTTTTCGTACGTCTTTCCTGTTCGTGTTGCTTCCTTCAAATAAGTTGAACGCATCTATCGTAGCTCCTCTTCTGGGGGCACCATCTTGATGGAACCAAGAATAGCCACCATTGTTGTTAAATTCACCCGGCCCTCTCTTGGTCTGAATTTCCAAAATTGACTCGGACGAGTTTTGAGATGCTAAATTGCTTGAAGAGAAAATGGCTGTCCATTTACTGGTTAGCATGAATTCACCGCTACCAACAATTTCCTTGCACTTAATTATTGAATTCTGCCATTCCTTTCTTTGTAGGTAAATACGCGCAATCAATAATTTAGCTGCTGCTTTGGTAGCACGGCCTTTGGATTGGACTACCTGATCTTCTGCAATAGTTGCAAGGTTGTCATGATGCCAGGGAAGGTATCTATCTGCATAGGCCAAGTCAGCCATTACAGTATCCATCACTTGAGCCTTGGGTGTACGTGCCACTTGGTTTTTTGCAGGATCAGAACTGGTAGGGAACTGGGTTACTAAAGGCACGTCTCCAAAAAATTGAGTTAAATTGTAATAAATGTAAGCTCGCAAAAATTTAGCCTCTCCCAATATTTCATACTTCCTGTTAAACTGGCCGGCTGGGGGTCTACCAAAAAGCCCCTCATCCATGGAGGGTACTCTGCTAATCAATAAATTAAGTGCGGCAAGAGCTCCATAGCTATCATTCCACAAGCCATTCGCATCACCGTTGTTTCTGTCCATAATGGGTCTGAACATCAACGCATCGCTTTGGCGTCCGTCTACTGGTGCTGTTAAGTCATCGGACGACCGATTGTTAAAAAATATGAAATTAACGGCCGGGCTGTTGAAGGTATTTATGTATCCGCCAATTAGCCCAGATTCCGCATCACTGGCCGTGGAATAAAATTTAGCCAGATCAATTCTATCATTGGGTGCTAGGTCAATCACCTCGCAGGTTGAAAACAATAGTATTAAAAATAATGTGGCAATAACGGTTTTCATCTTTTTCATAAAAATTTCAATCTTTAAAAATGAGCTCTATAATCCGATATTAACACCCATAATAAATGTTCTGGCCTGTGGATAGGTTCCATCATCTATGCCCACTCCAATATTAGTAAATGCCCCACTGTGATTTACTTCCGGATCAAACCCAGAATACTTTGTAAAAGTGAGAAGATTGTTCATCGTCATGTAAAATCGGAAAGAGTTTAGCTTCTTATTCTTTAACCATGCTGACGGTAAGTTGTAGCTCAAACTAACATTTTTTAATCTCAGATAAGATCCATCTTCCAAATTTTGATCGGTGGGCACACCTGCGTCAGATAAATTGGCAAGGGTTGCGTTGGTGTAATCGATACCCGGGAAAGCCGCAATATCACCGGGCTTTGTCCAACGCCCCAGCGCTTCTGTTGAAAGGTTTGTTCCTATTCTACTAATATTGGACTTACCAACCCCTTGAATAAATCCTCTGGTATTGTTGATCAGCATATTACCATAGGACCACTGGAAAAATACACTAAGTTCAAAATTTTTGTAACTGAAATTGTTAGTAAATCCACCTATATGGACCGGGAATGGAGAGCCGACCACCGTAAGGTCGCCTTCATCGCGTCTACCATTTTCATTTAGGTCTTTGATCCTTCTGAAGCCAGTGGCCGGATCAACCGTTTTTTCTAACTGATAAAGTTGAATGGCAATTGGCTGCCCTGGCCTTGCAATATGTGAATACCCGAAGAGGCCAGAATTGAAACTAGCATCAATGGATTTAACTTGGTTGAAAGAAATATTAAAACTTGACGTCCAAGTGAGTGAGTTTGTCTTCAGAACATTGCCAGAAATGGCAAACTCTATCCCCCTATTTTCCATGCTTCCAACATTTCTTAAAGCACCCCCAAACCCGGTAGTGCGGGGCAGTGGTACTCCGATAAGGAGGTCACTGGTTTGGCGGTTGTAATAATCTACAGTAAGATTAAATCTGTCAAGCAACCTCACATCAAGCCCGACATCTAGTTGAGCCGTTTGCTCCCAAGAGTACCTTTCATTTTGAATCGAATTTGGCAGCGCTCCGTTGTAGCCAATATAGTTTGTTGAGGCAAATCGACCCGAAGCCCTCCAATCGAACGGGGGTATTTGGTCATTACCTGTAATGCCATAACTGGTACGGAGCTTTAGATCGCTAATTATTCGATTCGCGGGGAAAAACTTTTCGCTTGAAACCAGCCATCCCAAAGATGCGGACGGGAAAAATGCGAATTTCCGGTCAGGCCCGAAGCGCGAAGACCCATCTACTCGGGCAGAAACCGTAGCAAAGTAGCGTTTATCGAAATCATAAAACGCACGACCAAAGTAAGAGCGCATGCCCCACGAATTGTCTGCATCAGAGTAAGGTGTAAGAACACGTGTACTGGCGCCAAAGGTGGTAAATCCCAACACAGTAATACCGGCCAAAGAAGTCCAATAGCCGTCATTTTTGGAAGAAGACATTTCAAACCCGGCCTGCGCACTTAGGCTATGCTTCGAATTAGAGAAAGAGGGCTTATAGGTGAGAAGATTGTTCGTATTCCACAACAATTCACGGAAACTCCTTTTCGTTAATGTACCTCCACTTGCCGAAGGCGAGCCTGGTGCAGGTGCAATCAAATTAGTTTCGTTCTCATCTCGCACATCAGCACCCCACACAGTTCTAAAACTTAGACCTTTTAGCAACTGAAATTCGGCAAAAATATTACCCAAAACGCGAATGCCGGAGTTCTTTATTTCACCTACTCTGGCAATCGCAACCGGGTTTTGAAAAGCCGAGAGCGAATCACTGGCGAAACCCGAACCATCAGGTTTATATACAGGTATGAGCGGACTGTAAACAAGTGCCGAACCGATCACACTCGGGCCGAAAGCGGAATTGCCATTAAAATTATCTTGTACGTTGGCGCCACCGTTATTTCTTAATCTTAAATTATTGCTAAACGTCATGGCTAAATTAGTACCCACTTTTATTTTATCATTTATTTTATAGTCTAAGTTGGTACGGTAGCTAAAGCGATCGAAACCTGAGTTGATAACAATACCCTCTTGTTTAAAATAAGACGAAGAAACGAAGTACTGGATTTTTTCATTTCCGCCCGAAGTTGATATCGAAGCCTGCAGTTGGGGCGCCACTTGAAAAATTTCATTTTGCCAATCCGTATCGTAGGGAGTTTCTTTGATAAACGAAGGAACTGCCGGTTGAGAGCGAGCCATTCCTTCATTAACTACTGAGGCAAATTGAGTGGCATTTAAAAGATCATATCTTTTGCCTAGGCTTTGCAGGCCATAATAAAAATCGAAATTGAAGGTCTGCCGGTTTGATTTTCCGCGCTTGGTAGTAATTACCACTACCCCGTTGGCCGCCCTTGCCCCGTAGATACTTGTGGAAGCTGCGTCTTTTAAAATAGTAATAGATTCGATATCGTCTGAGTTGATACCCGCCATTCCGTTTACTACCTCGTTACCAGCTCTACTGCCACTGTTTGAACCTGGCGGGCCTGTTGTTCCCGAAAATGTATTATTTATAGCAATGCCATCCACTACATAAAGGGGTTCTTGATTTCCAGTAAAAGAGGCTGTTCCCCTCACTCTCACCGAAACACCCCCACCCGGTGCCCCCGTATTTTTGATTACTTGAACGCCCGCGGCCCTACCTTGAATGGCTTGATCTAAACTGGCTACCGGTATTTTTAGAATATCTTCCGCGCTAATAACTGAAACGGAAGTTGTTAGATCTCTTCTCGATTGTTCGGTATTATAGCCCAAAACAACTACTTCACTGAGCTCTTGTTGGTCTTCCCGCATGACTACGTTTATAATCAATCTCCCCATTACCTCCTCCTCCACTGGCTTATAGCCTATAAACGAAAAAATCAGCTTGTCACGCAACTCGCAAACGATGGTGTAACTTCCGTCCGCATCCGTAATCGTGCCTCGACTCGTTCCTTTAACAACAACATTCAGACCTGGCACAACCGCCTTTTGTATATCGGTAACTTTGCCAGTAACCGTAATGGCCTGAGAAAAAGAAGTTATACAAATAAAAAAGAATAGCGCGCTTGAGAGTAGATATCTTAGCATAGAAACGATTTAACACGTAAAAGTAGGATTCTTTATACAATCGTTTGCTGAAAATATGACAGTGAATAGCGTTTTGGAGGTCTTTATACGGATACGTAACAAGTGGCGATACTATTTTGGACTACCTATCCCGCACAAAAAGCCTCAATTTATTTCTCGTTACGCCAACCAAAACACCGGTTTTGTTGCCCTTAAGTTTGATTAGTTTGATGGTTTTTATTTCTGGATGTAAACCAGATTGCTCTTTCAAGCTTGGGGAATGCATTTTAACTAACTCATCATCGCTAAATTCGATGCCCTTAAAGAACAACAGTCCCGCAAATGCATCAAAAGAGCCACTTACCACTTCCGTCTTTATCCGATTGCCGCCAATAAAGTATTTGTTAGTTCCACTGTTATTAAAAGTCTGGATTGTTTGGACGGGTGCTACTTGAAGCGAGCCTGGAAAGGGCGTAAATTGAAATTCACCATCTCCGTTGTTACGGCAGATTCCCGAAGCGGTGGTTGTTGCCTTTAGTTGGTAGGCGTTGACGCGTTCTTCCTTCGTGAAAATTTCCTCCAAGGCCGCTGTCGAAAAGTCTTTATAGGTGGTAAATCTTTTTTTCATAAAAGGCAGTTGATCGGAAAGCATGTCGCGGGAGGCCACGGGGTAAAATTTGCCCTGGATGGGTTTGAAAAGAATAGGATCAAAACTTCCATTTTTATCAAAATCATTAGCTACCAATATGGCCGGGGCATCATTATCAATCTTTAAATATGTGTTGTTGCCTAAATTACCGACTAAGAAATCGAGATCACCGTCATTATCTGCATCCGTTGGCTCAATCACATTCCAAAAGCCAAGGTGTTTTTGTAGGCCATTTTTAGTTTTGGTTAGCCTGCCTTTTTTATTGATGTAGGTGGTAACGGCCATCCAATCGCCCACCACCGTAAGATCAGGCCAACCATCTTTATTTACGTCTGCCCAAATTGCCGAGCGCACAATTCCAACGGCTGAGAGATTATAAACATCTGTTGTTACATCTGTAAATCTGCCTCTTTCATTTCTCAACAGGAAACTTTTATCGGGCAAGGGATACCTTCCGGGATAAATGCTGCCGCCAATAAAAATATCGGTGTCGCCATCTTGATCAAAATCGGTCGTGGCCACGCAGGCTGCATTAGTTTGAATGAACGGAAGCGAATTTCTAGAACGCTCAAAATTTCCAATACCGTCATTTAAATACAACCGAGGTTGGTAAAGCGGCATGCCGGGAAAAAATTCGTTGCTCCCGCTCACCACTATTAAATCGTTATCGCCATCAGCGTCTGCATCAAAAAAAACTGCACCCGTATCTTCGAAGTCAGATTCCGACAAGGGCATTTCCTTTTTAACAAAAGACCCTGCGGACAGTTGAGTAAAAAACGTGCCCGAATAGCCCGCGCTGCCGCCCACGAAAAAATCTTCTAAGAAGTCGTTGTTTATATCACCAACTGCTACCACCGGACCATTGTCCGAATACTTCCAAGGTAACAGTGGCTGAAAGCTAAAATCAGAATATTCTTTTTCTTGGTGGGTATAAATAACGTTTAGGCTATCGGAAATATCAATCCATTGTGGCTTTTGCATTTGAGCAATGGAAGGCTTCGCTACAAGAGAATTGGAATAACGAAGCAACAAGGATTGATCTGCTGAAAGGTTTTCTAAAATTTGCTTTTTCCCGTCCGGCCAAATCACCGTTAGTTTTTTTATTTTGGTTGATGGGCCCAAGCCAATAATTATATTTTGCGAAACCGAAGAGAGATATCCCCTCACCGAATGCTTTTCGTAATGCTGAATCCCTTGGTCTGTTTCGATCATCAACTTAGCACCTTCACCAAATAAGTTTTTTGAATCTCCCTCAAACGAAATTTTGAGATAATGATTTCCGGAAGTTTTGTGGTTCGACTGATTTTCAAAAAGAAATGCTTTATCGTTTAAGTTGTTCACCAGCAAGTCATAATCTCCATCGTTGTCAAGATCAGCGTATGCGGCTCCGTTGGAAAAACTGGGGTAAGCAAGGCCAGCTTCAGTGGCTTCGTCCAAAAAAGTGAACTGACCGCCTTGCATAAAAAGTACATTCTTTAATTTGGCGCCCGGCAAATCATCCAACGCTTTATTAATTGCCACGCGCTCTTTTCCCTCCTCAATTCGTCCATGCCTGTTGTGATACGAATAAATCGCAAAATCGCGATCGGTAATATTTTTTAAATAGCCGTTGGTGATGTAAAGGTCTTTCTTACCATCGTTGTTATAGTCGGCTGCCAACACCGCCCAGCTCCAATCGGTTTGATGGATGTTGGCCAGCCTGCCAACTTCACTAAAAGAATTTTTGCCAGTGTTGATTTGTAAGGTGTTGCGCATGAACTGTGGAATGTAACCCATTTGCCCGGCCAACTTAAAACGTTCATACTCCATGGGGCCGCCCAATAACTTTTGTCGTTCATTATCGGGGGGCAACATATCCATCACCACTACATCGGTCAATCCATCATTATTGATATCGGCCACGTCAGTGCCCATTGAAAACTGGCTGGTTTGCTGTAACCATTGCTTGGCTACGTCAGAAAAAGTACCGTCTTGATTGTTGATGTAAAGTAAATCGTTGTAGATATAATCGTTGGCCACATAGAGGTCCGGCCAACTGTCGTTATTAAAATCTCCCACACCTACGCCTAATCCATATCCTTCCACGTTAATGCCCGCTTTCGCTGAAACATCTTTAAAATAATTTCCTTCACGCTGAAAAAGTTTATCGGTACTATGCCCCAATCCATTGCGCATGATAGGCGTGATGGTTTGGGAATCACGATCTCCATTAGAGTGGTTGAGTAAATACATATCCAAATCACCATCTTTATCATAATCAAAGAAAAGTGCTTGTGTGGAATAGCCTCCATCAGCCAAGCCATATTCTGCGGCTTGCTCGGAAAAGGTATTATCTTGGTTGTTTACGAAAAGGAGGTTGCGTCTCTTAAGTGAATCGGTATGGCCTGAAACACACACATAAATGTCAAGAAACCCATCGTAGTTAATGTCCGTCATTGTAACGCCTGTGCACCATTGGTCAGTGATGACACCCGAAGCGTTAGTTATTTCTTCAAACTGTAACGTGCCCTTGTTGAGATAAAGAGCCGATGAAACTGTATTGCCGGTAAAAAAGACATCTTCAAGCCCGTCATTGTTAATATCACCCACTGCTACCCCCCCACCGTTGTAGACATATTCAAAACGCGACACATTGAATTCTTCGTTTTCTGTAAGTGTGTTAGAAAAATTGATATTGGAGGTGGCCGAGTTTATCCTCTTAAACAAAGGTGTTCGGTTAGAGTCACAACAGAGTAGACCGCAAGCGATGATCAGGTAAGTAAAACTGATCTTTAAAAAATTCATTTACCAAGTATAAAGACTTGAAGCAAGTCGTTGTTATTGGCAACTAACAGAGCGGTTTTTCCATTCGCCAATTTTAGCAAAGCAATATCCTTCACATCGCCTGTGGCCGCTATACCGCTTTGCATGGGCGCGACTGGCAAAAATGTGTGAGCGGATGAGCCCTTCAATAATAATCCATTGCCCGCATCATAGCGACCCAATTCTACAGAAGAAGAAAAATTGTTTCCGGCTATCAACAGATCGGTGATTTGATCGTGATTAAAATCATTTACAATAATTCCATTAACGGGCGACACTTGCGCCAAAAGTGGAAGCTCTTGCTGTTTAAATTTGCCCTTCTCATTTATAAAAATGGACGATGCTAAAGTAGTTGCCTCTAACTTGGAAGCTTTGTTCAATTGATCTTTGCCAAAAACTTCTTCTACTGACGAGGCGGCATACTTCTCAAATTTCACAAACTTTTTATTGATGGACGGCATTTGTGTCACCAATATTTCCTTCCGCACCCAAGGCCATTGTTTTCCTTGGTTGTAATAACACAATATGGCTTCGATACTTTTATTATTGTCAAAGTCAGCTGAATAAAGCGCAAGTGGTTCGGTATCACTGGCTTTTAATTGGCTATTCAATCCCAGATTGCCGGCAACGATATCCAAATCAGCATCGCCATCTATGTCAGCAATAGCGATTGAATTCCACCATCCCCGTGTTTTTGTTAATCCATATTGCTCTGTTACCTCGGTAAATTTTTTTCCGTTTTCGTTTTTAAAGATTGTTATCGGCATCCACTCGCCCACTACTACTAATTCTTCAAACCCATCTTTATCCAAATCTGCCCAACGCGCGTCTGTGACAAGGCCAATGTTTGCCAGTTTTGATGACAGACTTGCCGTTACATCTTTGAAATAACCTTTATTATTTTGTAACAAATAACTCCGGGGTGCTTGCGGGTATCGGCCTGGCACAATCCTGCCGCCCACAAAAAGATCAAGGTCTCCATCGTGGTCAAAATCACACACCCGCGCGCACGAACCGCTTTCTGTTTCAACCGGCAGGCGCTTACCATCTCGGTTAAATATCCCCGTACCATCATTGATATAAATTCTATCTTGATAATTGGATGAACCGCGGTCAAACTCACTGCCCCCGCTTACCACAAACAAATCCTGGTCGCCATCGCTATCAACATCGAAGAAAACAGAACCCATGTCTTCGTAAATCGAATCACCTTCAAATTCTGCTTGTTTGGTTTTTAGAAAAGTGGAATTGGCTTGTTGAATGAATAACGCGCCTGGCGACAATGCCGCGCCACCAATATAAAAATCATCTAAGCTATCACCATTAACATCGGAAACACTTATAAATGGTCCTAGCTGCGAGAATTTATGGGGCAACAAAGGCTCACGCTTAAAGTCAATGAATTCATTTTCTCGATGCCGAAAATACATTTGGGTTTCTTTTTCTCCTTTCGTGAAGAGAGGCGTTGGTGTATTGGTTATCAAAATACGCTTGTCAGCGGATGAATTCTTGTAATCGATTTCTATTAGTTGATCCGCTTTTATGTTTTTCATCAATTCGGTGTGTTGATCAGGCCAAGTAATGCGCAGCGAATCGACTTTAACCGATTTGCCCAAACCAAAATGCAGCAGCGGTTCCATCGAAGATAAAAAACCCCGGCTGATTTTTAATTCTGATAATTGCTTTTCTCTACCGATATATACCATCACCTTGGCGCCCACGCCCGACAGATTTTTTGATGATCCCCTCAATTTGATTTTCAAGAAATGATTTTCAAGAGCTTGCACCGTTTCATTGCGGTAGAGCAACGGCTTCTCATCTAAATTACTCATCACAATATCCAAATCGCCATCGTTATCAAAATCTCCGTAAGCGGCACCGTTGGTAAATGTTTTGGCGGTAAACCCCCAATCGCTAGAAACATTTTTGAACGTAAGGTCTTTGTTGTTTTTAAAAAGATAGTTTTGGATTTTAGTAGAGGGCATGTTCTCGATCCACTGTTTAAAGTTTTTGACAGAGACAAACGACTCGCCTTTTTTAAGAGAGTTCTCAATAGAATCATTTTTGAACTTGATATATTCTGAGTTGGTCATATCGCGCCTAATGCCGTTGGTAATCAATAGGTCTTTCCAGCCATCGTTATCAAAATCAGCAAACAGCGAAGCCCAACTCCAGTCGGTACCGCCAACGCCTGCCATCAATGCTATGTCACTAAATGTGCCGTCACCATTATTCAACTGCAACACATTGCGCATGAGCTGATGGCCATAACCATAGTTTAACAGCGTGTTGTATCGCTCATACACCATAGAACTGTTCAATGATTTTTGGCGAAAGTTGTCCTCTGGCAACATATCTACCGCAACCAAATCCTCCATTCCGTCATTATTAAAATCAGCTATATCCGTGCCCATACTATTCTGCGTAAAGTGACGGAAGTAGGTATCTAATTGCTCGGAAAAAGAACCATTCCTATTATTGACATACAAAAAATCTTTCTCCACAAAATCGTTTGCGACATAAATATCGGGATAGGTATCATTATTAATGTCGATCACACTTACGCTCAGCCCAAAGCCCGCATTCCAAATACCCGCTTGCCGGCTTACATCTTTAAAAGTGCCGTTGCCCTCATTCCTAAAAAGTTTATCAGAATAGGAAGGTTTGTCGGGATCGGTTTTACGGCTCACGTTTTTGTTGATATCCACTTTTAAACGAACGCGTGCAGCCAAAGCAAAATCGATAGGATGGTTTACCAAATAAAGATCAACATCGCCATCCTTATCATAATCCAAAAAGGTAACATGCGTACTGTATGATTGATCTTCCAAACCCATTTGGCGAGATTGCTCTGTAAATGTGAGGTCTTTATTATTGATGTAAACTAAATTGGAGCGCACGATAGAATCTGGATGGTTGCTGCGGCACACGTAAATATCCAAAAAGCCATCGTTATTAAGATCGGCCATGGCCACACCCGTTTTAAATCCACGCGAAGCCTCCACCCCTGCCTTGGCACTGATGTCTTCAAAAACAAAATTGCCTTTGTTGAGGTATAGTTTGTTGGAAAAGATGTTGCTTGAAAAATAAATGTCTGCCAGTCCATCGTTGTTAATATCGCCTACTGCCACGCCCGCTCCATTGTAAATATATTTCGTGTTGAAGTAATTGAGCAATTCATTTTCTTGCAGTAGGTTGATAAAATCAATTTTTGTAGTGCCAGAATTTAGTTCAGTAAAGAGTGGCGCGCCTGCCGCTGGTTTCTGTTCGGGTTTTTTGTGTGCACAAGAAAGCGAGGCAAAGCAAAATAGAAGTAAGAAGTAATGGATAATTCGTTTCATTCTTTCGTGGAAGGTATTTAGTAAGTTGATCTTTGTAATTATTTTTTCTGTTTAGGCCAATGTTATTATGTTACACCTTTGGCATGCTCGCCCTTTAGAACCTCCCCCCTGCCCTCCTCCAATGAATTCGGCCAAAACCTCACCCCCTTCCCCTCTCAAGAGGAGAGGGGTGACTGTACTTATTGGATTTGCGAAGCTTCTAACATTCAACTCCTTTTTTTAAAATCGTGTGTAACATTCTGTCCACGGAGAAGACTTTACCTAAGCTTATCATTTTTATAATGTTCTTCCAGCATCGTAGAAAGTACTATGCTTGCTATGTGCCTGTGTGATTTAACCATTTTCACTTTCTTGTCTTTACTTTGTTCAACACCCATTGCCCTACTGCTTTGCCTTGTGCGATACCATTTTCGACTGCGGGGCGGTAATGGATGCCTCCATACAATCGGCTCATGGCGGCCTGGTCGGAAGCTTGATCAAATGACTTGAATGACCTAGGCGGCAAGCCATAATCCACTTCAACCGAATCTATATAGGCAAAATTATCTCCATACAAATGGGTGAGCACTTGTGCCGATGAGGCCGAAATTACACTGTGCCCGCTCGTATATTCTGGAAAGGGTGGTGTCGACAAAAAAGGCTTCCAACGCGTGTCAATGTAGCTGTTGATATACGTTTCTGGCCGGATCAGTTCACTTCTATATTTTTCGTCCCAACAACTAATAAACCCTTCAAAGAGTGTAATTGATATTAACGCATAGGCCTCGGCAGATTTTGATAAGTTAGCTTTCGCTGCCCGAGAGGCGGTGCGGGCAATGCCAACCCAATGCGCGCCCGGGCTTATTTTTTTCACCCCCACCATCACATGCCCTTCGTGCGTGGTGGCAAAAGGATTACAATCCCAAAAATTGGCCATTGCCTTTTGTTCATCCGATAAATCTCTTGAGACTTCTACAACTTCTCTTGCCAATCGATAGAAATCGCTTTGTTTATCAACTGAGAAAACAGGTGCCTTGGGTGGGGCAAATTGACTGGCTGAATCTAATATGAAAGGTCTCACCTTTCGCCAATTAGGGTCTACGGCATCCATGTAATCGGGTGCAGTAGGCGACCATTTGCCCATTAGTTTCTTTACCGTATATCTTGGCATCGTTACCGATAATGCATAATTGTCCGTTTTTGAGTATTCAATCACGTGATCGGCCACTTCCTCTCCATATTTTACTGAAGCGATTAAAATTTCATCGCTCATTCCCTTCAATTTCAATTCTTCCAGCATGGTTCCTTGAAAATCTAAAATCAAAGACTCGGAGTAGATGAATGTTTTGCATGTTTTTAGGTAAGCAATAGCAGCCGCTAATCCAAAGTCTATTTGCGGATCTATTGGTACTGATGACCTGCCAAACCCTTTCAATTGCCCCGCTAGTGAAACCAATGTAGTATCTTGATTTACAGCCACTTCATAAGCAGCGATGGAGGCATAGGCATAAATTCGACCCGCGACTGGTGGTGTGAAAATATCATTCACCAACGCGTTTTCAAGTGCCAGTGTTGCTTCATGGAGCAATTCGGGATTGGAGAGGCGGGGTTGAATTATCTTATTGTCGACATTTCGGCATCCAAAAAGACAAATTGATGAAACAAAAAGGAATAAAAAAGTATTCAATCTCAAGCGGTGTAGAAACATGTCTAAAAGTAGCTTTAAAGGATCAAAGCTGCGAATTATTGTAGGCTATTTATTGCTACGTATGCGTATAAAATCCCGTTTGGATTCTAAAAATGAATTTTTTTAGCTAACGATTGCGGAAATTCAGACTTATTTTTGACACAAGTTAAACGTTAAAAAACTATGAAAATTAATTTATTCACTCGCTTATCCAGCTTATTGTTAGTGGTTGGGCTAATAGTACTTTATGGCTGCAAAAAGGACGAAGTTCCTATTTTTGAAGTTCCAGTCATCGCGGTGGTTGCCGACAACTCATCTCCTTTCCCTGGCGACAAAGTATTATTTACTGTAGATGTCTCCGCGCTAGGAAATTTGAAAGAGGTTTCTCTTAATGGAGCGGTAATAAAGTCTTATACGACCGATTTGACCAAGGACAATTTCACTTACGAGTATACGGTGCCTCCCACTTCAGCCCTCGGTCCAGCCATCCTCACTTTTGGCGTTACTGATAAGCAAGCAACTGCAAAAACTGCGGCCAGCCCCACTACCATAACGGTTCAAAATCCTGATTTCAGAGGAAATCCAAAAGTGCTGTTTGATTTCCAAGCGTCTACACCAAATACCTCGGTCAAAGCGATTACAAGAGATAGCGGGCCGAATTCTTGGGAGAATGCATATGCTATCGAGCAGGTTAAGGATGATCCAACTGCTGCAAGTAATAAAGTTCTTCAAGCTGACCGAAAAGGTGCTCACGAATGGTTTTTCCAAGGAGGTGGATCTGTGTATTTTGAATTTGCCTCTAGGTTAAGCGAGACTGACATGCAGGGTCTTGTAGCTGGTACACGAGTTATTCAAATGAATGTTTACTTTAAGCAAGTTCCTAAAACGGCAACCGTGCGCGGGGTTGTAAATGGTCCTGATTTACCAAATACAGATCTTTCGTGGAAGATTGCGGATGCCAGAAGAGCTTGGAGCTTTGATTTACAGGATAGCGCAAAGGCAATTCCAATATCTCTAGAAGTTGGAAATAAAGCAAAATGGAATTTCAACAATGGTCTTCCCCTTGGAAAGAAGTTTTACTTAACAGGTTCAGTTTCGGTTGCCAATCAATGGCAAACCGTAACGTTTAGTAGAAGAACTTCGAGAACTAACACGCTTGGGAGAAAAATTACGGACAAACCAATCCTGCAAAGTTCTACTGCTTTAGCTTTTACTGATGATGCAACCGTTGGGCTCGACCAAATTGACTACATCGCAGCAATTTTTAACAATAGAGTGACAGGCTTTCCAAATCCCAGTGGATTTCTAGAGTTGCCTGGAGATGGAAATGGTTGGAATGATAGAGTTGTTGCTTCCATAAGTGACGATCATAATACCTACTTCGTAGATAATATCAGGATCATTGATGCGAAGGATTACAATAAAAATCCTAATAAATAAAGGTAGTTGCTTGGGCTGGTACTCAGGCCGATTATAGTTGAGTACCGTATTTTATTGGTTAATTGAATTTTAGGTTAAAAATTTAAACCCCTCGTGACGAACAGCGCGAGGGGTTTATTCATTCAAGGAGAATTTACTTTTACGTCTTTCGAATTTGTATCTTACTATGAAAAATCAATGCTAAAACCCCTTTGCTTTTTACTGTCTCTGTCTCTGACGCTATCAGGCAATGCTCAGCCCATTCCAGTCACCATCACTACCACTGCCAACGGCTATGTACTGATGCGCAATGGGGCGCCTTACTTTATTAAAGGAGCTGGGGGAGATGCTTTTCCTGAACGGTTGAAAGAATATGGAGGCAATTCCATTCGTACGTGGGGCACAGATGCCAGCACCATTACCATGCTTGATAAAGCCCATCAACTTGGGCTTACCGTAATGATGGGCTTGTGGGTAGGCCATCAAGAACATGGCTTTGATTACAATAATACCATCGCTGTAAGAGATCAACTAGAGGCTTTTAGATTATGGGTACGCCAATACAAAGATCACCCCGCTGTGTTGGCATGGGGGATAGGCAATGAAGTAGAACTCAATGTCAGCTCAGCTTCGTTTAATAAAAAGGCATGGGATGCCATCAATGAAATAGCCGTGATGATTCATGCTGAAGATGGCAACCACCCCACGCTCACAATAACGGCAGGAATTGATGTAGGCAAAGCAAAAGATATTATGCAACGCGCACCAGCGCTCGACCTGATTGGGGTGAATGCCTACGCAGGAATAGGAGGTGTGGCAGGTACGTTAGCAACAGCAGGCTGGCAAAAGCCGCATGTGATTACCGAGTGGGGACCAAATGGCCCATGGGAGGTTAGCAAAACAACGTGGGGGGCAGAACTTGAACAAACCAGTACAGAGAAAGCTGCTCTTTACAAATCACGATACGAAAGTGCCATCTTGGGAAATCTTGAAAAATGCCTTGGCTCTTATGTTTTTCTTTGGGCCAATAAAGTCGAAGGAACGCCTACTTGGTTTGGCCTTTTTATGCCCACCACAGCGGGTGAAGAAACTGAAGTAGTAGATGTGATGAATTATGTTTGGTCAGGCGCGTGGCCTGCAAACCGAGCGCCTAAAATTGTTTCAGCAAGAATAAATACCAGAAGTGCGGGCCAAAGCCCCGTTCTTATAAATGACGTTGGCAATATTGCCACGATTGAAGTGACCGATGCTGAAAACGACCCGCTGACGTACGAGTTTTTGTTTAGGCCTGAAACAGGAACGGCAGGTACTACGAATTCACCACCCGCGACTATCACTTACTTGCCGGGGCTCATCGATCAGCAGAATTCAACCACTATTACCTTTCGCGCGCCAACTAATCTTCAAAACTATAGACTTTATGTTTTTGTGCGTGATAATCATAACAATGTAGCCACTGCAAATATTCCGTTCCGAGTGGCTCTTGAGCCGTTGGTCAGCACTGATCCTACTACGATCTATGCAACAATGGATGCGTATGTCCGTGCGGGTACCAATGCTGATGAAAGGTATGGTGTCACAGATATTCAGCGTTTGCTTACTCGGTTAGATCCTTCTAACGAAAGTAATGTTAGGGAATCCTATGTAGGATTTGATGTAAGCTCAATTAATAAAGGAATTGACAAAGTTTTGTTAAAAATAGTGGGTGGCGGTACGCCCGGAGTAAAAACTTCTGTGCTAGGGCTTAGAAACAAAACCTGGAGCGAGAATCAAATCACCTGGACAAATAAGCCGATTACCACAACGCAAGAGCTAAAAGCATTAGACACGATTACTATTGGCAACAATACCGGGTACCATGAGTGGAATGTTACAGGTTTTGTAAATCAGGCTCGCTTCGAAAAGGAAGGATTTGTTACTTTTTTGATTCGCAATATCACTCCTTCTGACAATCCCACCAACTGGCAATCGCGCGAAACACGACCTAGCCCGCCAGCGCTGGTTTTTAGTTTAAATGACGGAAACATTGTAGTGGCCTTAGAGGATAAATTAGCAAAAGATTTACATATTTATCCTAACCCATTTTCAAAATCTATCACCATTGATGGGGCTGCAAAGAATCTTATAAAACAAATTTCTGTCCGTTCGGTATCCGGGCAGATGCTACTTTCAAGAGATGTTAATTCAACCACCGAAGCACTAATTTTAGGAAGTGATTTGGCAGCGGGGCTTTATTTATTGCAAATCCAATGGAGCGGCAATAAAGTTACTTATCATAAACTTATCAAAGAATAAGCACCCCTAAAAAGAAGATGCCTTCTCGGTAACATCCTCTACTAAAATGCTATCCCACCCTTTCATGTCAGAAGACTTGTGTTTTTTCATAGCGGTGGTAATTTTTTGACTGAAAGACCAACAAGTGCTTTGTCTAATCTTTAATACCTCAGAAAGATTTACGGAAGAGACCTGCCCCTTGCTACGGTAAATCAAAAATATGCTGTAGAAAGCTTTTGTGAGGGGGATTTTACATTTATGAAGGAGTGTAAATGCGGTGGCCGATTCTTCATAGCGGCACTTGGTACACCTGCGGGAATATTCTGTTTTACCCGCGCAGTAATTATCGTGTCCACATTTCCTACAACTAAAATTAATGCCCCATTTCTTCTCAGCTAAAAATCTCAAACACGCGCTCTCATTGGGGTAAATCTTTGAAAACTCGGGGAAGTCAACAGCCTTTGATAACACTCTTGCCTCTTCTATCTTTTTAATATTTGATTTTAATGCCCAGTTGTCTAAGTCCAAGTTTTGATTCAGTCGGTTAATTTTGTCCGCTTGTTCAATCAGTTTGTGATTGGCCTGCTGCAGTTGATTATTTTGGGTAGCAATGAGTATGTTTTGATCAAATACTTCCTTCGTCCGAACGTGGATCTCTGCCTCCAGTTCCTCATTATGTTTATCTTTTAGCAATTGGTTTTCCTTCATTTGATCCAACAATTTATTTTGCGTCTCTTGCTTCGCCTTCAATTGTTGAACTAATTTTTTTTGTGCTTTAATCCGTAATGTTTTAAATTCTTCCATGCGCTCACCCAGCACATAGGTGAGTATAGCTATCTCTACCACAAATCCGATATGCAAACTGAAATACGTGAGCGATGTGTTAATTACGTCAATGCCTGATTTGCGAAAAATCATAAATACAATACCTACGATAATAAAAGAGTGTGCAAATGCAAAATAACGAGCCGACCGAAGTCCGCGCTTGGCTAAGATAAGCGCTGCCCCATAAATACTTAGAAAAGGCAAAATATAGAATCGATAATCAATAGCATAATTACTAACGATTGGACTCAGTAAAAAATAAACAGTACTGAGCGCCATCACCCAATTAATCAAATTTCTACCGCGTGGTAAGTGTTCATTGAACCGAAAGAATCGACCCGCATAAAAATAAAAAGATAAGAGAAGAACTGTTGGAGAAAACAGTTCAACATAGTGATTCATGGAAGGATGTGATGGCCAAAAGTACTGGAATCCAAAACCATCTTCACTCAAAAATAAAAGAGAACAACTGATCAAATAAAGTGTGTAATAGAGATAGGCTCGTTCTCTAATAAATAAAAAAATCAACAGATTAGTGATGATGGTAATAGCAATAATTCCATAAAAAAAACCCAATCGATAGTATTCGCTTGTTGCTGCCTTGATAAAAACCGGCTCTTTATGAAATTTGAAGAAAAAACTGGTGCGTGACTGCGAGTGTATCTTTGCCAAAAAAATGGCAGAGCCACCTTTATTGAAAGCTACTGGAAAGAGATAATTTTTAAAACCATATTGTTTTTTTGCGAACGAAATTGCCATACCCTCAGGCGAAAACTGACGAAATAAAATGGCGTCCGCGGGCGAGAAAAAAACTTCTAATGTGGAAGTATGCGGGTCGATAAATTCCAACAACCAACGGCTTTCATCACCTGCCGGGCGCTGTGCACCAAAGGCCACCCAATAATCTGAATTTGTATTTTCCACGTTCTTCAACGCCAAAGAAGTTCCTCCTTTTATAAATTTTTGATAAGCCTCCAAAGGTGAAAAATTCTTGCTGGAATCTTCTATAACGCGGTAATACTCCGGTGAAACAATGGTATTGTCAGCGGTATTTTTTAAATCCACAATGGGGATTTGTGCCGCTAATTGGCTCGAAGAAAAAATAATGATGACAAAAAAGCATCTGAACATCCCGCAAAATAATCGATTATTTTGGATTGCAGCGGACAGCCCGTTTTTATTGTAAAAGAACGAGTAATAAAGCCCTTCATTCAATAAAATGATCCATAAAAATTGAATACTTAGATCACCAATTATTGATAAACCCGCACATAATCAACCACCATTTGTTGCGGCCAAACAGTCTCATCAATTCCTTGTTGACCACCCCAATTGCCACCCACGGCAATATTCATGATTAAATGAAAAGGCTGGTCAAAAGGCCATTCTTTAAAATCGTTTGAGTATTTTGTAAACGTAAAGTACTTCGCGTCATCAACAAAAAAATCTATTTTCTCCGCACTCCACTCGATGGAATAGATATGAAATTCAGAACTTACGTTACTCACTATTATTTTCTCACCCTTTTGCGTATTTTTTGTATGATTGAAAGCATCTGTATGAACCGTTCCGTGCACCCCGTTTTGATCAAAGCCCACATGCTCCATTATATCGATTTCTCCACTTGCCGGCCAACCGCCATATTTCCTGTTTTCGGGCAACATCCAAATAGCAGGCCATGTGCCTTTGCCTTGAGGAAGCTTTGCTTTTACTTCTATTTTTCCATACAGCCACGCAGCCTTACCTTTTGTAAGCAACCGGGCAGAAGAATAAGGTGATCCTTCCGTCTCTTTCTTTTTTGTTTCAATAATTAGCATACCACCTTCTACACGCACATTTTCTTTTTCTTTGGTATAGAATTGCTTTTCGTTGTTGCCCCATCCACAACTAAAATGACAACCATCCCCCAAATCATAATCCCAATTTGCGGGCGATGGCGCGCCTGAGTTGTCAAACTCGTCAGACCAGACCAATTTCATTTTAGATTTCTCTTTGGGTGTATCATCGGTAAAACAACCTAGCCATGCAACAAAAAATAGTGATGCTAATCTCATAGGGTTGAAGTTACTGTTTAACGGTTACTTTTTTCAACTCATTTACGGGTTGATAATAAACTATCTTTCCGCCTTTTGTGATATTTTTATGGTCTAACCAAGGAGACGTTATTTCAATATCATCTACCCTCATTTTCACCGAAAGCATATCTTTTCTGTTTTTTAAATTATTCTCTATTGTCCATGTTTTACCAACGTAAAATTTATCATCAAGATGGATTGTTACTCTATCAAAAATGGGAACACTAAGTGCATAATCAGTAGCGGCAGGACAAAAAGGGTAGAAACCCATAGAAGCAAAAACATACCAACCCGATAGCGCACCACAATCATCATTGCCTGGTATTCCCGCTGGTTCATTTGTAAAATACTTTCTCAATTGCTCATGTACAATGAGGGAGGTTTTATACTCTTCATCGGGTAAGTAATTGAAAATGTAGGGATAATTCATGTCCGGCTCATTCCAGAGTATAAATTGTCCTTTATCAAAGCATTCATTTATTTTATCAGAAAATTCTTTAGGCGATGGGTAAGCCTGAATTAATCCTTTGATATCGTGCGGCACAAACCAAGAGTAGTGCCACGCATTTCCCTCCACATATCCTGGACCACCGGAACCAGGCCATCCACCGGCTGTTTCAATGGTATCAGGGTTAAATGGTTCCACCCATGATCCCGATCTATTTTTGGCTCTCAGGAATTTTGAATTTTTATCAAAATAGTGTTGATAGATTTGGGATTTTTTCCAGAACAATTCCTGGTCTTTTATCTTACCCAACTTTCCGGCCACTTGGCTTACCCCAAAATCTGCCAGCCCATACTCTAGCGAAGAAGCTACTGAACCCCACACCCAATCTCCTTTATCAGTATCATGTGGAATATATCCAAGTGTATTGATTGCTAGCTGACCAGAACGAATAGGGTTACTTACTTTATTTTCAACCCCCGTTACTTCAGACGTTTTTTTTATTGCCTCGTAGGCCAATTTTTGATCTTCGGGCACAATCCCCTTCATCCAAGAATCTGCTATAACAATGGCGGCAGGGTCGCCCACCATCACATACGTTTCTTTACCACTCAATTCCCACTTAGGTAACCATCCCGACTCTTTGTACATACCCAGCATGGTGGCAACCATTTGTTTCTGCTGCGTAGGATATACTAACGTGTAAAACGGATGCACCGTGCGATAGGTATCCCAGAGAGAAAAAACGTTGTAACGGGGAACATCAGTATGTTGAATTTTACTCGTTTGAAAAGTCCGGTAAGTGCCATCGATATCACTATAGAGGCTAGGCTGAATCAACATGTGATACAAGGCGGTGTAAAACACTACCTTGTCAACGTGCTCGATAGTTTCTACCTCCACCTTTGCCAACTGCTTGTTCCATTCTGATTTCGCTTCGGCTACAATTGTCTCAAATGATTTCGATCCTTGTTCTTGTTCTCTATTGAGTTTTGCCTTTGCTTCATTACTATAAGAAATGCCCGTACGGATAACGATGGACTCACCTTTGCGAACAAAGAATTCAAAAGTAGTTCCTAGCGCGAGGGAATCTGAGGTCACCTCGCTACCCGTTGTTATTAGATTGTTTTTCCAAAGAGTCGTTTTCAATGGTTCACTATCAACCACGGTAGAAAAGAATATCTGCTGATAATTACTGGCACCACAAAAGCCGCCCGAAACGGTATATCCATTCACTTCTTCCTTTGATTGAATTGAGACCTTGCCGCCTTTTCTCCAGCTAAGACTTCTGCCTGCATCCAATACCAACCGAACAGTATCATCCTTGCCGCGGTTGGTAATACGCAATATGCCACTGCGTGCTGTGGCAGAGGTTTCTACTTGCAAATCATATTTTTTCAACGTTACTGAATAGTAACCGGGGGTGGCTGACTGCTGATCAAATTCAGATTGATTTGCCGCAGGATCTAATTGCACACTTCCCCGCTGAGGTCTCACAATAATAGAACCCAGATCAGGGCAGCCAGTACCACTAAAATGCACGTGCCCAAACCCTTCAATAAAAGATCGCTCATGTAAGAAGCCGGAGGGGCCAGGCCTATCGGAGTGTGGGCTTACCGAAACCATGCCCCAAGGAACTACCGCGCCTGGAAAAGTATTGCCACCATTGGTCGTTCCAATAAATGGATTTACCAGGCTTGCATAATCAGTTGCCACTTTTGATCTATCACATCCTACCAAACCCATTAAAAGAATCATTACCAGAAAGAACCTCATTTTAAACTTGCTTTAGAGAGTAAAACAAAAGCTTAACGGTTTCAATGCCAATAGCTGTAAAATCAATTCTTGACGCTTTATACGCTTAGCTAGCATTTAATGAGTTCGAAAAAAAATACTAAAATGGAATTTTGAAACGCCCCTCAATTTAAGGTTGCAGCGTTGCTTGGATTGCACGATTTTTAATCCAAATTTCCAATTTTGCTTCTAGACTAGACGACAAATTTATCTTGAATAAATTTACCCCAGGGATCTATCCTACAAAAAATCTAGCTTTTGAATAAATTGGTTTAATCAAACGTCTTTAGGTTTACACAAAGCCTTCACGATAAGGGCTTTGTTGCTATAAACAGAGCAAGTCTATTTACAGTGGTTAGTCTGCGCAATCGCCCTGTCAATATTCATTTGTCAGTGTTGAATAAATAAAGAGCATCTCTCAAAACCTTTCATTTACCACCTTAGCCCGTTTCCCCTTCTCGAAAAAAGAGGAGCGGGCTGAATTTTGGGATATGCCCTATTTTATTTTTCTTCGCAGCCTACATCCGGAAAAATCTTACCACATTATCGTGACTCAATTTCCTGTCGCTGTTTTCCCCGCTAGACACAAAGTTCTCAGCATGGTTTTGAACGATGGCCACATTGATCACTTTGTTAGTGGGCGCATGATCCAAGCTGTATTGAAAACCGAGATTGCCTTTTTAGAACGTGATGCCCCAACAGCAAAATTTTGTGTATTGCCTTTTTTTTGTGCCGGTTCAATTGACACGTTAACTTCTTATTGATTCGACCCCACAAATTCATCCTTTCCATTCACAATCAATGGTGCTGTGTCTTGAACATTAAATCCATGAGGCTTCTCTTGCGAATAAGCATCACCGGAAATACGCGTACCGATAAGTGCAGTAAAAATTTTCATAACTCTGGTATCAAGGACAAGCAGAATTGAATGGAACTGATCCGTTCGATTTTTCGAGTGAACTTTCGATTACGCTCAAAGAAGTAAAAAATGCAGTTGATTCGCCAAGAAAGGGGTCTATCTTTCTCACTTCTATTCACCAATATAATTCTCGATGAAGTCTGGGATAAAAAATTGATTGACAATCTTATTGAATTCGACCGCTAATTTCATTCCATTTGCTTACAAAAAATGTAAATTTATACCAACAAAAAACCCGACTCTCATCGGGTTTCATATTTCATTAGCAATTAATCCCCTCCTCCACCTGAGCTTCCTTCGTACGAAGTCATCATTGCTCCCAAATATTCTCTATTCATTCTCGCAATATTGGCGACTTTAATTCCCTTTGGGCATTCGGCCTCGCACGCGTACGTATTCGTGCACGATCCAAAACCTTCGGCATCCATCTGTGCAACCATCCGCTCAGCACGCTCCATTCGCTCTATCTGACCTTGGGGTAACAGAGCAAATTGAGAGACTTTGGCACTAACAAATAACATAGCTGACGCATTCTTACAAGCCGCTACGCAGGCACCACAGCCAATACAAATAGCCGCATCAAATGCTTCATCTGCAATTCTTTTTGAGATCGGAATTTCATTCGCATCCGGCACTCCTCCGGTGTTTACGTTCACGTAACCTCCCGCTTGCTGGATACGATCAAACGCAGAACGATCGACCACCAAATCTTTGATCACCGGAAATGCTTTTGCTCTCCATGGCTCTACGGTGATTGTTTCGCCATCTTTAAACGTGCGCATGTGCAATTGGCACGAGGTTGTTTGCAACGGGCCGTGCGGATGACCATTTATATACAAACTGCACATCCCACAAATTCCTTCTCGACAGTCATGGTCAAATGCAATCGACTCTTCCCCTTTCTTGATTAAGTCAGTGTTCAATACATCGATCATTTCCAAGAAGGACATATCCGGTGAGGTATGCACTGAGTAGGTCTTAAACCCACCTTTGGATTTAGCGTCTTTTTGTCTCCAAACTTTTACGGTTACGTTCATATTGGTGTGTTGATGTTATTAATATGTTGAAGTATTGAGTTTTTATGTGTTGATGTTTTACGAATTAACAGTTGCACCCTAACACGTCAACACGTTTACTTATAACTACGTTGTGTTAATTTTACATTTTCGAATCGCAATTCTTCTTGATGTAATTCTTCCGGTTGATTTTCGCCCTTAAATTTCCAAGCCGACACGTATGCATACTCATCATCCTTACGCAATGCTTCACCTTCGGGTGTTTGTGATTCTTCACGGAAGTGTCCTCCACAAGATTCCCCTCGGGCGAGTGCATCATCCACCATCAGTTCGCCCAACTCAATAAAGTCTGCCACCCGATTGGCCTTCTCCAATTCTTGATTAAGCTCAGTTGAAGTTCCCAGCACATTTACATTTGTCCAGAATTCTTTTTTAATATCCTGTATAATCTGTTTTGCCTTTTTCAATCCAGCCTCACTCCTGCTCATGCCACAATACTCCCACATGGTTAACCCTAAGTGGCGATGGAATTCATCGACCGTCTTTTTGCCTCTAATGCTAACAAGCTTATTCATTCTGTCGGCAGAATTTTGCGCTGCCTCCTTGAAGGCAGGATGATCTGTGCCTACTTTATCAGCCCATCCAATATTGGCGAGGTAATCTCCCACCGTGTAGGGGATCACAAAATATCCATCGGCCAAACCTTGCATCAGAGCGCTAGCGCCTAATCGGTTTGCACCATGATCCGAAAAATTAGCTTCTCCCAGTGCGTACAGTCCTGGTATGTTCGTCATTAAGTTATAATCAACCCAAAGGCCACCCATGGTATAGTGAACCGCTGGATAGATCATCATCGGACCTTTGTACGGATTTTCTCCGGTGATCTGCGCATACATATCAAAGAGATTGCCATACTTAGCACGAATTGTATCTTCTCCATCACTTTTGATCGCATCAGTAAAATCCAAAAATACGGCCAAGCCAGAACCTACTCCTCTGCCTTCATCGCAAACAATTTTTGCATTGCGGGAAGCCACATCGCGGGGAACCAAGTTTCCAAATGAGGGATATTTTCGCTCCAAGAAATAATCGCGGTCTGCCTCCGGAACTTTCATAGCATCGAGACCCTTCAGACCAGGCATTGCCTTTTTCGGCACCCATACACGTCCGTCATTGCGTAGTGACTCGGACATCAACGTGAGTTTTGATTGATGATCGCCCGAAACAGGAATACAGGTTGGGTGAATTTGCGTAAAGCAAGGATTGCCAAACATCGCTCCTTTTTTATGCGCACGCCATGCCGCGGTTACGTTAGACCCTTTTGCGTTCGTAGATAAATAAAATACGTTTCCGTAACCGCCCGTACAAAGCAAAACAGCGTGTGCACTGTGCGATTCAATTTTTCCAGTCAATAAATCCCTTGTAATAATTCCGCGAGCCTTGCCATCCACTACCACCACATCCAACATTTCTGTGCGGTTGTACATCTTCACTTTCCCATTGGCGATCTGCCGGTTCAATGCCCCATAGGCACCCAACAGCAATTGTTGTCCGGTTTGTCCGCGCGCATAAAATGTCCTCGATACCTGGGCACCGCCAAAAGAGCGGTTCGCCAATAAGCCGCCATACTCTCTTGCAAACGGTACACCTTGGGCTACACATTGGTCAATGATGCTTACGCTGGTTTCAGCCAATCTATACACATTTCCCTCACGGGCGCGATAGTCCCCACCCTTAACCGTATCGTAAAAAAGGCGGTAAACGCTATCACCGTCATTCTGATAATTTTTTGCGGCATTGATCCCGCCCTGAGCGGCAATACTGTGCGCCCTGCGCGGGCTATCTTGAAAACAAAATGCCTTTACATTATAACCCAGTTCGCCAAGTGCTGCAGCAGCAGACGCACCCGCCAAACCTGTTCCCACCACAATCACCTCGTACTTTCTTTTGTTGGCTGGGTTCACCAATTTCAAATTGAATTTATGCTTGGTCCACTTTTCTGCCAATGGGCCTTCGGGGATTTTTGAATCGAGCTTCATGAGTGATTAATTATTTTAGTGATAATTTCGTCTTTGGTTAAACAAAAAACATAGTAACAGGTATCAATGCGAACAAAGCAGGAACTACGACCGAATAGGCTTTTCCAACAAACTTAATAACAGGATTATACTTCATATGGTTTAAGCCCAAACTTTGAAAGGCACTCTCAAACCCGTGCCATAAGTGAAATGCTATAGCCGTCATGCTGAAACAATAAAGCCCTACATACCACCACTGGCTAAATGCCTCCGCGCAAAGCGTGTACAAGTCCTTTACTTCTTGATCTCCGTACGTCTTCATTGGCACAGAACCAAAATGCATTTCGCCCCAAAACTGGCGCATGTGAATGACTAAGAACACAAAAATGATTGTTCCTAAAATACCCATGTTGCGAGATGACCAAATGGCAGGGGACTTCGTTACTGCGTATCCCTGTGAACCTCTGGCTACTTTGTTCTTTCGCGCAAGCAAAATCGCCCATCCAATATGAAAAAGAAAAAACGCGTAGTTAACATACGAGACGGTTTTTATGAGCGGATTGTGCGTCATAAAATAGGCATACACATTAAATGCCTCGCCCCCGTCATCTTTTAAAAGTTGCAGGTTGCCGATCAAGTGAACGGTTAAAAATAAAATGATAAACAGGCCGGTCAGCGCCATCACTACTTTGCGACCGATAGAACTGGAGAAAAGATCAATAAGCCACTTCATCTTTAGGTTGTATTTTGATGCGAATCAAAAATACTCTTCAAAGGATTACGAAACAATAATCTTTTGAAAGATAAAGCAAGACGGAAGACTTGCCCAAAAGCCTGATGTCAATTCAAACCAAGCCTAGACTAGACAGACCTATCTCAAAACACTATTTTTATCTGTTAGAGGAGTTCAAATAGAAGCACGATCAGGCTGATCGTTGTCACCATTACAAGGAGAAACCACTCCTTCTGGATAAAAGCCGAAATTTTACTAAACAGGGTTTTCATAAGGATTAAATTGAACGTAGTTTATAACAATCCAAGCAAGTACCAAAAATTATAACTACTGAATATCAGTTGTTTACAATAGTGGCAAGCCATAAAAATTACTATTTATGGAATGGAATTCCAGAAATGGGAAGGGTTGGTGTGTTGGTGGCGATATTCTAATTTTACGCTTTACAACCACTATTTTATTAAACCATGTACTTGATTTTTGATACGGAAACCACCGGGCTTTCGAGAAATAAGACTGCGCCCTTAACAGACTTTGAAAATTGGCCTAGGCTGGTGCAGTTAGCCTGGCAATTGCACGATGCCGAGGGCACGCTTCTCTCTCAACAAAATTTTATCGTTACCCCTGATG